>Ga0209434_1001369_pt1 | contig 11103 bp, 13 predicted proteins | sample ETNvirnome_2_300_FD_184068 | JGI IMG/M metagenome (GOLD analysis project Ga0209434, IMG submission 184068) | Marine viral communities from the Pacific Ocean - ETNP_2_300 (SPAdes) (version 2) | ecosystem: Environmental > Aquatic > Marine > Oceanic | place: Pacific Ocean | collected 2013-06-22 | reverse complement strand
GTTGTCTGAGACACGTATCTGTTCGGCATTCGGTGTTCCTGCAATCCTGGTCGGTGCTAATACAGGGTTACAGCGCAGCACGTACAGCAATTATCGAGAAGCCCGCGAATCCTTCTGGGAAGAAACATTACTCCCGCTATATCGCAGGATCGAGCAGTTCATGGCTGGTTTATTGCAACCTGAGTTCCCATCCGAGCGTGGATACCTGGGGTTTGATTTCAGCCAGGTGAAGGCGTTGCAGGAAGATGAGACTGCGTTAGTCCAGCGACAACTGACAAGAGCGCAGATTGCGAAGGAGCTTATTAACGCCGGGTTCACCCCGGAGTCGGCGTTGCAGACAGCGGGTATAGATACCGACATGCAGCATACGGGCTACCTGCCTACAACTCTCGCTGTCCGTGGGTTACAGGGCGTTGAGGTCAAGGAAGTGAAAGCCCTGACGCAGACAGGTGCGAATCGTTTACTGGAGCCGTTAGAGCAGTCCTATGAAAAAGAAGTGGACAGGCTTGAACGAGTATTGGAAAAGTATTTTAGAGAACAGCTAAACAGAGCGGATGGAATCATCGGACGATACCTGTCAGATGATGAGGCAGATACGAAAAATGTTCAGATGCCGTTTAACGAAATAACAATTATTCCCCTTGCAGCAGATGCTCAACTGGCAGCAACCATGTCACCTGTTTTGAAAGACACCATGAAGCGCACCTGGGACGTTATCGAAGCAGCAGGGATATTCAAACCAATGCCATTCGACCCAGAGTTACCAATCCTCCAGAATAGCTTGCGTGGTGCTGGCTCTAAAATAAATGATGTATCTCGTTCTGCAATCCGGTCACAAATTAGCACAGGGACTGGTCGAGGATATAGCATAGATCAGATAGTAAGGGGCGTTCCGAAAGATGACTACGCAGGATTGCGCAGCGTTGTGCGCGAAACGTACAAGAACAGATCGCGTGCGATTGCGAGGACAGAAATTGCCCATTCGCAAAACGCATCGACCGCCGCGCGTTATCGGGGGGCTGGTGTTACGGAAGTCATCGTGAGGGACGGAGATGATGATGAGTTATGCGCTCCTTACTCAGACACAACACAATCACTAGACTGGGCATTGGACAATCCGATAGCGCACCCAAACTGCACCAGGGCTTTCGCAGCAGTAATTTCTGGAGTAACCGAATGAGTGAACTAATTTATAAGACCGTAAAATCAGAAGTCAGCATGGTGGATGCAGCAGAGGGTATTGTTGAGGCATACGTCAACTCAATGGGCGTGGTAGACCACGACGGTGAGATCATCGAATTGGGAGCATTTGACCAGTCTATTCAGAAAGGCGGTCAATCAGTTGCTTGGTTTCACGATCAGTCTGCTCCGGTTGGCAAGGTCATCGATGCTGCTCCTATACAGCTATCTCAAGATGACGAAACGGCACGACAGCAAGGACGATTAAAGGCTGTCATGCAATTCAATTTGAATACACAGCGAGGGCGCGAAGCCTTCGCTGACGTAGAGTTCGGGAGCGTCAAAGAATGGTCGGTGGGATTCCGGGCATTAGAGGACGATCTTGAACGACTTGATGGTGGTGAAAACGTGCGCGTGATAAAGAACCTCGATTGGGTCGAGGTATCTCCTGTCCTGCGTGGCGCATCACCTGACACTCAGACGATTACTGCTAAGTCTGCCTCAGACACGACACCGGAAGAACCCGATGTTGCCTCTGACACGGAGATAGAAAAGATGCGTGTGAGTGTCGCAATGGAGTTACTAAAACTAGACATTACAAAGGCAAAAAGTAATGGATAAAGTGAATGAACTTCGCGAAGAAGCTACGGCTGCTTTTAAGGCATCCGACGAGGCTTTGGACAAAGGCGAATTAGAAGCTGGTGTAAAAGCCAGAGAGGACGCAACGGCGAAAGCCGAACTTGCGAATGCCCTTGAATCTGAGAAGGGCAAACTGGAAACGCTTACTGGTGAGTTTAACAAGCCGACTAACTCGGTTCCGTTGAGTTACGAGGAAGCAAAGCTCTACAACCCTGCCGATGAAGGTAAGGACTACCGCAATGACTACAAACCCCAGAACTGGGTCAAGGGTCTACCAGCAGCAGTCCAGCCGATATGGGTACGGGATCAGATGGGTGACAACCTCAAAGAGGAAGAAACCTTCTACAAAGATACGTGGACAAAATGGTTCCGTGACCGATCACCTAACGCTCAGAAGTTCTGGCAGATGGCTGACACTGATGAGATCAAGGCGATGCAAGAAGGCACTGACAATGAGGGTGGATACTTCGTTCCAGAAGAATTTCGCACTCAGTTAATCCACAACACCGGAGTTCCCGGTGGAGTGCATCGACCTCGTTGCACGGTCATAACTACGTCATTGAAAGATGGCTACCTCCCAACCCTGGCATCCGTTTCATGGGCTGCCATCGCAGAGGAAGCTGCTTACGGTGACAACACGCCAACAGTCGGACAGGTAACTTTTACCATCCGCAAGGCTGGTGGCACTGTGAAGGTATCCAATGAACTTCTTGAAGATTCAGCGATCAACCTTCCAGCATTACTCTCACAGATTTTCGGTGAGGCGCAGGGGCGTTACGAAGATCAACAACTGATCGAGGGTGATGGCTCCGGTGAGGCAGAAGGACTCAGGACTTCGGCGACTGACGGTACGGACACGGACGCGAACAATGCTGTTTCCATTGCCGACATCCAGACGTGGTACTTTGACCTTCCTGCACAGTTCCGAGCGAATGCTTCGGTATCGACAACGAGCAGCTTCATGCAGCAGGTAAACACTCTCGACGTTACATCGTCGAAAGGGTCACTTACATCTGCTCCCGCAGAGGCTTTGCTTGGCAAACCAACTCTCCTGTTTGACGGGACTGGTTGGGATGATGCAGCAGCTATTGCAACGAATGAAGAGGTCGGCGCAATCGGCGACTTCAGTAACTACTACCTGATTGACCGAATCGGAATGTCCATGCGACGTGACGATTCCATCTATGTTGCAAATGACCAGGTTGGGTTCTTTGCACGGTCACGGTATGACGGTCGAGTTGGCTTGGCAGACGCATTCAGAATCTTTAAGATTCAGTAATAGGAGTTCTTATGCCACGGTTTAATCAACTCGCGAATCGAATAGGAATCAATGTTGCTCTTGCTCCGATTAGTAAATCAGCAGGGACTACAACGTCATCTGCGATTGACTTAACTGGTTACTCAAAGGCAGCGTTGATTGTTTCGGTAGGCGTAATTAGTTCATCTGGAACGCTGGACTGTAAAGTGCAGTCATCGGCAACATCAGGTGGTTCTTACGCAGACATTACTGGCGCAGCAATAACTCAGATGACGCAAGCTGGCGGAGACTCAGGATCAACTGTTCAAGTTGATTTTGAAATTCCGAACGGCAAGCCTCATGTGAAAACTGTTCTGGTGAACGCAACAGCAGCAGCGGTTCAAGGTGTTCTGATAATCGGAGACCAAGACATTCGCAGCTAACAGATACGGTGGCTCGTCCTTCGGGGCGAGTCACCTGCTCTGATGAAAGGTAAGTATGGGAAAAGTGAAAGTGCGATGTATTGAAGGTCGGCAGGTAGCCGATGATATATATAACGCAACAGGCGAATATACGATGGATGAGGCACGGGCAAAGAGATACCCGAACCATTTTGAAATTATTGGAAAAGTAGCAACAAAGAAACGAAAGGCTGCATCCAATAAAAACGCAGGGGCTACCGAGGACAAGTAACCAATGGCGCAGACCTATCACAACTACGCGAATGTGTACGACTTCCGCAGTTACCTGGGAGGGACAGATCATGTCACGGATTGGGACACGGACGAGGCTCCGATCCTTCGCGTGTTAGAGGCTGCTGCCCAACGCATAGATCAATATGCAGGACGGTCATTCGGAGCGCGAACAGCAACCAGGTCTTACGACTTGGGAAGCGGTGCGTTGCGTGACGATTCTTTAGCAGGTGTCAGCAGTTCCATTTCATATCCTGATTACTGGTCATCGAAGTTATCAGGTGCAGGAATTGTTCCATTGGATGACTGGCTGATTTCCGCAACAACTGTAACCGCATATCACGACACGGGTAGGTCGGCGAACACGGTCTTAACGTCAGGCATTGGAAATGATTATTTACTAGAACCTTATAACTCCACGCCCAAGACAATTTTGAAACTGGAAGAAGATACGACGGACAGCCTCTACGGTGGTCAGCAGACGTTAACGATTTTAGGAACCTGGGGCTGGCAGGACGATAAGGCTTCCATATCAACTATTGATGCTATCGGCAGCACCAGCACTACATCGGTTTCAGTGGCATCGGGGTCAACGACTTATGTCGGGGACACCCTGGTTGTAGATAGTGAACAGTTATATGTAACTGCGGTATCAGGCAACAACCTGACAGTCATACGTGGCGTTAACGGCACCACTGCTGCGACACACAGCGGAGGTGTAGCTTATTACAGGTGGAAGTACCCTTCGGACGTTGCTCAAGCCTCTCTGGACGTTGCCCGGACGTACTGGCGAAGCCGTGACGTAGGTATTGCTGCGACCCTGGGTGCAGGTGAGATGCAGTTAACAAATCCACAATTTGAAGAACGTCAAATTCTTAAACGGCTGAATCATTATTTGAACCGTCGGGAGACTGCGATATATGTCTGATCTCGGTTTTGAAATAGAAGTTAAGGGAAAGCTATTTGATATTTCAGCACCCAAGAGATTGCGTGATGCTGTGAACCAGGGTCTTACTCAGATGGCGTTGGTTTCAGAAGCGCGAATAAAAGGTCAGTTATATAAAGGTCGTGGAGTTGTGACCGGACATTTGCGACGGTCTATCTCAGGAGAATTGGTGCGTGACCTGGTTGCCCAGACTGATGCAGGGTTAGTTCGCCAGGGTGCGAATGTTGTTTATGCGAGTTGGATTGAGGGAACGAGTTCGCGAAACAACACTACGAATTTCAAGGGTTACCGTATGTTTCAGAATGCTCGGAAGGAACTTGAGAACGAAGAAAAGGACAAGTATTTTGCAGAGCCGATTAGGAACGCTTTGATATGAGTCGAGCAGGAGCAGTAACAACTATCAAGACAATTCTTGAGGCGAATAGTTCTCCCAACTTTCAAGTCGTATTAATCGGGGAGCCGTTGTCGATTCCATCTGGCGACAGGGTATGCGCAGCCTGGTTCACAGGTGAAAGCACGAAAACGAAAACGCTCAACAAGATAATGGTTACGCAAATCTGGACGGTTCGTTGCTTCTGGCGAGTACCAGCAGGAGCGAAAGCGCGTGAGAATTTAGAGTTGGAAATATGGAACGCCTGTCGTGCAATCCAATCGGGCTTCTATGGTGACGCTCAATTAGGTGGGAACGTCACTGACTTAGATATTTCACTGGCAGCAGTTGGATGGTCGGAGATAAGCGGGAACACTTTTCGGACGATCTCATTTAATTTAGAATTACAAGACCTGGAGGCTGAGAGCATCGCTCCCTAAAAAACTATGGCTAAGAAATCAGGGTTAGGCAATCAATTTTATTTCGGCGGGTATGACCTGTCAGGGGATGTTGGTGCGATCAATTCAATATCTTCACCCAGGGGAGTTGTTGAGGTTGCATCTATAAATCAATCAGCGCAGGACAGGTTGCTGACGCATAGTGATGGGCTTATAGAGTTCAATTCATTCTTTAACGACGCGTCCAACCAGGAACACGCTGCTCTGTCCAGCCTGTCAACATCCGATCAACATGCCATGTTTCTGATGGGAAGTTCGGTTGGTGACGTAGGTGCGGGACTTGTAGGTAAGCAGATCAATTACGATGGATCGCGAACAGCAGATGGTGGACTAACGTTTTCAGCGTCGGTACAGGGAAACGCAACACCTGTTGAATGGGGCGTATCGCTTACGACAGGAAAAGCTTCCACAGGCGCAGCTTCATTCGCATCAGTCGATCAATCAGCTTCATCATCCTCTGGTGCGCTCGGATATATTCAAGCATTCTCGATTGCCTCTGGAACTGCTACGGTCAAGATTCAAGAGTCAGCAAATGACAGTAGTTGGTCTGACCTGATTACGTTTTCAAATGTCACAGGTAGGACAACCGAAAGACTAACAATGACTGGTACGGTTGCCAGATATATCCGTGTGACTGTATCGGGTTCGATTTCAAGCCTGGTGCTTGCAGTCTTATTTAGGAGAGGCGATGCAGCAGACATTTAGAGCATCAGCACCACCATCTACACATTTTCGTGCTGCTACCTGCGCCGAAGTAGATTGCACTCATTATCTCGGTGGGTGGCAGACAATCCTTGCTGACAACGACAAGGATAATGCTGCTTGGATTCGGAACTACTCAGGGCTTCAATTTACTGAGTCACGTTCCGATGGAACAGTTACATTTACATTCGCGCCGGGGCAACCGTGCTTCCGTCGTAACGAACATCGCACCAGCTTAGATCGACCTAGTATTTTCACCGTCAACAATGGTCAGGGATTCTCTCGCAGAGAACCTGAGCAATGGGTCGATGAGATGGGCGAGCAACTAGAAAAACTGGAAGGCTAGAAATGGCAAAAGAATCTGGACTAGGAATGGCATTAGCCATTGACGATTCGGGTGGCTCCGCAAGGACAATATCGAATGATGTAACAAACTTCGATTTTGCGATTCCGAGGGCTGTTCAAGATGTTACCGGACTTGATAAGTCAGGCATGGAGCGACTTCTGTTGCTCGCTGATTTCTCAATCGGGGTGACAGGTGTATTCAATGACGCGTCGAATATGTCTCACGATGTATTCAAGACCGTTAGTTCTACATCTGTTGCACGTACTGTAACGATAACGGTCAGTGGTCAGTCATTACCTAATGAGTGTTTCTTCACGGACTACTCGTTGAGTCGTGGGGCTGGTGGGGAACTAACGTACTCTGCTCCTGGCGTTTTGACGGGCGGTACTGTACCTACCTGGGCATAGAGGAAAGAGAGGAACAATGTCTAAGAAGAAATTTAAGCTCGGCAAAGCAAAACGAATCGCAAACATTACGTTTGAAGGAACCGATTACGATGGCTTGGAAATTCGTTGCAGTCTGGATTTACCACTAAAAACGGTATTGAAGATACAGGCTTTAACAGTATCCGAGAACGATGCCGAGTCAGTTGAGGCGAATACGATCTGGTGCGACGAAGTTCTTGAATCGTGGAACCTTACGGATGATGAAGGAAACGAAATCCCGGCGAATAGTGAGAGTGCGCTGGCGGTCGCACCAGCACGGCTGCTGGCTGCTTTGGTTACGAAGTGGTCAGACCTTGTGCTAGAACCGCCAGCAAATTTAGAGAAGCCGCAGAGCGATTCGCGCACCTTGGCGACACTGGCGAACAGCAGCCAATAGAACTTTCGCAAGCGTTGATGATCGACGCTCTGTGTCAGCGATATAGTTGCCTACCGTCAGACCTGTTAGATGAGGACGCATCGATTTTGCGGATAATAAAAATAGTAGAGGCAGCACAACCGAAGAATGGTTAACGAAGTCAAAATCAAAATGACTGCTGATGACCTGGCATCCGACAAGATCAAGGGCGTTGGAAAGTCTGCTGGAACAACCACAGAGAAGCTTCGTGGGATGCGCGGGCAGTTCCTTGCCGTGGGTGCTGCTGGTGGTGCGATTTTAGGCGCGTTGGGAATAGCGACTAAAACTTTCGCTACGACAGGTGATGAAATCCAGAAGATGTCACTTCGGACTTCGATTTCGACCGAGGCACTTTCAGAAATGCGGTTTGCCCTGGAACAATCAGGTTCCAGTATCGAAGGCATGGAAAAGGGTGTCAGGCGCATGACCTCGTTCATACAGGATGGGCGGGATGGGCTTACTGAAACAACGCGAGCATTAGACACTATGGGCGTGTCTGTCAGTGACTTTGAAGGCGCAAAGCCAGAGCAAGCATTTAACCTCCTTACGACTGCCCTGGCAGGAGTTGAAGATGAAATAACTCAGGCTGCACTCGCACAGGATATTTTCGGTCGATCTGGGACTGCTTTGTTACCGTTGCTGGCGCAGGGGGCAGATGGCATCGAGGCATTGAAGCAGGAAGCACATGATCTGGGGATCGTGTTCGATCAAGATATGGCTGATTCTGCTGCTCGTTTAATCGATGCTCAGAACACTATGGGGAAGTCAGTCGAAGGATTACAGATCGCATTTGCTCAACACCTGGCTCCTGCCTTATCTTCACTGATGGAAACTGTTGGCGCAGCAATAGGCGGGTTCTCTGAATGGGCTGATAAGAATCCAGTTCTCGCTCAAACGATTGTCGTTCTCGCAGGATTATTAGGCGGGTTACTTATTACGGTCGGTGGGTTAGGGCTTGCGTTGCCTATTCTCGCGACAGGTTTTGGATTCGTGTCGGCTGGTATTGCTGCTGTTACAGGAATGACCTGGGCAAGCGTCACGGCATTTATCGCTGCTAATGCTGCAACGGGTGGAATAATTGTTGCTATCGGGCTGCTGGTCACGGCATTGATATTGATGGTGAAAAACTGGGATGAGGTTGTTCGGGCTGTAAAAATCGGGATCAACTTTTTATTACGGATATTTGAGGAATACGTCAATGGTTGGATTTTCTTAATCAATCAAATAATCGAAGGCGTAAATAAATTAGCCGGAGTCTTTGGAAAAGAAATTGACCAGATTGCAGAAGTCGAACTTCCTCGCCTCGATACCTCAATAAAAGAAGTAGAGGAAACGACTGAAAAGGTTGCAGATGGTGTCGGCGATTCTATGGGCGACATGCAATACGACTTTAAGAAAACTGCTGATACAGCGGAGGATGAGGCAAAGCGTACTGCGGATGCTTGGATCGAAAGTATGCAAGCGATTCAAGATGCCCAATCTCAGAAAGTGAAAGACCATTTATTATCCTCAAAATTAGAAGGGGAATTGTACGACCGCAAAAGAAAACGGGATAACGCAATAGCCAAGTTTGAGAAAGAACAAGCTGATAAGGCTATGGCTCTGGCAATGGAAGAAGCGGAAGCGATTGTCGCTGCATCCAATAAGCGATTTGAACAAATCAGAACAGTTAGGGAGCAGGACTTAGCACACGACCTCAACGTGGCGGGAACAAGGGTCGATGCAGGTACGGCTCTTGAAACCGAAAATATGGCAGCGTTTGAGGAGATTCGGAAATCTGTGAGTACGCTTCCGTCTTTAAAAGGGATGACCCAGGGTACGTGGATGGGAGGCATAGGTATCAAGGACACTTCGCCAGGTACAGTGACCGCCATGAATGTATTGAACTCTTTGGGTGCTGCTGCGGGGTTCAATGCTTCTGGGCAACTTACTGCAACGAGTATTACTGGCAAGCAAGTCCATGTTCGTGACGTGAATGTTTCAGTCAATGTCGAAGGCGATATGTTGGGCGAAGATATGGAAAATAAAATAACTGCTGCCATGCAAGAAGCAATGCAGAAAGGTGTATTCACGGAGTCTGGTGGCTCTAATCCTGGAGGCGAATCTTAAATGGGTACAAATTATCCCGCATCATTAGACACGACAACGAATCAACCTGTTGCCTCTGCGTTAACAGGTGTCGAACTTGATGGTGACGGAAATGCCAACAAGGTTCACAGCACCCTGCACGGAGTCCATTCTGAGGCGATTGTTGCCATAGAAGGAAAGATCGGGACAGGGGCGAGTACCGCAACAGCCAACAAGGTGCTGCGAGCGACCGGGACAGGCACTTCAGCATGGGCGCAGGTGGGTTTAACTACCGACGTTACTGGAACGCTTCCTGTGGCGAATGGTGGAATAGGTACAACGGCACTCACTAATCTCATTACCCTGGGAACTCACACGACAGGCAATTACCTGGCGACGCTAGCAAACGCAACCAATGGTGGAACCACGATTGCTAACAGTGGAAGCGAAACAGCAGCAGCAACCGTTGCGATGAATATGAACGACTTAGCAGCGGGTGTGATGGCTGATGGTGACAGTATTGCTTTTATAGATGCTGATGATAATGCCACGAAGAAAGAAGCATTAGCAGACCTCTTAGATACGGTTGCAGGAACCGTCGGAACGACAGGGCTAGACAGGTCAGGTGCGACCCTGGTTGTTACCGACTTGCATCCGGTCGGCGTAAGCGGTTCTGCGAATCAACTGCTGACCGATGACGGTGATGGGACTGTTACGTCTGAGGCAAACCTGACATTCGACGGTACAACTCTCACAGCATCAGGAGTTGCCCTTAGTGAAGCAGCTAGCGTAAATATCAGTACGCCAATACTTGGTACGACAGATCATACATATTCAGGTCTTACTGCAACAATGTTGATGGGTGGAAACGTACCAGCAATGCAATTAGTATGTGTCCATACAGTGAATAACGAAGTTGTTCTCGCTGATGCTAGTGCTTACGCAACTGCAAGAGCGATAGGTATAAACCCAACTAACGCTCAAGTTAATGATACAAATTCAGGTGCGATTCTTCTTCAAGGCTTCGTCAGGGACAGTAGTTGGTCTTGGACAGCAGGTTCCACACTCTATCTTTCAGAAACATCAGGGGTTATGACACACACAGCCCCGACAACTGACGGTGCTTTCGTGCAGGTTGTCGGAGTTGCCCTGTCCGATGTTGTTGTTTACATCAACCCAAGCATGGACGTAATTGAACACGCATAATGGCTAACGCAGTAGAAAAAGTAAACACGATTGCGATAGCCGATATCGAGGCTATCAACACGATAACTGACGATAACCTGCAAGCGTTAAACACGCTTGAGTTCACTGGCGCACCTGCTGACGCTCATACGCTGATTCAGAGCCAAGATGCAAGTGGCGGAACGTCTGTCACGTTCTCCAGTCTGGGCAGTTATGACGTACTGCTGTTTGACTGGATTAACTTTGACTCAACGGACGGAACAACTGACACTCTGAGTTTTCAAGTTACAACAGCAAGCTATCCGTATGATGCCTATATAACCAGCACAGCTTTCCGGGCATATCACAACGAATCTGATGCTATTGCGAATGTTGAGTATTATGCATCAGGCGACCAAGCACAAACTCAGTTATATCAATGGCTTGGAGCATATACAGGAGC
>Ga0209434_1001365_pt1 | contig 11122 bp, 8 predicted proteins | sample ETNvirnome_2_300_FD_184068 | JGI IMG/M metagenome (GOLD analysis project Ga0209434, IMG submission 184068) | Marine viral communities from the Pacific Ocean - ETNP_2_300 (SPAdes) (version 2) | ecosystem: Environmental > Aquatic > Marine > Oceanic | place: Pacific Ocean | collected 2013-06-22 | reverse complement strand
GCGATGGGGGGATTTCAAAACCAGATGGAACGCGAACGATTGGCGGGACTTGGAATTGGCGCCCTTGGTCAGCAACAAGCGGGATTTGGCGGACAATACGCGGGCTTGGGCGCACAGGCACAAGGAATGGCGGGACAGGACATTCAATCCTTGCTCGGCATCGGAGGCATGCAACGCCAACGAGAACAGCAGCTTTTGGACATGCAACGGCAGAATGAGTTGCAGGCGATGTATGAACCATATCAGCGATTGGGTTTCTACGGAGACATCCTGGCGCAAGCGCCATCATCATCACAAGTCATCCCGACAGCCACCGCACCTAATGTCAGTCCGTGGCAGCAGGCCATTGGAACGGGCGTTGGAGCTTTGGCGGGCATCGCCGGGGCGAGAAGACTGGGAGTGGTGTAATGGGAGTTTTAAACAGACAAATGTTTCGTCAACCGTTTCCCGTGGTGCGACGACAATTAGGGACACCTCAAGAAGGGGAGACAGCCGTTTCCCAATTTCATCCAAGAGTCGGCATTTTAAACGCACGTGGGGCCAATACTGAAAACTTACAGGGACAAAATGAATTCGCCGCCCTCATTGAAAAAACAGATTCTATCATTGGTACACTTAATAAAATGGTAAGTGAACAAGGCATAGATCCCAATAAAGCGGCGGAGATTATTAATATCATTACAACGGAACGGCGTAAACCTAACCCTAACTTAGAGCTACTTAATGATTTTTATACTCAAATTGTTATTGGGAATCAGGGATATGAACAAGGCTATGAAGCATGGAAAGAAGACGAAACGCGGGCGGAAGAATTTATGAATACTCCTGTGGAAGTTGAAAGACAAATGGGATCACCCCCTATGGGTGAACAAGTGAACGCCAACAATGTCGGCATCATGGACGGCTTTGAAGGTGAACAAGTACAAGTGGCGGAACAAGTCATGGGACAAGGATCCGCTGCCAAAGATGAAATAGACAAGTCAGATACGTATGATGAACTGATGCAGTCCATTCGCGGTGATGATCTCAGCGAACACGACAGGCGGCAGGAACTCGCCTCCGTTGTGGGCGAAAAGGACGCCTATGAGACACCAGACAGCGTTCTGGCGCTCGTTCAGCCTGTCATGCAGATGATGGACACCGAGACGGCCAACACGGGCGTCGGACAAATTGAAGAGGGACAGCAAATGGCGAATATGACATTGCCACAGCGACCCGTTGGAATTGCCAACGGAGGCTATCTCCGTAAAATTCCAGGGTACGCGGAATCCGATGCAGACGGTGTAACTAAGGATGATACCGAACTTAGTTCGGATCAATGGGCGAATCTTGCCCAAATATTAGGACTAGGAAAACCTGATTTAAAGACAAGCTATGAAGAAAGACTGCCGTTGTACACCGAACTGTTAGGGGGAAAAAGTCCTGATGTAACCGCGGGGGAGACATGGGGAGACATTTCCCAGGCGGCTTTCGCGTGGGCACAAGGCGCATCACCCGGTGAGGCAATGAATTTCCTCAGCCAATCCCTGATTAAACGCGCATCGGCGAGTGACAAAGAAAAACGCGCCATGGACGTTCAATTAAAACTGGCGGCGCTGAAGGCGGCGGAAGGCGACGTTCAACTGCAGCAAACACTCCTGAATAAAATTGAAACCAAAAAACTAGAGCAGGACGCCAAAGATAAAAAAGGAACGAGCTACATGAAATCAAAAATAAGTGAAACCGCCTACGCGGATATCCCTGATGCATTTAGTGAAATCGCGGGCTTGACGGAAATGATAGAGACACTCCCTGAAGGAACCAATATTCATGTGGATTCCAAAAATAAAACTACCATAACACTGCCAAAAGAGGCGGATTCGGAAGCTTATTTTGATATGGGCCAGAACAAAGTTGTTTGGTACACGGACGGCGAGTACAACGCGCTTGATGACATTTCCAAAGGAAATCTGACTACCGTCGGTGAAGGGACGAGTTGGGTTAAAATGAGAATAACAAAAGATCCTTTAGAGGCGGGGGGAGATCCCGTCATTGAGGAGATCGACGTGAGACTGTTTGATGTTGATGACTATAAAGACAAAGGATACATCATTATCCCTAACAGTCAGATAACCATCGGTGAAAAAGAAGGACTGATTATGGCGGAAGGCGGTCTCGTTGTGAAAAGAGCATCAGGAACGAATGAAAGCGGTGAAGGCGATGACTTAGAGGTCACTGTCCCAATACAGTACACGGAAGAGGAGATTCTTGAGGAATTCAAATCGGCTCAACCCGTTTTGAAGTCAGAGGCAGCCCAAGATCAGGCAAAAAAACTTGTGGCGGCGGGGGATTTGGCGTTGAAAAACCTCGTGAAACTAAAAAATCTCATCCTAAACGACCCCACTCTTGCGGGAGCGCAAGGTCAGATAATTGAATCGGGAAGGGACGTGTTTCAGATTCTCAACAGCATTGAAAACTCTGTACTGGGGGACATCATATGGAAAGATGAGAAAGAGGGTGGATGGGTGAACTGGTTCGACAAGCCCGAAATTGAATCAATTAGTCGATTAAAATCAGATATTGCGGCGGCGCTCGGTGATCTCCGTTACTTTAAGGGGGCGCGACAGCCCAATTGGATGGTGAACCTGCAGGCGACGCGTGAAGCGGATGTCACAGGACTGTTCGGACACGAGAAAGCCCTCGCCAAAATCGATTCAATGGCGGTAAAATTATCCGACCTCCTGAAATACTACACGAGCTTATCGGGAAACACTAAAGAAGCAAGGCAAACCCAAATTGACACACTTGTAAAACGCATTCACAACATGCAGTCGCCTGTAGACACAACAGAAACATCAATCGAAGGAATGACCATTGACCAGGTGAAAGAAATGCTGCCTCCTGAAATGCTGGAGGCAATGGACAGTGACCCTGATGTGATGGACGCCGTTACAGCGATCATGAAGGGGGCGGACGTGGATCTGGTCATTGAGCGCTTTAATGAGCTCAAGCAAGCAGAGTAAAAATGGGCGATCAAAATATATTTACGGATCTCATTCCTGGTTCACACCCTAGTAGTGAAAATAAATTTGCTGATCTCATACCCACTGATACAGAGACTGAGCTTCCTGGGTTTTTTGAAAAATTCACGGACAAGAAAGCGTATATCGGTACATCGGACATCCAAGAAGACTACGAAGACATTACGGAGGATTTAGGCTCATTTGATAAATTCTTTTTTCAAACGATTTTGGGAAACGAAGAAGTTTTCCGTCAAAAAAAAGGAGATGGTAACTTTGCCTCTAATGTGAAGGCGTTCAAGGACGCTGTTTTATCGCGCGACTTTTCCGCGATCCTAGGGGCGCTTGGCGGTTACGCGGGAGTGGAAAAATTTTTTAAGAGTACGGCTGCAAAAACCTTTAAAAAGAATCCTTACATCATGACGGCGTCTGTTTTGGCCGGCGCTATTGGAGCAACGGGAACGGAGCAAATTTATGACAGGGTCAAGGAATGGATAACGGGGGATGAAGAAACCATTGCGGAGATATGGGAGAAGATTCCCAACGATTTTAAAAGAAACCTAACATACGAAATGTTTGGTGTTGGTTTGGCCACCATCCCTTATTACATCAAAAGAGGAGTAATGAGCGGGGGAAGAAACATCAAGCAACTTTTTGATTCCGTCAAGATTTTTGGCGGCGGAGCAAGAATAGCCGAAATAGAAAAATTGCTGAAATCGGGAAACTATAAAAGTTTTGCTGAAAAACAAGCCCTTCAAACAGAATTAAAAACACTACGAGACAAGAGAATTGATATTATTCCACAGGATGTAGCGGGACCATTTGCCAAAATGTTCATGCGTATTGGCGGTATATTTCCCTTTGTTGGTCGTTCCCTTAAAAAGTTTATAGAAAAAAGAGGAGAGAACTTGAGCACTAAGCTTAATGAAACTCTTTTCGCACTTGCTCCAACAGGGGGAACTCAAGGCCAGTTGGGTAAAAATATCGTTAAACTTGCTGAAAAGCAGTACTTAAACTTTAGAAAAATAGTGGGGAAACAGTATGATAAATTTTTAGATTTGGCGTCAGGGATAAGAAACGGAAAAAAAATTAAAGGCTTTGATGTCAATATCGCCCCCTTATCAAAGTTAAATAAGGATAGTCCTGACTATCTTCTCGATGTGGCACGAAAAATTATTAGGGACGCTCAAGCGGGGGGAAAAGGGGAATTACCAAGAGACTTGCAGACGGAAGCGTACAAGACGGCTTTAATGTTAATTAACAACTTCGGCGGCAAGACCCACATGGATGTGAGAACACTCCGCAACATCATTACTAGTAATCTGAAGGATGCCATTAAAAGAAGCTATTCAAAAGAAAACGGTGCATCGGTAAAAAAACTAGTGGAGATGAAAGAGGCAATCAACAAGAGCTTTGCAAATTTAGATTTATCGAAAGTATCCCAAGAGGTCGCCGATAACATATTGGCGCAGTACAAAATCGCCAATAACATGTACCAACACGGTTTCAAGCATGAGGGTAAATTTTTTGAAGGCATCGATCTTTATAAAAGAGGTATGGGGGAGTCTTTTGAAAAGATTAAGTCGGGTATCTTTAAAAACAAGCTTACCACTGAGGGAAAAAAATATTACGCTGAATGGGTTAAATCAGTTTTAAAATTTGGGGACAAGGATCAAGTCCTTGACTTGTACAAATTAACCGGAAAAGATAACCAGGCGATGGGGGCGTTTGTCAGGGCTTTTATTGATGACGCATTCAGTGCCGCCGCTAAAACAAGGGGAACTGATTCGGGACCAGCACGAGAATCATTTAATTGGCTTCATTTTAATCCTGACGATTTTATGAAACAACTGGGTTTTCTTGATCTTGAATCATCCGCGCGAGGACTGACAATAGGGGGAAAAGAAGAAGCCCTTACCACCATCTTAAACACTTTAAACAAAGCGACTGACGGACAAGTCATAAGTGGCACAAACTTTAGGCAATTATTAAATTCCTTCTCCAGACACGGAAATGTTTGGGTACCCGATGTTGGGGGATTCATCAAGAGGGCGGCTGTTTTTGGAGGCATAGACACTATTCTCGGAGTCACTCTCGCCCCTTTCTTTGGCATAGGAGCTGCGGCTGGAATGGCTGGGGGATTACGGCTTGGACCAACTTTGGCGGGTATGCAATTTACTAAATTACTTACTAATCCTCAAAATGTAAAATATTTATTTGAGGCGCTGGATTCCCGTATTCCTTATTTTAAAAGATACAGCGCGGGCATAAGGCTTTTAGAACTGACACAAGACAGTTTAATGGAAGCGGGGGCTGATTTAAAAGGAAAAGCGGAAAAAGATTTTAGTAAGCTTATGACAAATTTCAACAAATTTTATATGGAGGCTCTCGATAATATGCCCGACGAGGGTGATAAGGAACCGCTGAAATTTCAAAATTGGGGAGAGACGGGTGGTTTATTAATAAACCCAGCCGCTCGTGGAGATGTGGTTCAACCTGATGAAACAGAGACAGTTGTTGATTCTGAACCTGATGAAATTGAGGAGGAGGTGGTGGAAGATGTAGAAATTAACATCCCCGTCCCTAATAGAAATTTTGCAATGGCGGATGTCATCCCCCCATTGCCAAATCCCCAAGCTCAAGTAGGTTCCGAAATAAGTGGCGGCGTTGATCCCTCCATCATAGCACGGATGGAAAGCATGGGAATGCCGTTGTTCGCGAATGAAGGCGGAATTGCGTCCCTGATGGAGCATAAAAAACCCCAACAGATGGTGGCGTAATGGTTCAAGAACATAAATTCGCTAAGAAACTGCGTGAAAAACAAGAAAAAGCTGATGCCGGAGATGCGGCTGCGGCAAAATATTTAGGATCTCAGGCGGCTCAAAGTCTACGGGATTACCTTAATCCTGATCCCGTTACGGGAGGGGGCGGTGTTCCTGAAAGTCGCGGAGGAGGATTGGGTGCCGTTCAGGCTCACGATCCTGTTCTCAGCGCGGGCAGTGAAGCGGCGCAATTAGCGAGAGAAAATCTTTTGTATCAGCCAGGCGGAAAAAGGCGCGGCAACTTAACGGCGGCGGACATCAAAGGAATTAACATTCCCTTGGTGCGTCAAGGATTGAGTGGTGATGATTATTTCCGCTTCAACCAAATGCTCTACAGTCCCAATATTCAGGAGTACGAAAAAGCACGTCCGTTTTCTAGCGGCAAGACAGTAAGGGACATTGTAAGACTAGCGACACCCGCAAAATATCTGGGGATCGGGGCCAATTGGCTTAAAGACAAGGCAGTTGATGCGGGATACAGCATACTTGATGCCCCCTCTAATATCATGGACTCCAGCATAGTGGAGGCCGCAAAAGAAAATTGGCAGGACAGGAAACAAGGACGAGGGTGGAAAGGTCTTGTTGAAGATGCTTTAAACATGGTGGGGATTGGAAACACCAAAAAAACCAACGAATTCATTACAAAAAAAACGGACTCCGACACCGATGGTGAGATTAAAACCAATATGGAGGACATCAAGACTGACAAGAAAAAGACCATAGATCTTCATACACTCAGTGATTTAAAAAACAGAAGAAATGAACTATATAAAAAAATAACACAAGGGAATAATACACAAGGGGACTACACCGAATGGGAGGCCACTGTTGCCAGAATAAATGAACTTGAACAAGGCCAATTACAGGATTTTAAAAAAGGGGGAATTGCCTCCCTAGCGACAGGAGGATTGTTGGAAAAAGAGAGAGTGCAGCAATCGTTTAGTCCTCTAGAACAGTCAGGGAATTATGGGATTGGTGGACTTGGTGGATTATTCGGACAAGGAGGATGGCTTCCTCGACCAAAACAAATACTGAATCAGGATCCTTGGGGCATCAAGCCAATGGGAGAGCAGATAACAGGCTTTGGTGAAACACTTGGAGGATTTGGCGAACAAATCGGAGGCTTTGGAGAACAGCTTGGGGGATACGAGGATGTACTTGGTGGATACGGTCAAGACATAAGTTCATTTAAGGAAACAATGGGGGGCTTTGGAAACCAGTTTGAAAACATCAATAATAAATTAACATCGATGGAGGAAGGGATCGCTTCACTGAGTGACAAGATTGGCACAACACAGGGAAACACACAACCACCGGGAAGACCTAATTTTGGATACGGTTTTAACGCCTACAGTCCCTGGATGTTTGGAGGATTTGGAAGAGGAAGGTACGGATAATGGAAAAAGATTTTAATCTTCGGAATGTCGTCTGGTTCGCCATGATTCTAGTAAGTGCCGGCAGTGTGTATGGCATGCTGTCACAAAAAGTGCGAGCATTAGAAGAACAGCAGCGCACGATAGAACAAGTAGTACTACGAGATATTCCAGAAATAAAGGAACGAGTGATAAGACTTGAAGTAATGCTCGACATTTTGATAAAAGATATGGATAAAAGATCATCTGATTAATTTAAAGCGATAATCCAGGTTTGCCCATCCCTAAATTATCGCTTTTTAATTTATGATGTAATTGGTTGTTCCTTCCTAAATTTAGGTATTATATTCCAGGTGTTTTTCATATATGACTCCTCAAGTTCAACAACATTAAAGTTATTTGAGTCCTTTAAAAGACCATTAATTCGTACAATATCTTTTTGTCGTTGTTCCAACAGATCCTCATACTTTTTTATGAGATGATGTTTAACTCCAATTTTGGCATCCTCTAGGGTGGTAAAAACATGGTTTGCTTCAATACACCAACTCCATCTACTGGAATTGTCTTTTTTATGTTTCAAGTAAAAATATTTAACCCCCTTATGTTTTGTATACCAAACACCGTACGTCTTAGTTTTATGAATAGTGGGGGATGATGACCCACTAATTGAGAAAAAAACTTGAGCCCTGTCGAACCGTTTACTTTCCCCAAATTTCAAATCAAATATATCTTTCTTCATATCTTTCTCCAGTATCTTCCTTTTACAAGGATCGGTTTAGTCTTGAATTTTGTATCCTTCTCAATCACTCTCTGATCCAAGAGCTTATTGACAATTCTACAAATAACTCCTGAGCCTATCTCAGGAAACTTTTCACGAAGCCTCTTGATAAAGGGCTTCTTCTTTAATTGTTCATTTTCAATGAGAGTACAAGCGCCGAAGCGGATATCCGTATGGACATCCCTTCTTCTTTTTGAATTGGGTATGGAAGGGGAATTTATTTTCCACCCGCCATTATCAGTTTTCTTTTCCCACTCTTTTAATAATTTCTTATCATCAGGCGCGTTGGCGGCATCCACCAAGCTTTGGGGAATTGTTAATAAATCAGTCATTCTACCTTTCTCCATTATAATTATCTACTCCTACTAATTCTGATTTGTGAATATAATAATTTCTAATTTTTTGGTGTCTGCAATCCCAAGTATCAAAAACAGTTTGTTTATTAATATAAACCAAATGTGATGAAAAAGTTATCACAGCTTGTTTTTTAAAATCCCATTTATTAAGTGAGATTAATTTTTTATTTTTATCTCTAGGTGTCCTTTGTTTTATCCACCTATGTTCAGCTAAAAATAATTCATAAGTTTCGTGATTATTAGGAAACATACCCGTAAATTTAGATAGTTGGCATAAATCACACCAAACTTTTTCATAAGGTAATTTGGTTGCTAAAGTTAATGCTCTAACAGCGCAATCCCCTAAATCTCTTTTCTTTTTAAAAGAGGTGTTTGATCTACCGCCATCGTGAAATTTATATTTCATAATTCTACCTTTCTCCATAAATTAATTATAATATTATATTATATTATACAATATCAATGTCAACACAATTTTAATTTACGGCAGAAAACCTAGATCGCGTTTCCCCAGGATTTTCCAATTTCGCAATCAACTTTTGATGGAACAACCAAAGTGACACAATTTTCCATCACGGAAATAATTTTATTTTTTACATTTTCCGATCCATCAAAGCTTAAAGTAAGTTCGTCGTGGATTTGAATAAGTGGAACTATATTTTCCTTGTACAGCGCGACCATGGCTTGTTTTGTTTGATCGGCGGCTGATCCCTGTATTAGCCGGTTAAGAGCTTTGTACGTACCTGCTCGTTTTAAATGATGATGTTCCCCATACTTTAATTTAGCTTGATCATAGGGAAGCGCTTTATAAACGCCAAACGTGGTTGGTTCCCATAATTCAAAACGACATTTTCTACCTTTAAGTGTTGAGACATAACCTTCTTTGTTGGCGTATCCCATCACACTAGTCGCTAACTCTTTAATGAATGGAACACGTAAATTGTACTCTTTTAAAATTTCTTTCGCGATGTCTTTTTCCACTTGTAATTGTTGAGAGAGTTTATTAACTCCCATTCCGTAAAATAACCCTAGATTAATAGTCTTGGCGCGTCCACGATCAATGTCCGCTATGTTTGCCACCATCTCATGAAAATCAGCTTCGGCATTCTTATTGTATTCTTCTACTAAGACCTCGGCACCCTCGCATTCTAGTCTACTGGCATAATGAACAGCCAAACGTGGTTCTTGTTGTGAATAATCGAATGATCCCCACACCTCATTCTCTTCAGGTAAGAAGAGTCCCCGTATTTGTTTCTTGATCTCAAGGTTTTTGGCGGGAAGTTGCTGTAAATTGGGATTAGAGTAGCTGAACCGTCCTGACACGGTTCCCGATTCGCCGTCACGCATTTGATGAATGTTGGAATGAATGCGTCCCTTGTGTTCATGTTTAATGATAGTATCTAAAAATGTAGTCTGGACTTTATTAAATTCCCTCGCGCGTTGTATTTTCTGGGCGATAGGATGCTTATGGTTCAATAAAAAATCCTTGGTAAAACTTGGTGCATCTGTTTTTTCCGTGCGAGGATATTTTATTTTAAGCTTGTCAAAAACTTTTGCCACTGATTCAGCGGCCCATATCTCCACTGCAAGACCCGTATCTTCCAGTATGCTAGATAATATCTTCTTTTCTGTATTCTTAAAACTTTTTTTATAACGCTGTGCTTGTTCGACATCGACGCGTACTCCTTTTTTTGTCATTTCAAAAATAACAGGGAGCAGATCCATTTCCAAGTTAAAGACTGTTTTCAAGCTATCTTTTTCAATGAGAGGTTTCATATGATGATAAAGCCGTAAAGTTAAGTCTGCATCCCGTTCAGCATAATCTCCCACAAAGATAGCGGGGAGTTTATACATTTCATTTTTGGGATCGACCCCAAATTCAATTGCCGCCTCTTTTAATTTAGCCTCATTTTTATATTCATTGAGCATGTCTTTGCCCACCGTATTCAAGGCGTACGAAAATTTATTTTCATTAAGAAGAGGAGCCATGATCATCGTGTCTATGATCCGTCCATTAACTTTAATGCCTTCTGTATGAAGCCATCCTAGGTCATAAACTGCATTGTGCGCCACTTTAACGGCATCGCTTTTCATTAGATCTTTCATCCAGGAGAGGACACGTTTCCGATCCCAGTTAAACCCATTTTCATGACGGATGGGATAGTACCCCTTCCATCCATCCACCGCGATTGAGATACCAATCACGTGTCCAGTAGAAGATGTCCATCCTGGTCCCGTTGTCTTTAATTTAGGATCATAAGTCTCCAGATCAAATGCGATTACTTTCGCATCCGATAGATCAGGGAGGGTTTCGGGGGGCATCCATTCAGATTGAACAAAACCAAAATTATTTTGTGTCATTTAATTATGGGGACACTTGTTTAATGATTTTACATATTCTTTTGTAATACGTCCTCTTCTTTCTCCTTCTGAATCAAATGATCGATCTTTACCTGTTCTTTCTTCTATTTCTCCTGCGATAGAGGCGTAGGCGGCTAGATCAATGTAGCTGTCTTTTTTATGTTGGTGCATGAGCCGTGCTACTTTTACCAAGGCCATGCACACCGCGGCATCATGGGGAGTCACTTCTTTTCGGAGGAAAATAGACCACAACGCCGCAATGTTCTGATGATTGGTCAACTTGTCACCATAGTCTTTATGGCGATCGCCACCAATTAATTTTTTTGCTTCACTTAGGATTTCTTTACAAGTCATTTTCGAGGGGGGATTCATAAAGCCTATATCCTTCCTGTTTTTGTGCTTCAATGATGTATAAATTATGTTTGGCTCTTGT
>Ga0209434_1001364_pt1 | contig 11132 bp, 28 predicted proteins | sample ETNvirnome_2_300_FD_184068 | JGI IMG/M metagenome (GOLD analysis project Ga0209434, IMG submission 184068) | Marine viral communities from the Pacific Ocean - ETNP_2_300 (SPAdes) (version 2) | ecosystem: Environmental > Aquatic > Marine > Oceanic | place: Pacific Ocean | collected 2013-06-22 | reverse complement strand
CACGGGCGCAGAACCTGGGCCAGGAGGAGATCGGGGTAGGGGAAGACCTAGACAGCGATGTCCAAGAAGGCACGATGACCCTCCAGCTAAACATCGGCGGTGCCAGGATCGAGTCCATCGTATTTTCCGACATGAGTATCGGCAAGGCATCTGGTCTAACGGACGCGATCTCGATCACCTCAAGTGCAGGTAACATCCTCTGTGAGACGCTACAGTTCATAGACGTTGAGGCGACCGACTTCACGATGGCAACCAGCACCGCCTACAGCTTCAACGTGGCGACGACCACAGCCGACGGTCTTTCCATCTCCCCTACCCTCTCCAGCGATCCGATCAAGTACTCTTTCGGCTCCAGCCGAGGTTCTCTAAATGTCCCAGATGTCTCAGGGGGCACGTTTGACAGGATTATTATTGCCTCTAATGCCACCTCCACGGTGGGGTTAATCAGCTTTGAAAGGGTGAAGGCTTACGGGGCTGGCATCACGGTTGAGGACGTGAACTGCGGAACCATTACGATAGAGGGGACGGATGCAGACGAGAGCGTTTATGGGGACGGGACCGGAATTAACAGCGCCAGCTTCGAGATTGCAGACACGGTCAAGGTGCAGAGTGCTACGCTGATCGGGAACGTGGAACGTCCTGTGAGCGTGAAGTAAATGCGTGATCTGTTCGCCAAAATTCGGCCCCAAATCCTCTTATTTGGGCTTTCGCTCGGCTTAATCGCTTGGTATTCACTCCGAATCGGCGCAATCGAGGTCACCACGGCCTGTGTCAGCGCCATAGCCGTCCTCGGCATGAAAATCTTGGAGGACAAGGACTGATGTTCGATGGGCTGCGGTTGTTGGTACAGCGGGTGGTTTCCGGGACCGAGGAGGCGTTCTGCCTTCGATGCCAGGCGAAACGCACGATAGTCCGATCCAGAAGGGTGAAGATACATACGCCCAAGGGCATCTCCACCCGGCTGATAGGACGGTGCCTAACCTGCCGGCGCCAGACCTCTAGCTTCGTTCGAGCTGCCTAGTAGTCTGGGATCTTGGTGTCCTCGGCGTCCCCATCACAGCGAGGGCACATATGGCCCTCGCCCGGCCACTCGCAATTGCAGGTGTACTCCCGGCCGCAGTAGGCGCACTTAGGCTCGTGGTCGAAATTCTGCCGAGGATCGTCCTCGCAGTCGTCGCAGGTGCCAAGGACACGCTGCTTATGGACCCGGCAGAACCCGACATGCTCTCCGTATCGCTCTTCATACTCAAGGGTCATCCTGACCTCCTCAGTCACTGCTGTGTACAACGCTGGCCCGAGCTATGAGCCGCTTCTCGGCCTCGCCTAGTCGGCGTCGTAGCCCTGCGGCTTCCTGTTGGGCTGATTCTAGTTGGCCTAGGGTTTTATCCAGTAGCACTAGCTGGTGCGCGGCCTTAGTTAACTCACTCATCTCTGCCGCCAGGTCAAGGAGCCCCTCGGTGTAGGTATTGAGTTCCTGGGCCAGCCCGCCTATAGGGGATTCCTCACCGTTCGCACCGGTCGCTGGAAACCATACTTCGGAAGGCCGTCCTTCGGCCTCACTCCTCATCTGCCTTCGGGCTTTCCCCGCAGTGGCGAGTACGGTTAGGGCCTGGGATATGCGTTCGGCCTTGATATTGCGTGCAAAGACTTTGCTACTGATGTCTGTGCGAGTCAACTCCCCGTGCTGGCACAATGCCTCGTAAATGCGCTCGCTCACGGGGTCGCCCTGCCCAAACCGCTTTTTCAGATTCCCGAGCGATCCCTTGGGGATGCCGAGTTCATTGAGTGCCGCCCGCTCTGAATGACCTTCTGCCACCAACTGCTGCATGTCGTCGTAATGCTGCTGCGTCCAGCGCATGTTATCCTTCCTGAAGCGGGTAACGGGCTTCCAACTCCGCGTACACCCGGTCCGACTCTGCCAGCACCCGGTCTCGATCAGGCCCCTCGACGGTATGCTCGTGGCTAACGACGCCCTTGGTCGATCGGGCGATCTTCACCCTGATTCTCATTTCCCGCTGCTCTAGCGCACGCTGGATCTCGGCCTTGACCACCTCAATCGTCGCAATCTCGTCAGGCATTTCTTCGCCTCCTTCTACATGTTGTTGCTAAGAGATTACCATGCTCAACACCTCGGAGTCAAATTGACTATGGTTACTCTGTCGTGTAAACTGGTGGCGAGAAAGGAGGGGCTAAATGCCAAAGATACAGATACCTGGCTACCAGTGTTTCCGGTGCGAACACACCTGGGTGCCGCGTGTCCCGGAGACGCCGGCCACCTGCCCGAAATGCAAGTCGGCGTTCTGGGACCGGCCGAGAAAGCGAGAGGTGAGGGATGAAACTGCATAGTCATGTGCGTAAGCACACAGCTCTTTGGGCGTTCGGGTTGAGCCGTTCGACCACCGGTCTGGTTTTACACCTCGGGCGAGTGCATGTGCATATCGGAGGTGGGCGATGACGATGGGAGAGAGGAAACGCACACTAGAGAAAAGGAGGAGTAATGCCTAACACAACCGGAGTGATCCAGAACCTTGAGACAAAGGACGGGATCGGCAAGAACGACAGGCCCTACAAGTTATACCGGCTGGAGATCGACAGCACGTGGTACTCAACCTTTGACGAGTCCGCTGGCAACTACGGTCCGGGTGACCCCGTGTCGTTTTTATACGAGGAGAGGGATAACCCCAACGGCCCGAACCCCTACAGAAACATCACTGGGTTTCTGGCTGGCCCGACCAGGGAAGCAGCAGCTGAGGGGTTCCTTGACCCACCGCCCGCCGCACCCCGCCGAGACCCCACCCGTGCGAGTATCGAGCGGCAGACTGCGGGGAAAGAGGTTGGTGGCTGGGTACGTGAATTCATTGCCAAGGGCCTCATCACGGACTTCAACTCAGCCGTCAAGCACTTCGTTGACAACATCGAAGAGGTCTACCAGGCGATTGCGGGCACCGTCCAGAAGCCCGAGGATGCCCGTACAGAGCCTGAGACCCCACAGAGGGGCACCGATACCCTCGAAGGCTCCGACGAGCCCTTCCCCGGTGGGGACGAACCGTGGTGAGATGTGATCATCAATGGGTTCTAGCGGCTGGGCCGTGGCCGGTGTACCAGAAGCTGTATGAGCGCAAAAGCCGGGGCAATGTTGCCGTGGTGGACTCGCACTGCCGGTACTGTAGGCGCTACGAGGGGCGATTGATCCGCACGCGGGGGGACTGGACCCCGCGTCGGACCAATCGGGCCATGCGCCGGGCTGGCATATGGTGGAGGTGACTAGTCCAGCGCGAGATACCTATCTGGTTCACGCCCAGCGTCCTAGCTGGGGCAAGAACGAGGCCAGCGGTGTGGCGGTTTATTACTACAGCAGGTCGGGCGCTTGGGCCTGTGAGAAGTGCGGGGCGGCCAACGGGACCACTCGGTCTGACTGCCTACATGTCCGGTTCGTCCGTGACAGCCTGGAAACGGAATCCTAAAATTATTCACAAAAAGCGCCTTGACACGCGGCTTTTTGGCAAATAGGATAAGTCTTGCTTGGCTGTGTAGGTTCAGTCATAATAGTCAGCGTAACCCCGCTTCGGGCTGAATCTGCGCGGCCAAGCACCGTCAGAAGCTCAACCGAAGCGGGGTTTTTATTTGTGAGTTTTAAGGGCGTCTCCGAAAATGCTCTTGGGGACTGGCTAAAAGAATGGCGTGGGGGCTTTTACTCACAAGCGAGGCTGCGGCGCCATCCCCGAAACAAGCGGCCACTGAATCTAGCAACTCCACAAGGCCAGCTAGAGCGGGTGTGAGAATTAGAGCCGTCCTCCTGACCTGGGGGGTAAGGGGGGCGTTATTAGAGCCTATAGAAGGAGGTCAACAATGGAGACTCAGGAGATCCTCGACATCCAGGCGCAGATCGAGCGGCTTAACGCGATGCCGCACTCGACGGGGGATTTCTACCTGGAGGAGCCCTGGTGGGGCTACACTTTGATGCGCGGCGACCAGGAGGTACTCTTCAAAGAAAGATTCTCCTGGTTCATCTCGCCGGTGTTTGAGGAGGCCCGCGACCTTCAGCTCTGGCTAGACGGCTACCTGCACGCGCTCCCGGACGCCTGGCATTTCACGCCAGAAGGTTCAAGGTGGAGGGGAGTCGAACAGCCAGTGGTCGCCCGATGACGCTGGCGAAAAACGGCCAACTGGGCATCCCCGGTACGCTGTCTACCACGGGCTGGGTGCCGCCCGAGGACCTGACGTTCGAGGAGTGGTCGGGTGTCGTCTCTACGATCCTGGCCGTCCACGAGGCTAGCGGGTTCTGGTTCGGGGACGCTATCCGCTACGGTCGGGGCAAGTACGGCGAGACGTACACTCAGTGGCTCAGGGATACTGACTACGAGCCGGGGAGTCTGCGGAACATGGTCTACGTGGCCGAACACGTCGCACTGTCATTTCGAAATGACAATCTGTCTTTCACGCACCATGTTGCGGTAGCGCCGTTAGAGCCTGAGAAGCAAAAGGAGATGCTGGACAGGGCAGAGGCTGAGGGGCTAACGGTTGTCGCTCTCCGCAGCATCATCAAGGCCGACAGACACGACGGCCATAAACCGACGGCCCCCGAGCCTCTTCGCGGCTACCTGGTCTGCCCCGAGTGTTCGTATCGGTTCCCGCGAGATAAGTCCGCCATCATCGCGATGTTCGATGACTACGAGATCGAGGAGCTTCAGGACCGGTTTCCTCAGTTGGACTTCGACATAGAGGCCCAGAAATTCACTGACTACTGGGCGGAGGGCCGCAAGAAGATGTCCCGGCCGAGGTACGGGTTCCGCAACTGGCTGGAGAACGCCTGGAAGTTCAGAGATGTCCCGAAGGAGGCAGAAGAATGGGTATGAAATCGGTCGGGCAGACGCTGGCAGCTATCCGGGAGCGGCACAGGGCGTCGCCGCTGCCCCCGGCGCCGGCAGAACCGCCGCCAGCGTGCGCTGACTGTCGGGACCGGGGCTGGTACAGCCTGGAGGTGGACATCTCCGACCCCCAGTTCGGGTCGGTCGTCCCCTGCGAGTGTCGATCGGAGGCGTGGCAAGAGCGCCGAAGGGAGAAGCTCCGGACGTTCGCCGGTCTGCCCGATGGTCTAGCGACATGTCGCTTTGAGGACATGTCGTGGTCCCCGCCGGGGATGAGCGATTCCCAGCGGCGTCGGTTCGTGACGGTCGCTGAGTACTGCCGCAAGTACGCACTGGGGACAACAGACGAAAAGTGGCTGTTGCTGGCCGGCTCCATCGGCTGGGGTAAAAGTCATCTGGCGGCGTGCATCGTGAACACGCGCCTCGAACGCAACGAGATCGCTAAGTTCCTGGACTTCCCCTCGGTGTTACAGGAACTGAGGGTCGGCTTCGAGGACAACTCGTACGCGCAGATCCTTGAGGGCTACAAAACCGTGCCCCTGCTGGTGCTAGACGATGTGGGCGCGGAGTACCGCAAGCAGAGCGACGGCATGAGTTGGAGCCAGGAGCAGCTATATCTGATCCTCAACCACAGGTACGCCGAACGCATGGAGACGGCCATCACCACCAACGTCAAGCCCTCGGAACTCGATGCGAGGATCTCCGACCGCATCCGTGACGTGGGGACGGGGTTGTCGAAGCTGTTTATGGAGGATCTGCCTTCGTACAGGACGGCAAAATGATACCAGTAGGAACTGCGGCACGGGACAAATCGCCCTGCGACCACCGCGGCCGTGGTGGTGAGGCGCACGCGGAGTGCTTTCACCGAGACTGCCTCATAGATATGACGTTCGCGGACGGTTCTTACCTACTAAAGAACCGGCAGGGCCATGTGCGTCGGGTTGAGGAGGACAAGGTCATTAGGGCATAAAGATGTGATTATCAGCTTTGAGGTTCCTGGCAGGGCTGCGGGCAAGGCCAGGCCGCGTGTCACTCGCGGAGGCCAGCACACGTACACGCCGGACCCTGGAGGCTTCGTCGAGCGCGTCACAGCGGCAGGGGTAGAGGCGCGTAACGGGTCTGAGTGGAGCATAACAAGCGAACCTCTGAGCATGCGGGTGGTGGTCACCAGGGGGATGCCGGAGTCGTGGTCAAAGCGCAAGAGAGCGGAGCTTGATGGAGGGTGGGCTCCCCATAAGCCAGACACGGGCAATATCGCTCTGGCGTGTTGTGACGCCCTCTCGGGGGTTCTATATGAGGACGACAGGCAGGTGGTTGAGTTGCATTCTTCCCAGCGATGGGGGCTGGAACACAGCACGAGGATTGAGCTGGAGTTGCTGACGTGAACCGGGAGGAGTAATGCAGCAGAAACAGAGGCGCATCGGGGACAGTACGCCGGTGTTCGTGACGCTGTGGGAGGACGAGTGACTCCGCGTGATCGTGTACTCCTATGGGAAAGAGCGGAAGGAATGTGAGAGCGGTGCCAGCGCCCAGGTTCTGAGGCGCATCATCGGGTCTACCGCTCCAGGATGCCGGGGAAGAAGAACCGCAAGCGCCTTCACGATCTGGAGAATATCGAATTGCTCTGCCAGGCGTGCCACCACAAGGAGCATCATGGTGGCAACGTCTTCAGCTAGTGCCGTTGCTCGAAGAGGCAATCTCGGTGAAATTGGTAAACGGTACAGCCCTCCAGCGACCGCTCTATAGACTCCAAGACGCACTCAAAACAGGTGCCGTCCTCCTCGGCCCAGTGTCCATGCACCTCGCAGAGCCTAACGTCGCTCTCTGTGGCCTCTGGGAGCCTCTCAGGCACGCTCACTCCACGTCCACGGGATCGCAGTCCCAGCACCTCGTCCGGTCCTCAGTCAGGTTGGATCCCTCGCACTCACCGCATACGGCTTTGGCGAGGAGTTTGGTCAATTGCGACATGGACTGCTCGAAGAAGTCCTCGGCACCCTTCTCGACCCACAGCTGCGTTGCGGGGTCGAACTCGGTCCAGACCTCATGTGCGGCCGGTTCGCAATCAGGGCGCCGGCATACCTCGCAGAGTTTTGGGTTCGGCATCGCTATCCCTCCTCGACCTGGGCTATGGCGGCTTCGGCGTATTTTCTCAAGGTTACGATCCTGGCCTTAGATCGCGCTATAGACTTCAACGTCTCCAGCAAGTCGGGGGCGGCGGCTATCAGCCGTGCGTTGGCCTCACTGTTTGCATAGGCCGGGTTCTGGACGTAATGTTTGTCACTCTCGGGCTTCCCCTTTACCGCCCAGACGTACCCGTTGCCGCTAGGGTCTAGGTCTTCCTGTCGTTTCACGTACCACGGTCCTGGTGTAAAAGTCATCGGGCTACCTCCTTCTCTACTGATTAGTTCAGCCGCTCGTACTCGTCAGGGTCTTCGACATACATGCGTATGCCCTCCTCCAGGCTATCTGCATCGGCCCAAACTGGGTCTGCACCCCAAGTGATGCCAATGCGTCCGACTCTAGGTATGTACAGTGCGTCCCCACGCTCGTCGTTGGTGCGTATGTAGCCATCGGCACCTATCAGGAGTATCTCTGCTATCTCGATGACCTCCCCCCGGCCCAATTCCCATTCGGCCTCTTCGCGGAGACTCCCAGTCCCGTACCCTAGGATGTCCAAGTCTGTAGTGGGGTAGTAGACATGCGTATCTGGTATGTTACTCACGATCTCTCTTCCTTCGATTGATGGTATTATGTGTTCGCCGCCGGCGGGTTCTGGCCTCCTTCTACCGCCGGCGCCTCCAGAGGCAAGGCCCGCAGTTTTCGCCAGCTGCGGGCCTTCTCATCACCGTTAGCCGCTGAGGTCGTCGTAGCAATCAAAGCAGCTGGGGCCTAGCGAGGCGTTCATGCCGGCTGGCCCGCCACAACCAATGCACGTCTGGGTGGTCTTGGGTTCTCTCAGGATCCGTTGCGCGGGCAATTTCGGGTGTACGGTTTCCTGGGTGTCTGCCTGTTCTTCTGTGGTCATTGCCTACCTCCTTTCTATGGCCGCGTAGGGCCATTGTTTACTGGTCTACTGCATGGAGTGCTGGGAGCCGAACGTCTGTGGGAACAATGGCTTCAATTGCTCGGGATCTGGCTCAACGTAGAAATTACAGCTGCACTTGGGGCCGCGCCCACCGTCCCACGGCGTCTCGGTGACCATGCAGAATCCAGACCAAGAGTTACCTGTGCCGCCACGATGTAAAATAGGTGGATGGTCGCATCTCTGACACTTGGTATCGGCCATTCGCTCGCCTCCTTGCGCTAGTAGCGCCGTTGGGCGGCTAGACCTGAGTCCAGCCGCCGGACCGCGCCGCTAACCGGCCCTCTGGTTGACGCCCTCTAGGTTGCATCCGCAATCGCAGCGGATCTGTAGCTCCGGCTCGGTCTGGGCCGAACAGGCGTGGTCGCTAAATATATCGCCGGCGCTCACCATAAAATCCACCTGGGCTTGCCATGCGCTCTTCCTCGCCTTGTCGTACTCGTCAAGGTCGTCATAGTCAAACTCGTCAACTATGCCTACGCGGTGGTCGTATGCGACTAGGCTACAATCGTCGCAAATTGTTGCCGCTTCTCCCGCCATCAGAGCGCCTCGGCCATGCTACGGTCGGTGACGGTCCACTCGTGGAGGTCGATCACGATGGACGGTGAGTTGTCGCCGGAGTACTCGTCCTCGGCGTCTGGTGCCAGCAGCAGCCCGTAGCCTAGTTCCTGGTCACGGCCCGCCGCTATGAGCTGGTCAACGACTATGCGTGCGGCATAGGTTAGGTCGCCCCGTCGCGGAGCCGCCGCCTCGAGCGCCCGCCTCGCCACCTCGGCGAACTCGTACCCGCCCGAGTGGGTGTAGACGTAGAACGAACCTCCGTCCGTCCTGATCTCGGCCATTCTCCGATAGCCCATTGTGCTGCCTCCTTCTTGACATTTTGGCCTAGCCGGCCATGCCAGCGCACCGGCACGCGATGCGCTGAACTGGATGCTAGACCGCTGTAAACCGTTCGTTGACCACCTCGACTAGCTTCGGCTCGGATAGTCGGAGTTCGGCGGCGTACCGGGGTGAGTACGGCTTGTTGTAGGCGCTGAAGTCTCCGGCCTTGGCGCCCTCGAGCCGGACGATGGTTTTCTTTTTGCAGAGGCGTTTGAGCCACCGCTCCTCTTCGTAGTCCTCGAGCATCAGCGTGACGTAGTAGTCGGCGGTCATCTGGAGCGGGCCGTACTCGGACTGATGCGCCGGTTGGGCGCCGCACCATTCCTCGAAGGCGCGGATCCGGTCTAGGGTGTTGCCGGCGGGATTCTTGAAAGTCCCGACCGGCATCAGGTGGTTGGCGCCGCCGCGTCCGTCGTTCCGCACGTCGGCAATATGGTCACCGTCCACCCAAAGCTGGGCGGTGAATGCGGTGGTCTCCTCGGACATGTTCTTCGCCACCTTGACCTTGCGTAGTTCGCTCTTCATCGGCTCCCCTTGTCGGCGTGATTTGCCATGTGGTTGCGCCGAAACTTGGCCTTGACCATGGCTCCGCACTTCTGGCATTGGGTCCTCATGTGTCTCCTCCTTCTCGGGCCGTCGGCCCGTCTTAAACGTACTGGATAAAAGCGCCGTCTCGGTCATAGGCGGCTATCACGTAGCCTTGGCCGTCTGGCGCGAGCTGGAGCGCCGGCACGGCCATGAACAGCCGAAAGCCGATTGATGAGTCCCAGCGGCCGGCGGCGTGGGTCTCCTGGACGTCGAGTGTGAATACCAGATCCTCGGCGTGTCGTTTGGTGTCGAGAATGATCATGCGAAGTTGACCGGCCGATGGACACAGTCGCCGCATATCGAACGGTCTGCGCCTCGGAGCGCCATGATCGGCGCCATATCCTCGCGTAGGATCCAGGTCTGGACCATCGGGCCGGTCTTGTCGTTGTCCGATTGATCGGACGGGACCGGCGATAGTCCCGAAGCGATAGCCACAACGGGCGCACCGTCAATGGCGCTCGGTCCGCGCCAAAACACAGCCGATGTAAGACGGTCGTTCGGAGTCAGGCCCGCAAGGTATCGGCCGAGGTAGTCGGGCTCGACGGTGGGAATATTGCCACGGGCCAGCGCATGCCATATCGACGTCGGCGCCTGAGCTACAACCACATAGCAACGGGCGCTGTCATTTATTGCGGGTATGATGATGTTTTTCGAGTCGAGTCGGGCGCCTGTGCAAAGGCCGCACCGTTCACAAGTGACGGTCTTGTCGAGAAATTCCGGACATAGGATTTCGCCGGCTTGCGGTCCGAGTTTCTCCAGGTCTACGCGGTAGGATTTCCAGCCCATGCCGTTAGCGATGGCAGTGTCTTCGATACTGTCGCAAGACGCCTGTAAATATTTCCGGTGGCGTTGGTCACACTCTCGCCAGTAGTGCGAGTAGCCGGTGCCACCGGTGGCACCACCCATGTATAGGGTGTCCCAAGTCTCAAACGGTAGGATGGCCGGGTCACCATATGCGCCGGCGCGTAGCTTTCGTTCGATCGTTGGCAGTCTCATGCGACCGTCCATAGGATATATTCCTGTGCGCCGATAACAGCCGGCTTGTCGCACCAGTCGCAAACGTAGCCGCTCGCGTCGGGTTCCACTTGGCCGTCGTTGGCAGTCTGCCGGCATGCCAAACAGATTCCGGTTAGGTCTTCGGATACCTCCATCGCAAGGTCTAAGAGTCGATCGTGGTCGTCGGCGTTGGGATCCGGTCGATAGGATCGGCGAAGCTCTAATTCCGTTCCCAGCTGGACGATGTCCCACTGCCACTTGCATATTGAGCATTCAATATAGTGATCGCCGTCCAGGGTTCGTGATACTAGTTGTGGCCGGTGGCTTCCGAAGTCTCTCGCCATGGGTGTTGTCTCCTTCGTTTAGATTCCAGGGGTGGCTCACCTTACCAGTAAATATTTTCGAAATCGTCGTACTGCTGGATCTGCCGCTGAATAATTAGATTACTGATAATTTGGCGAGCCTGACCGAGGTTGATTTCCGTTTGAAACCGTAGATGGCGCGTGATCTGTGAGACTGAAACCGGGCCATACGCCTTGATAAAGTCGAAGGCGTATCCAGAGATTGTGGTTAGCCTTTCGTCACTGACGTTGGTAGGCACGGCACCCATGGTCACTGTCATGTTGTCCCCTCCTTCTGATTACGCCGGCCAAGTTCGGCCGGCCATTTGTCAATCCTACCAGATGGGGCACCTAATGTCAAGCTGACAGTGGGTA
>Ga0209434_1001362_pt1 | contig 11140 bp, 13 predicted proteins | sample ETNvirnome_2_300_FD_184068 | JGI IMG/M metagenome (GOLD analysis project Ga0209434, IMG submission 184068) | Marine viral communities from the Pacific Ocean - ETNP_2_300 (SPAdes) (version 2) | ecosystem: Environmental > Aquatic > Marine > Oceanic | place: Pacific Ocean | collected 2013-06-22 | reverse complement strand
ACTGAGGGATTATGATACGTCCATTGTTGGAATGGAGGAAGGCGGCTTGGTGGAGACTTCAGAATTGATCCCTGAGTTGGTATTTAAAGCCAATGGCGGCTTCATAGATAAGCAGCAACCCCACATACAACAACTTAATGATGAGCTTGCGGAAGATATTATCGCGGCTTCAAAGCGGTCACCCTTAGTTATGTTGGGTATTGCTGCTGTTGGTCCTGAACAGATGACAACCTTATTCAACCATCCTCTTGACGCTGCCTATTTCCAGCCTCGCGGTTTTGAAGAGAGTGACTTAGGGCCTGGTGTGGTACATGACCCCGCTAGCCCAGTTGATACCACTAAGCCAACAGTCATAGTTGCCGCTAAAAATATGGTGCGTAGCGGTCTAGAGGGTAGCCGCTCCGATATAGGGCACGAGTTTATCCACGCTGGCATAGCTGCATTAGCTAATTTCAAACCGCACAACATAGGGCATAATCTTGAAGAAGCCATAGCGCGGCATCACGATATGGTAACGGGGAACCCGGAGGAGCGGGCAACCGCTAGGGCTTTCTTCAAGGAGAGGGGATGGGGCCGCCAGGAACATGAGATAGCAGAAGATGCTTACAACCAATTGAATGAAAAGGCGCAGAATAGGTTGAATGAACTGGCGCAGAATAGGTTGACAGATTACATGAATCAAACATCTGATACCCCCACTTCTGACGACTTCGTGCCTCCACCACCGGAGAAGCCGGAGCGTCTACCAAATTACGCCGTAGGTGGTCGAGTAGGCTTTGCCCATGGCGGATTTATCGATAAGCCCCTGTATGAAAGGACACTGTGATGGTTAAAAGAATAGCTGCTGCAATTTTCATCGCCACCGCGCTCTTTTTTGCGCCCGTGGCTGTGGAAGCAGAGGAAAAAACCGACGCTCCGGTCCAGCGCATTGCCCAGATGCTTTATCCAAGTGTCATGGTGGATACTGGGAGAGGACAGGGGTCCGGTACAATAGTTTATTCTGGATGGCGCGATGACGACGAAGCCTGGACCATGGTGCTTACGAACCACCATGTTATAAAAGGTGCCATACGAATAGTTGAGGAGTTTGACCCGAAGAAGGGGACGGAGGTAAAGCGGGAGCATCGCCGCCCGGTGAAGATTCGCTTCTGGTCTTACAATGATTTCTCCTCCGCCATTGGGACGAGTGGAAGGACCGCTCATGTTGTAGCGTGGGACAGGCACCGGGATCTGGCGTTACTCCGAGTGGAGGACAAAGAGAAGGTCTATGAGAATGTGGCGATTCTGTGGCCGGAAGATGTGGAAGGGCCTTTTGTTTTCCAAAAAGCGTGGGCCGTGGGTTCCGGATTAGGGAACCCTCCTTATCCTACCGAAGGCTTGTTGAGCAATACGACAGCAAAGGATAGAGAGGGCTATAGTTTGTATCAGGCGTCCGCTCCCATCATTTTTGGAAATTCCGGTGGGTCTTTATATGTGTATAGCGAAACCAGGGAAGCTTATGAGCTGATAGGGGTCCCTTCGATGGTTTCCGCTGTCGGTTATGGTTCTATAATCAGCTTTGTTGCATGGAGCCGCCCCATTGGAGAAATTCGCAGTTTCCTTAGACAAGCTGATTTTGGCTGGGTCCTGGGAGACCCTCCGAAGGAAGAAGAGAAAGAAGAGGAAGATGGCAAAGCTGACGACTAAGGCGCGGCTGTTCACAGAAGGTTTGCAAAGATTGGATAATTAAAATGACGCCGGATGCAGTAACGGATATGGTTTGTCCAAGGTGCGGTTGCAGTGAGCCTAAAACAATGGTGCATGGACGTTACCAATGTGATAATTGTAAGTGCGTAGCGGATGGTGACTGCTGTCAGGGGGGAACGGCTACCGGACCCCGGCCCACGGACCTATAGGAGAGAACGTGCCTAATCCCGTCACAGGCGAGAAAAACTTGGCAGACGCTGATTATACGGTTGGCGATCATTTGTTTAAAGTTGCGAATGAGGCACGGTTGAATGAGGCACGGTTGTGGGACTTAGCCACTTTGTCTTGGAAAACGGCCCTGTCTCCTTCGGGAGCTTCAGCGGGGGCTAAAATAGTCCCAGACCCATGGTGGCTCCCAACGGTAGGAGCAACACTAGATACAACAGGCCAGGACGTTTCTAAACAAGTATGGGGTACTGCCGGTCCAGTTGAAGGGTATTGGAGACGACAGGGGGACACGGATACCTATGGTGCAGATTTAAAGATCCCCTTGGAGAGGGGTCTAGCACGGCTTTTTAGGGAATGGCAGAAAACGACAAGGCCGGGAGTTGGGATATCGGGACATGGGGTCGGGATGAGGGGAGAGTATCGGTTGCCGCAAGACTTTGGTGAATTGAGTGGCGGGGTGGGACAACGATGGATGGACATTAATTTTCCCGGTGGAGAAGTTTCTGTTCCACGTGAAACAAGTGCAGATATTGGATGGCAGAAGGAACTTGTACCGGGTGTGAACTTTGGTCTAAGTGGTCGGTATGATAAACCAGAAGACCAAAAAGCAGCGTGGTCGGCTCTTTTTGACACAAGCGTGAAGTTTTAATTATGATTAAGCGTGTTCAGATAAAGGGAGATACGTGGTATCGTCTGGTTAGTCGGACGGGGAAAAATTTGGGGACTTACCGCACTCGTGACAAGGCAGAAGAGCGCGAGCGTCAGGTAATGTTTTTCAAGAACAAGAATAAGGGTTAGTAAGATGCCGAGGATGTTTAAGTGGGGTGGTCCGACCGACATCGGTCTTGGCGACCAAGATGGCATATCGGATGCTGGTGGACCAAAAGGGCTGGCACAACAAGAGGCACTAGAGAAGAAACAAGCAACGGTACGCGAATTGCAGCGTGAAATAATAGAAAATGAGAAAAGACTACAGGAGATTAAACCAGAAAGCCTTGTTGATTTAGCGCTTGGAGGGGTTTACAAGCAAGGTGTTCAGTTACTTGCGGATCTGACTTCAACCGATTTACGTGGACTGACCGCAGCGGAACAACTTCGCGAAAGGCGAAGAATGGCGGGGGGCACTACAAAAGGCCAAGTTATTCATGCTCCAAGCGGCGACATCGCAGGTACTCTATCTCTAGCAGATACATACGGTTACTTAGACGATGAAAAAGGAGGTGAACAAGGTGGCTTCCTCAGTACGCTCCCCCCGCTGCCGCTTAATGTCGCCCCCCTCGCGGCACCATCGCCCGTTGCTCCGGAAGGTTTACCGGGATCCTCGCCTCTTGCTTCTCTTGACCCATTGTTGTTCCCCCCCAGTCAGACGAATGTTTTACAACCCACAATCTTTGCTCACGGAGGAGCCGTTATGCCCGAACTAGGATTTAGACCCCTGCATTATCAAGATGGCACTGGGCCGGAAGGAGTAGAAGATTCTTCTACGCAGCATGAACGAGACCTGACATTCCTTAAAGACATCTTTAGTGGGGATATGGAGAATCTTCCACCGGGATACCGGTGGGACCTCAATACTTTAGAGAGGGCATTCTATGAATGGGAAAATGATCCAGATGTTGCGCGGCGGGCAGCGGAGAAGTTACGAAAGGCGTTGGAAGGACCACAAGAAGAGTTCTATCCCGACGTTGACCCAGATTCTGAATTCGGGAAGTTTCTCTGGCCGATGGGACTCACTGTTGCGGGGCCAGAGGGGCAACCCCGTGGCGTCCGACCAGGGGATACTGGGCCTTCTGCTGATGAAGATATCGAAAAATTTCGACGATGGGCACCCATGGAGGAATCTATTTTGAAAGGGCTGGGTATGGCACCCCCCGCTGGAGCAAGAGATTGGCAGAAGGACGCGAGGGACTGGATGCATTATGATCGATTAAAGAAACTGAACAGGGAGCGTAATCCCCCCAGTGAGTGGGAGAAAGAGAGAGGTATTGCCGGAACTGCATGGTCATACGGGGGGGAGGAAGCATATTTTCCCGAAGGCATAGCCCATGGCGGTTATGTGGGAAGGCGTCCAGGACACTATGCTAATGGTGGTTACGCTTCTCGTGGAACGGTGGCCGGTGAACTTCCTCGCTACGGACGCATGAGTGTTCGTGAGGAAGGGGAAACTATGGGTGAACTGTCGAAAAGGCACCGGGATCAGGATTGGTATAGGCGTATGAGGGGTGGGCTTGGGAGTCTGGGTCCACGCAGGAGGGTAGCATAACCATGGCATCTCCCAGTTTACCACGCAGTAACTTTGGTACGGCGTCTCTTCTGGAGCGGAAGAATGCGCTACCTCCTGTTGATGTGGGAGAAGGCCGCGAGGCGGAAGTTACGGTTGAAGAACCGGGCCTCGTCGAAGGCCCCGACGTTAACATTGAGATGGAAGAAGACGGCGGCGTAGTCGTGGACTTTGATCCGCGAGTGGAACGTGAGGGGACGGGAGATTTCCACGAAAATCTTGCGGAAGTACTGTCTGATCAGGAAATGTCGAAGATTGCTTCGGACCTGATTGACGAGTACGAAACCAACAAGAATGGCCGAAAGGATTGGGAGGAAGCCTACAGCACGGGACTGGAATTGCTGGGCTTTAAATACGAAGACCGAAGCGAGCCATTTCGCGGCGCTACTGGTGTGACCCATCCGCTGCTCGCGGAAGCGGTAACCCAGTTTCAGGCCCAGGCTTTCAACGAGCTTCTTCCTGCGGGTGGCCCGGTACGAACCGAGATTATCGGAAAAATCACGCCGGAGGTGGAAGACCAAGCGGACCGCGTCCGCCACTTTATGAATTATCAGATCAGTTGTGTAATGAAAGAGTACACACCTGAATTTGACCAGATGCTTTTCTATTTACCGCTGGCCGGTTCCACTTTCAAAAAAGTGTACTACGACGATTTTCTGTGCCGCGCTGTCAGCAAGTTCGTTCCAGCAGAGCAACTCATCGTGCCCTACACGGCCACGGATCTGGAAACTGCCGAAAACGTAACCCACGCCATACAGATCACCGAGAACGAGCTACGGAAGAAACAGGTAGGGGGTTTCTATCTGGATATTGAAGTCAGCGCGACTCAGACGGATCCCTCCGACGTACAGGAAGAAATGGACAAGATAAGCGGCATTTCCGCCACTTATCTGGACACCGACATTATGTTGCTGGAATGCCACGTCCACCTGGACCTTCCAGGGTTTGAAGACACGGGTAACGATGGCGAGCCTACGGGGATCAAGCTCCCTTATATTGTTACGATATCAGAGAACAACGGCAAAATTCTGAGTATCAAACGCAACTGGCTTCAGGACGATGCTGACAGAAGAAAGCGTCAGTATTTCGTTCACTTCAAGTTTTTACCCGGTTTTGGTTTTTACGGTCTTGGTCTTATCCACATGATTGGAGGACTAAGTCGAACGGCGACGGCAGCTCTTCGTCAGCTCATAGACGCCGGAACCCTGTCTAACCTCCCCGCAGGGTTCAAGGCGCGTGGCCTCCGTATACGGAACGATGACGAGCCGCTGTCGCCGGGAGAATTCCGCGACGTTGATGCACCGGGGGGCGCGATCCGGGATGCATTGATGCTGCTTCCTTACAAGGGAGCGGATCCAACGCTGTTCCAGTTGATGGGCTTTTGCGTGGAAGCGGGTCAAAGGTTTGCCGCCGTTTCCAATCTGCAAGTGGGGGACGGCAACCAACAGGCAGCGGTCGGCACGACAATCGCACTTCTTGAACAGGGTGCAAAGGTCATGTCCGCAATTCATAAGCGGTTGCACTACGCACAGAAGGAGGAGTTTTATCTTCTTGCCTACGTCTTCGCGGATTATCTACCGCCGGAATATCCCTACAACGTCGTAGGCGCGGAACGCATTATCAAAGCGGAGGATTTTGATGACCGCGTCGATGTTATACCTGTATCTGATCCGAACATCTTCTCGATGGCGCAACGAGTACTCCTCGCGCAAACTGAACTGGAACTCGCTCAGTCCGCCCCCGACCTTCATAATTTATATGAAGCGTATAGGCGCATGTATAAGGCGATTGGGATCAAGGACGTGGACGGGATTCTCAAGCCTAGCGAGGAAGGTGAGCCGGTAGCGAAAGACCCGGCCATAGAAAACTCCGATTCGCTGGAAAATCTGCCCCTGGTTGTTTTTGAAGGTCAAAACCACGAAGCCCATATCATGGCTCATCTGGTTTTTGGATCATCTACCATGGTAGGAACAATGCCTCCGGTAGTGATGTCGCTTCAAAAACATGTTATGGAGCACATATCTGTACGGTCCAAGGAACAAGTAGCCGCGCAGATGCAACAGCAACTGGGTGGTCAGGAGCCTACCCCGGAACAGATTTTACAGATTGAAGGGATGGTTGCGGAACTGATTGCTCAAGGAATGCAGGAAGTAAAGGCCCTTAGTAATCAAATAAGTGGGGGAGGGGAGCAAGACCCGTTGATTGCATTAAAAGAACAGGATCTTCAGATTCGCGCCCAGCGCGATGCAAACGAACTGGCCGTAGATCAGGCTCGTTTGGCTTTGGATGAACAAAAGGCAACCAATACAATGTCTCTTGGCAAGGAACGCATTGCTTCTACTGAGGAAATTGCCGCAGCGCGTATTCAAGCAGCACGAGAACGCGAGCTGTTGAAACAGGATTCCAAAGAAACTATTGTTGTAGACCGAGAAAATAGGAGATAATTATGGCTGCAAAAAGAAACCAGCCTTCTGTTGGTATTATTGCCAAGGGTGCGGTTATCAAGGATCAGGGAACTGTTCCCTATAACGGACCCAAGAACATGGCTACGCCTAATACTGAAAAAGGCATCGTAAAAAAGGGTGTTCAAAAGGGCACCGGGGCCGCGCTTCGCGGCAAATCCTACACATATGACTGAGGAGAAGACCATGAAGATGATTTTAGCTCGACTCAGCGAACCATCGACTTATGCCGGGGTAGCCGCAATGTTGGCAAGTCTCGGGGTCATGGGGTTTGACGAAGGACAATGGACGATGTTGTTTGGGGCAGCAGCCGCTGTAGCAGCCGCTGTAGCAATGGTAGTCCGGGAGAAAGGATAACCCTGATGGGTTGGATTGCCTTATTCAGAGGCATTCTAAAGTTAGGCTCGATATTGGCTCGTATCATTCAACAGAAACAATTAATGGATGCCGGAGAAGCAAAGGCAATAAGCGAGGGCTTACAGGATGCTACTTCAAAGATGGATGAAGCCAGCAAAGCTATCCGCGATCTTAGGGGCAATTCTGATCTTCGTATGCGGTTGCGCCGGAAATTCGCCGCTTCCGACAAGGATTGACTATGTGCCTTGTAGCCAGTTACCGGGTCCCTTTTTATACCGGGACGGAGATCAGGAAGAAACAATGAGATGGGGCGATGAATATAATACTGTCTGGGAGGTTCTCTGCGTTGAGGATCCCCCTGGATAAAGGAGTTTCAAAAAATGGATGGAATCCTTCTTGCGGAGCACTTACTTAAATCCATTGAAGAAAGAAGGCAAAGGATTACAGGCATGGTGTTGGGAGGGAATTTAAAAAACATGGAAGAATACAAGCAATTGGTTGGTGCCCTAGAGTCTTTAGATTATATAGGGCAGGAATTGAGAGACATTTTGGAAAAGGCAGTCTAATGGCAGATACATCCGTTTCTATAGAAGAAGCGCAAAACGACGAGACTAAAGTTGTTTCATTGGAAAAAGCTTATGTGAACCGTGAAGAGAAGATTCTTGATCCAGACAAGTTGGAAGAAAGCTCGCTAGGAAGGCTTCCCAAACCTACTGGGTGGAGACTTCTTATACTGCCCTATCGGGGAAAAGGAAAAACAGAAGGGGGAGTGCTTCTCCCGGACCAGACTATTGAAAGAGAATCCGTGGCTACCGTCTGCGGATATGTCCTTGCTGTGGGATCTTTGGCTTATAAAGATGAAGAGAAATTTCCTACGGGTGCGTGGTGCGTAGAAAAGGATTGGGTTATTTTTGGGAGATATGCGGGTGCTCGTTTCAAGATCGACGGCGGCGAGGTTCGCATCCTAAATGACGATGAAGTAATAGCTGTCATCCAGGATCCTGAAGATATCCTGCACTTTTAAACATGGAGAAAAGCCATGCCAGAACTAGAACAAGATACGGTAGACCTTCCTTCTGAAGGAAAATCGGTAGCGGTCGAAATAGACAAAGACTCCATTTCTTCTATTGAAGAAGATTCAGGTGAACATGAGGAATACAGCGCCAAAGTCCAAAAGCGCATAGATAAGTTAACCAAAAAGGCCCGTGAAGCGGAAAGACAGCAACAGGCTGCGATTTCCTACGCCCAGGGTCTTCAGCAAGAAAACAGCACTCTTAAAGGGCGCGTCCATAACCTGGATGTTGGCTATGTGAGCGAATACGGAGATCGAATCACTTCTCAAACGGAAGCTATTACCAAAGATCTCGAAACCGCCATCGCTACAAATGATACTAGCACACAAGTTGAGCTGAACAAAAAACTTGCTCAATTAGCCATTGAAGAGGAACGAGTTCGAGCGGCCAAGACGGAACAGACACGTATGCAGGAAGCCGCCCAACATCCACAAGCGGCTGCTCCGGTACAACAGGCACCTCAAATACCTGTACGACCGGATCCTAGGGCAGAAGCCTGGGCTTCTAAAAACAAGTGGTTTGGAGAAGACGACGCCATGACTTTCGCAGCCTTTGGAATTCATAGGACTTTGGTGGAAGAGGAAGGCTTTGACACCAGCACTACAGAATACTATGATGAGATTGATAAAAGAGTTAGAGATGCTTTTCCGCATAAGTTCAACAGTGAAGTTGTTGTGGAAGAGGCCGTCTCTGTACCAGAAGGACGCCGCCCTCAACAGGCCGTTGCCTCTGCCGTTCGTTCCAGCAATTCTGGACGCAAAACAGTAAAACTATCTCCTAGTGAAGTTGCGATAGCAAATAAACTTGGAGTACCCCTTAACGAGTACGCGAAATACAAACGCTGATGGAGAACGACATGACTAAGGAAAAAGTTGATCGCACTCCCCGCGCTGCCGAGACTAGGGCCTTAAACCCACGACGTAAGCCTTGGCAACCACCGTCTATGTTAGACGCACCTCCACCCCCGGAAGGTTTCGCACACCGCTGGATCAGGGCTGAAGTGAGGGGATTTGACGACCGGAAAAATATCTCTGCCCGTATGCGAGAAGGGTGGGAATTGGTTCGGAAGGAAGAATACCCCGATTTTGAAGCTCCTACGATGGATAGCGGAAAGTACGAAGGAGTTTTTGGTGTTGGAGGTTTGTTGTTAGCACGTATTCCTGTTGAGATTGTTGAGGATCGAACTAGCTACTTCCAGAGACAAAATTCGGAAGCAATGCAAGCGGTTGATAACGATCTTCTAAAGGAGACGCAGCATCATTCGATGGCTATTCATAAGCCTGAACGTCAATCGCGTGTTACGTTTGGTGGTCCTAGGACAGAAACCTAGGAACTACTGTTTTACTTCAACAATTGCTTTAAGGAGCAAATGGTATGGCTAATCTCAATGGATCGTGGGGTTTGAGACCTGTCGCTAAGATGGGCCAAAACTCCAACTCTACTGGTGTTAGTGGCTATACAATGTATGAAATTGCCAATGGCAATACCAACACCCTTTACCAAGGTCAGCCTGTTATCCCCCTAGCTACGGGGTATATTGATTTAACAGGTAATGCCGCAGGAGGGACTGTTGGGTTGCTTGGCGCTTTCATGGGTTGTGAATATGTCTCTAGCACCACTGGAAAGCCTACGTGGTCGATGTATTGGCCCGGTTCTGGGGCTGATAGCAATCATCCAGTAAAGGCTTGGGTCGCAGATGACCCAATGCAAGTCTTTACGATTGCCACAGATGCTACGTGGACAAGTAAAGCAACAGCGAGAGCTGCTGTTTTTGCGAATGCAAATTTCGCAACTGCTACGAGTGGTAGTACAACCACGGGTATGTCATCGGGCACTTTGGCAGTGTCTACAATTAATACGACCAACACCCTTAACCTTAGAATTTTAGGTTGGGTAGAGGATTCTTCTAATGAGGACTTCTCTGCTGCCGGTATTGCTGCGTTGGTCCGGTTGAACAACCACTACAATAGCCCGAATGGTGCTATTGCTGGTGGCACTGTTTCAACCACTGGCGTATAGGAGGGTTGAATAATGGCTATTAGTAGAGCACAACTCGTCAAAGAGTTGGAACCCGGCCTTAATGCCTTGTTTGGCTTGGAATATGACCAATACGGAAGAGAGTACGAAGATATCTTCAATATGGAGAACTCTGATCGTGCTTTTGAAGAAGAGGTCATGCTGAGTGGCTTTGGTTCAGCGCCAACGAAGACTGAAGGTACGGCCATCACTTATGATGACGCACAAGAAGTCTACACTGCTCGTTATACAATGGAGACAATTGCACTTGCGTTCTCCATTACTGAAGAGGCAATCGAAGATAATCTTTATGATCGGTTGGCTGGTCGGTACACGCGAGCTTTGGCAAGAAGCATGAGCCAGACCAAAGAAGTCAAAGGCGCAGCGGTTCTTAACAATGCATTTGACAGCACCTATACGGGTGGTGATGGCCTGGAACTTTGTTCCACGGTTCATACACTGGCTAACGGTAACACCTTTCGGAACGAGCTTTCGACAGCCGCCGATCTGAATGAGACCAGTCTCGAACAGGCTCTCATTGATGTCGCAGGATTTGTCGATGAGCGTGGTCTGAAAGTTGCTGTGAAAGGTATGAAACTGATAATTCCAAAGGAACTTCAGTTTACTACGGATCGTTTGCTTGAATCGACGCTTCGTCCTGGGACAGCGGACAACGACATCAATGCTATTCGGAACATGGGAATGGTTCCGGAGGGCTATGCCGTTAACCACTATCTGACGGATACCGATGCTTGGTTCATCCGAACGGATGCTCCAAATGGAGTAAAAGGCTTTAATCGGACCCCGATTAAAACCTCCATGGAAGGTGATTTCGACACAGGTAATGTGAGATATAAGGCTCGCGAACGCTATGCGTTTGGTTGGTCGGATCCTCGCGGTATCTTTGGCTCACCCGGAGCATAAGGAAACACAGGGAGGGGGGTGAACTCCCCTCCCTTCTTTTCTGGGATAAACAGCCCTAGCGACTGGCCCAGCAGACGCTTGCAAGACACTGGGGCAAAACCTTTGTAAGGAGG
>Ga0209434_1001359_pt1 | contig 11143 bp, 12 predicted proteins | sample ETNvirnome_2_300_FD_184068 | JGI IMG/M metagenome (GOLD analysis project Ga0209434, IMG submission 184068) | Marine viral communities from the Pacific Ocean - ETNP_2_300 (SPAdes) (version 2) | ecosystem: Environmental > Aquatic > Marine > Oceanic | place: Pacific Ocean | collected 2013-06-22 | reverse complement strand
ATGACTCCGTGTCGTGCTGACCTTGAGAAAGATTTTAACCCTCAATCTTCAATGGCTCAGAAACCTCGTGTCCTTTCATTAGGGATGCAAAAATTAATGACCTCATTGTCAAGAACTCAATCAACATTATTGGTTCTTAATCAATTGAAAACAAATATTAATGTTAGCAATCCAATGATGATGCTTTCTCAACCTTGGTTTACTCCTGGTGGCAAAGCAATTATTTATGCTTATTCATTGAGAGTATGGCTGACCGGACTTAAAGGTAAGAAAACATTTATCGAAGATGAAAATGGTTATAGAATAGGCTCAGAAGTCAAAGCCAAGTTAGAGAAATCAAAGTTTGGAACACAAGGACGTATCTGTAATTTTAAAATCTTATGGGCTGGTGATAATGTAGGGATTATGAATGATGAATCTTTATTAACGGCAATTAAATCATCTAATCGCTTGACAAATAGTGGCGCATGGTTTAAACTAGACGGGTATGAAACAAAATTTCAAACTGCAACGTTTCCAAAGCTTATGAAATCAGACGCAAACTTTTCTAAACTTGTCTATGATATTATAGACGAAGAAGTAATTCATAAGTTTGAAAATAAGACTGGCAAAGCAGAGGATTTCTATGATCTCGAAGAAGAAAAGGGCAACGAAGAATAATGGCAGTATTATGGGCAGCCTTCAAAGGAATTCTAATAGGGTTCGTTTTGATAATTGTAATTAAATTGTTTGGCTGGGATAAGAAGGATTAAAATGTCTAAAAAAATATTAATCATCGATGCGATGAATGCATTCATTCGCAATTATGTAATGAATCCAAGCATCAGTGCAACCGGCTCACCGATTGGTGGAACCAAAGGGTTTTTAATGTCGCTTCAAAAAATGATAAGAGAAATTAAACCAGACAATATTATTGTGGTATGGGATGGAGGCGGCGGAAGTGCCAAGCGCAGAACAATTGCCAAGCAATATAAAGAAGGCCGTAAACCCTTAAAACTTAATCGGGCTTATAGTGGAATGACAACCCTTGAAGAATCTCAAAATCGCTATGATCAAATTCACCGCACTATTGAATATCTTAATGAAATGCCTATAATTCAATTGATGATTGAAGACATTGAAGCCGATGATGTTATTGCTTATGTGTGCCGAATGTCCAACTTGAAAGAAAAAATTAAGATTATTGTTTCAATGGATAAAGATTTTATTCAATTGTGTGATGATGAAACGATGATGTACCAACCTATTCAAAATAATTTCCTTAATAAAAAGCGGGTTCTCGAACGATATGGTATTCATCCTAATAATTTCGCTATCGCCAGAGCAATTGACGGAGATAAATCTGATAATCTGGATGGCATCAAAGGTGCAGGTTTGAAAACGGTGGCAAAAAAATTAAATTTTCTAGTGGAGGAAAAATCTTATACATTGGATGATGTGTTTAAGTATTGTCGGCAAGATAAAACGGGGTTACAATTATTTAAGAATATTTTATTGGAAAAAAATAAAGTAGAATTAAATTATAAACTAATGCAACTTTACAGCCCTGTGATTTCAGTACAAAACACTCAACATATTAGAACTACTATTGAAAATTTTACACCATCTTTTAATAGGACTGAAGTAGTAAAAATGATGTCCCTTGATGGTATCAGCGAGTTCAACTGGAACTCACTTTTTCAGAAATTTAGGTTGTTGATTGAACAATCTAAATACTAATTATTCTTATGCGAGAAAGTCATTGACAATCTCGCTTTTTTGCTATATGATCTACTCTACCAAACTTTAAGAGGTTACAATGTCCCCCAATGATAAGATTTCATTTTCCAAATATGGCAAGACTTTCCAAGAAAAACTTGCCTTTATTATTCTTGATGATCGAGTTTTCTCAGATCGAATGTTCGAAGTTCTCAACATAGAATTTTTAGAATATAAATATCTTCAAACCTTTGTAGAAAAGATATTTCAATACAAAAAAAAATACGGCTCCCAACCATCTCATGACACCATGAAGACTTTGGTTAAGTCGGGGCTCGATGACATAAATGATGTTCTGCAAAAACAAATTCGTGATTATTATGTACGGGTATTAACAGATATTAATGTTTTAGAATCGTGTGAGTATATTAAAGATACCTCTCTCGATTTTTGCCGCAAGCAAAAGCTTCGTGAAGCGATGATGAAATCAACTACACTCCTTCAAAAATGCTCATTTGATGAGATTTCTGTACTGATCAATGATGCGTTGAAGGCTGGTGCTGATGCAGATTTTGGTTACGATTATATTAAAGATTTTGATAAAAGATTTGAATTCTCCGGTCGTGAAACTATCACAACTGGTTGGGAAAAATTAGATCAAATTAGTGGTGGAGGTGGAGGCCGAAAGGAACTGGGCGTCGTGATTGCCCCGACTGGAGTTGGCAAATCAATGGTGCTTGTTCATTTGGGAGCAACCGCAGTTAAAGCTGGGATGACTGTCGTGCATTACACTCTTGAATTAAGAGATACAGTGATCGCTAATCGTTATGATTCATGCATCACCGGAATTCCATTAGATGAATTAATGGATCACAAAGACGAGATTCGAGAAATGATTAATGAATGTGATGGAACTTTAATTGTTAAAGAATATCCTACTAAAACTGCAACAACAAATACAATTCGAGCACACATAGAAAAATTAAAGCAACAGGGTATCATTCCTGATATGATCATTGTAGATTATGCTGATTTACTCCGCACCCTTTCAACACGTCGAGAAAAGCGAGAAGAATTAGAATCAATTTACGAAGAATTGCGAGCAATTATGATGGAAAATAATGTTGTTGGCTGGACCGCATCACAAACTAATCGAACAGGATTGCAAGCAGAAATTATTACAATGCAATCTATTTCGGAAGCATTTAGTAAATGTTTTATTGCTGATCTTATTTTTTCTGTTTCTCGAACAGTAGAAGATAAACAAAAAAATGGTGGAAGAATTTACATTGCGAAGAATCGCAATGGACCTGATGGAATGGTTTATTCTATTTTTATGGACACGGCCAATATTGATATTAAAATATTGAGTAGGTATGATCCTGATTCAGCACCAAGTCCTTCTTTATCACAAGAAGAACAACAAAAATTTATGTTAAATAAGTATAAAAAATTAATGAAGGGAGCAAATATGTAATGGAACTATCAAGTAAAATCTTATCAGATATTACAGTGTTTATGAAATATGCCAAATACCGAGAGGATTTGGGCCGCCGGGAAACTTGGCAAGAGTTAGTGACGAGAAATAAGGAGATGCATATTAAAAAGTTTCCTTATATAAAAAACGAGATAGAAAAGGCATATCAACTTGTATATGATAAAAAGATTTTACCATCGATGCGTTCGTTACAGTTTGGGGGTAAACCAATTGAAATTAGTCCAAACCGTATTTATAATTGTGGCTTCATCCCTATTGATGACTACAGAGCTTTTAATGAAATTTTATTTCTCCTATTAGGAGGAACAGGAATCGGATTTTCAGTTCAAAAACATCATGTAGAAAAACTCCCTGAAATAAGGAAACCTCGAATGGATCGCAAACGCAGATTTTTAATTGGTGACAGTATTGAGGGCTGGTCAGACGCAGTTAAAGTTTTAATGCGTTCTTATTTTGAAGGAACATCCAATATAGAATTTGATTTTTCAGATATCCGATCCAAAGGGGCCAAACTAGTTACATCGGGTGGTAAAGCACCTGGACCCGAGCCTTTAAAAATATGTATTCGTATGATAAAATCTATTTTAAACGAGAAGAATGATGGGGATCAATTACAACCTATTGAGGTACATGATATTGTTTGTCATATTGCTGATGCCGTTCTCGCTGGTGGGATTCGCCGTGCTGCGCTTATTTCACTATTTTCGGCAGATGATCAAGAAATGATTTCTTGTAAGGCTGCAAAGTGGTGGGAGAAAAATCCGCAAAGAGCAAGAGCAAACAATAGTGCAGTTTTAGTCCGCCATCGAGCATCCAAGGAATTCTTTATGGAATTGTGGGAGCGTATTCAACATTCTAAATCGGGCGAACCAAGTGTTTACTTTACCCATGATAAAGATTGGGGAACAAACCCCTGTTGTGAGATTGGCTTGCGCCCATTTCAATTTTGTAATTTATGTGAAGTAAATGTTTCTAATTTAGAATCGCAAGAAGATTTGAATGATCGTGTTCGTGCAGCTGCATTAATTGGAACACTTCAGGCAACTTATACAGATTTTCACTATCTAAGGGGTGTTTGGCAGCGGACAACTGAGAAGGGAGCACTTCTTGGTATTGGATTAACGGGTATTGCTTCAGGTTTTACCCAAGATATGGACATGAAAGCCGCCGCCAAAATTGCCAAAGATGAGAACGCTAGAATCGCAACACTGCTTGGAATTAATTCGGCTGCTCGTGTAACAACCATTAAACCTAGTGGTACTTCATCGCTAGTGCTTGGATGTTCAAGCGGGATTCATGCATGGCATAATGATTATTATATTCGACGTGTTAGAGTAGGGAAAAATGAAGATATTTATCATTATCTGTCTGTCAATCATCCCGAACTGGTTGAAGATGAATTCTTCCGCCCACACGACACAGCAGTCATTTCTGTACCACAAAAAGCACCAGAAGATGCTGTCTTACGTTACGAGTCGGCACTGCAATTGTTGGAAAGAGTGAAATGGTTTTCACAAAATTGGATTCGGAATGGCCACAAGCGAGGAAATAATACACATAATATTTCAGCAACCATTTCTATTAAAGATGATGAATGGGAAGAAGTTGGAGAATGGATGTGGGAAAACCGGAATCATTATAATGGCTTAAGTGTTCTTCCGTTTAAGGGAGGCACATATAAGCAAGCACCATTTGAAGACTGCGATGAATTAACTTATAAAAGAATGATGGATTCATTAGGAGATATCGATTTGACTAAAATTATAGAAACTGACGACAACACTAATTTGGCAGGCGAGGTAGCCTGTGCTGGGGGCGCATGTGAGGTAAAATATGTGTAAATTCAAACCGTTTAATAAACATGTGTTGGTCAAAAAAATTGCCGAGGCAAAAAATGCAGATTTGAGTCCTGTGATGATTCCTGAAAATGCTCAAGTGGGAAAGCAGCAACGCTATGGAGTAGTTAAGTTTATGTGTGCATCAAAAGATTGCGAACAATTCTTAATTAATATGAATAAGGAGCGAGAAGCATGGGCCACTCAAACTGGCACTATGGACGATATATTCACTACAGCAGCCCGAAGTGGGAGAGCCTCGTTAGTAGTGGATCAATCTATGATAGAAGACATAAAAATAGAAGACAAAACGTTCCATATTGTTCATCAAAATTATATTGTAGGGATTATTGACGAATAGGAGAAAATTATGAAAATAAAAGATATAAAAGTTATGATTAAAGAGGCTATGGACGAAAATTCCGTTCTTTTGTCCAAACCTAATGTGTTGTTTGAGGCCAATTACGGTCGTGCAAAACGTAAAATTGAAGTTGAAATGGTTCCGTTTGCGATGATTACGGCATTTAGAGGTGATTTGTCAAGACGAGAAAACATTGTGAACCAAGGCAAACTTGAAGAATATGTGGCTGGTGCTCGATTCCCTTGGACAAAAATGCCAGATTCAGGCACTGTGGAAGATCCTCCGCCGCCTGAAGAAAGCGCCGCAGAAGTTGAAGTCGATGCTGCCGAACTTGCAGAAGACATTGAAGTTGGAGCAGAAGAAGAAATTGAGCCCGTTAAAGAAGAACCAGAAGGTATTGAAGTTAAAGAGAATTCTATTCTTATTTGGGAACAAACAAGACCAGACAAGGGTGAACGGGGAGAATTGGGATTGAGCTTATTTGAACTCGCTAAATTTTTAGCAAAAAAATATAATCAAGATTCATTTATTTTTGGTGAGCCCGTGAAAAGCGAGAGAACTGGCAAACAACAAATGTTAATTAAATTGTATGACAGGTTGGGAAATCCAATACAGCAACCTTGGGCTGGACCTTGGAGCACTTTAACACAAGTTGATGATGATGATATATTTTGGAGTTCAATCGGAAGTAAAAGGGCAAAATTGACTGAAATGCTTGAACATTACAAGGGGATGAAAGTTAAAAGCCGCCTTGATGCTATGAAAAAACAGCATTATCTCGATGCGATCAAATCCGCACTAAAGTTGGTTAAAAGTGAAAGACGTTCTAACAGTATCTCAGATGATAAAAATGCTTGAGGGTTTTCATCCGGATGAGAAAGTGGTTGTTTATGACTCAAAAAGAAATATGCAATATTTAATTTTGAAGGATCATTTACGCCATGCTCAATCTGAATGGGGCGCTTGTATTTATATCGAAATTGAAAAAAAAGGAAGACGGAAAAAATCATGATGGGTGAGGATGATGATCAAGAATTCTTCAAAGTGTTTGAAGAATTTTTAAAGGCCAGCAAAGAATTATTAGAAGCAGCAACATTGTGTGATGGAGACTCTATCAAACAAGATATGATATCTTTCGTAGTGCCAGAGTTTAACAAAATGTGGGCTCGAAGTGAAGGTGTCAAAGTTCTGTTGGAGAAACAAAATTATGACGCAAATAAGGATTTTATTCTTCAAGAGATTAAAGAAGTTACTAAACAAAATAATGAAATAGCTCAAAAAATAAAAGACAAGCTGGGTTCTTTAAATGGAATTAGAAATTAGATTAGTTATTGCACTTATTGTGTGGGTAATCGTTGGTGAAATTGTTATTAGAGAATAATTTACATTCTAAGATTAGAGACATTAATGTTGAAATTGACACGCTCGTCGTCGGATCAACCATCGAGTCTTTAGTTTATTCTTTTTTAAACAATATTCCTTTTGTATGTTCTCAATTTTCACGCCCTCGTATATTTGAGCATTTTGATAGTCAACAAGATTTATCTCTTTTTGGACTTATAAATACCCCTCATAACCTTTGCACAAATTTAGGAAATATCTCTCAGGGTATAAATCAACATATTTTATGGGAAAAATTGTTTTTTTATCTTTCTTTAGCAGGGCTTTTTCCTTTTCCAGCTAGAGCGATTTCATTAAGAATTTCTGGAAACACACTTCATGCCTCTACACCCAATGCGAGAATGGCCAAATTTCACTTTAATAACCTGATTGTTTTTGACGATAAAGAATTTATGGGTGCAGGAATTCCTAAAACAATTGGAAACAAATACACAGTATATGATTGGTTCGATGTACGAAGTGGAATGAAGCATCAATATGATCAACTCGAAGATACGACTGATTTTGTTAATCGTGTTGTTTTTTATCCATCTTCTCGTGTAGATGGAAATCACAATTTTAAAGATGCGGTAGCTATTTCTTATATCACTAAAGAACTTCTTAATTCTTTCGAATGTTCAGATATAAATGCTCGTTTTAAAACGTTTTATATGATGAAAGAGGCCGGAATCCGTGGAGCAAGAAATGGTAGGGATATGAAAAATAAAGCAAGATACAAATATTATTCTATTAAAATTGAAAACACCGACAGGGAAATTGTGGAACCCCCCAAGGTATATGAGTCGTCTAGTAATATTATTTTTAATTATGACTCCTTTAGTGATATAATAAATAAAAATCCTTTACAAGATTCTTATGTCTCACGAATTATCAAATGAGTTCATCGATTTAAAATCATTTCATCTAGCGGGTATTATACCACTTGCAGGCCAGCCATTAGACTTTAATTTTCCTTGGCATGATTGCTTGCAACCCATAGCAGCTGAGTTTTTAGCGATTGATCGAGCAGTGTTAGAGTGTGCCACCGCTGGCTGTGAAACAATTTGGGTAGTGTGTCCTCCTGATATGCAACCTTTGTTGAAGTATCGTCTAGGTGAAATGGTACAAGATCCGGTGTGGATTAGTCGTAAACACGATCTTTATCCGTCTGCATCTCAAAAACAGATACCTATTTATTATATTGAAGTTAATCCCCGAGATCAGGGTAAGCGAGATTCTTTAGTGTGGAGTATTTTATATGGAGCTAAAATCGCCAAAAAGATTTGTCATAATTTAAGCAAGTGGGTAATGCCGGATAAATATTATGTGACTTTTCCGTATGGAGTTTATCCTTCGCAACATGTCCGAAAATATCGGGAAAATATTTCTACGAAAGGTCATTTTTTCCTATTAACCGATAAAGGTGAGTCAGTTTTAGATGGAAAGTATATTGGGTTTGCGTTTGAAGCCTCCGAAGTGGGAAAATTAATTAAGTATTTTTGGGATAAACAAACTGGAAAATTCGATTCTTCTCAGCCAGTTGATCAACGAAAAAAGGGAAAATTTATAACAAAATTATTACCAGACGATCAAAGATATTCGGGAAGATTTTTTAAAATTGAAGATATTTTCAACCAACTAGATACTACCAAACCCGTCTATAAAGTAGAAATGGAGTGGTATCATGATATTTCTAGTTGGGAAGGTTTACGACAATATTTGGGTTCAACAAACAGTTTAAAATTAAAAGCACCTAAATTACCTTACTTAAAAACTAGAAGCTGGAATAAGATAGGTGTTGATGATGAAGAATAAACTATTTATATTTATATACAATGAGGTTTTTTAATGGCTAACACACATTCATATTTAGCAGGATTGGGAAATGTGGCATCTTATCAAGCAAGCTCCCGCCCATACCTGTCTTCTTCTATCTCTGTTTCAGGAAATTTTGAAGTGATAGAAATTTCATTTCCTACGGTTACAAAGTTTATAACTGTTAAAAATATTGGACCCACGGGTTCTAATTATGTGGATTTAAGAGTGGGCTTTTCTGCATATGGGGTGAGCGGAAGTAATTATCTGGTCCTTAACAATCAAGAATCTTTTTCAGCAGACTGGAAAGTTTCAAAAGTTTATTTAAGAATCGATTCAGGAAGTGCTTTAACTACAGCAGCCACAATAAATGCAACAGCTTCGGTTATTGCGGGACTTACAGGAATAGATTCGTATGAGCTAACCCATAATTGGACTGGCTCGACGGGAGTGGGATAATGCCGTTAGGTGGATTTGGTAGAGATTTTGGTTCAGCAGTTGTTATTCGAAGAGAAGTCGAACAACAAACGATAAAACCTGAGACTATAGAAGATTTCCGACAAAAAGTTATTGATTCGGTCGTAAATTCAATCGAGCCCAAAATTGATAATATAACTGAAGACATATTGAATTTAAAGAGTGAAATGAAAAACACTCAACAAGAAGCTGTTGATACTCTTTCGTTACAAATCAAAGAAAGAGATAGGCTACTAAAATTCTTAATGGGATTTTCTTGGTTTTCTTTGTGTTCCTTATCTTTTGTTCTTGGATATTTTAGTTCATTTTATTTATAAAAAAAAAGACGCACCCCCGAAGAGGTGCGCCCTAATTTATATTTAATGTATTAAGATAAAGTATTATACTTTGTCTTCTTCAACTGGAACCAGTCCCAATTTGAACATTTTACCAGATAAGTTATTTCGAACCATAATATCGTTCGCTTCCTCATATAATGTCCAATCGCCACGCTCATTCTTCAGGTGTAAATCGCCTGTATAAACATTTGCCCATCGTTTAGACGTAGAACCTAGGTCATAGGCCACATCTTGTAATGGTGTAATATTACCTGCTACAGTTGTAGCACCGCCAACTTGCAATGTGCTTGAACCACTAAGGGTGGTTCCTTTAACAGCAGCAAATGTACCAGCGGCAGCACTGTTGGCCCCAATGGCAGTACCATCAATAGCACCTCCATTAATGTCTACAGTGTCCGAAGTCATTGCATTAAACGTTGCAGTTCCTGAACCCGTGACAGTTGCAAAGGTAGCAGTTCCTGTGGATGTAATCCCGGTTGCACCTGCAATTGTGCCAGCATTAGTAATGCCACCACTTTGAAGGTTCAGCTCAGTGAGAGTTCCTACAGTACCACCAACCGTGGTGCCTGAAATGGTAGTACCTGCTATTGTAGTGAACGTACCAGCGGCAGCACTGTTGGCCCCAATGGCAGTACCATCAATAGCACCTCCATTAATGTCTACTGTATCGGAAGTCATTGCATTAAATGTTGCAGTTCCTGATCCGGTAACGGTAGCAAAGGTAGCAGTTCCTGTGGATGTAATCCCAGTTGCACCTGCAATTGTGCCAGCACTTGTAATACCGCTTGATTGTAGTACAAGTCCACCACCAGCAGTTAAAGCACCTTCACAGGACAAAGCTCCTGAGCCCGAAATTGCCCCGACCGCAGTAATTGTGCTTGAACCAGAAAAGGTCGTTGCTGTGATCGCTTTCATTGTGGATGAACCGGACACTCCAAAGTCCGCATCAGTTGACAACAAGCCGGATGTAAATATTCGTCCGGATGCAGACACAGCAGTAATACCAGAAACTGCTCCTGCGTTAGTAATCCCACCATTTTGAAGGTTCAAAGAAGTAAGAGTACCGGCAGTGCCAGCAACTGTGGTGCCTGAAATGGTAGTAAACGTACCAGCTGCTGGTGTCGTTCCACCGATAGTTGCATCAACCGTACCACCATTAATGTCTGCCGTAGTTGCCACCAAAGAAGTGATAGTTCCAACTGATGTCAAACTGGAAGCAACTACATTGGTTCCCAACGTTGTTGCATTTAGAACCGATGTACCTCCAATTGAATATCCTGCACTAGAACCGGAAGCTGTATTAATATCAAAGCCAGGTGTCAGGCCATATGCCTTGAGCTTGCTTCCGTCAGCTGCTACCTCTAATTTAACATCCCTGTATTGAGATGACCCGCTGATTATTAAACCAGCATTTACATTTGATGCACGAGTCCCAGATGGGTCGTGATTAAGTTCGATGTGTTTGTCCTGCACAACTAAGTTGCTTGCAGAAACTGTGACTGTAGTACCTTTGACCGTTAAATTGCCATCAATTTCAGCGTTTCTAATCGACATTAAATCTCGATTATCATCGACGATTGTGTAGATAGTTCCACTATTATTAATTTTAAGTTCTGCGGCTTGCGCAATGCCGTCACGTAAAAAACCATAAGTTGCCATAATTTATTTTCCTCCTATAAAAAATATATATATTTCAAAAATATAATGAGCCTAATTGCTCATTATGCTGTATCTAAATAGG
>Ga0209434_1001358_pt1 | contig 11143 bp, 17 predicted proteins | sample ETNvirnome_2_300_FD_184068 | JGI IMG/M metagenome (GOLD analysis project Ga0209434, IMG submission 184068) | Marine viral communities from the Pacific Ocean - ETNP_2_300 (SPAdes) (version 2) | ecosystem: Environmental > Aquatic > Marine > Oceanic | place: Pacific Ocean | collected 2013-06-22 | reverse complement strand
AATGGGCTATCATTTATCTGAGGCCTGATGTCAAAGAACTGGTATTAGAACATGAAATAGGACATGCTTTGGGGTATTTACATTACAATAAAATCAATCACGTAATGAATTCTAAGTGGGTACAGGGCGGTTGGGACACAGACGGCCTAGAGCGGAAGCGGTAGTAGGAGATTTAGAATATTCTAAATCGCCCTACCCCAAAAGATTTGTGGGATTAGTACTTGACAAATCTATCACAGTCTATAGAATAAAGGTAGTGAGTACTGGCGAAGAGATGTATTGGCCAGAATCTGCTGTTTATTTATGGAAGGAAACAAAATGAAAATTAACGCATTTCAACACAGAGGAAACGGATCCGGAAAGGGACGTCGTAAATTTGGCCAAAAGAAGCGCAAAGCGCGCGCCAAAGGGAGCAAAGGAGGGAAGGGGAAGAAATAATGAACGAACAAAATACAACCACACCACATGTGGAGGGTCCTCGTTGGACTATTCGTAGAAAGTTTTCTACTTTTAAGGAAGCCAATGAATTTCGTTTCGGTCTTTTGACAGAAACTGATACACTTCAAGTAAAAGTCCACTTGATGGGCCGAATAGGAGAAGATTATTATGCTGTTAAAACGCGAATTAACCCGGAGATTGCCTTAAACGACGAAATCCGGCTCAAGCGCGAAGAGAAGAAGCGACGTAAAGCTCGTCTTAATAAAAAACGACGCAAAAAGTGAGAGAGGATACTCGGCGTGAACGGTATGATAAAAAACTTAAAACTGCTAAGAAATATCCAATTAGTCTCTGCGCTATCAATTTCCGCGTTGACGATAATCTTGGGTATTTGGTTAGGAGTGCTGCTTGCTTTGGCGCACAAGGGCTTTATGTTATTGGACACCTTCCTCGCCGTAGTCGCATAAAGGCCTCGTCGGGTAGCTTGATTGATTATGTCAAGATCAAACAATTTGCTAACCCGCGTGCATTCTTGGATCACACACAAAAAGATAATATTCAAATTATATGTGCAGAGTTGGTGGAAGAAGCAAGACCTCTATCTTCTTATACTTTCAATTTTGATCGCCACGTTTGCTTGGTTGTTGGTAACGAACAAACTGGTATTTCCCCTGAAATTCTTCAGAGATCTGATGTAATATATATAAAAATGCCAGGTGTAGGATTTTGTTTGAACACATCTCAAGCAGCCAATCTTTTGCTGTATGAAGCAGTGAAACAATATGAGGAGTACCAGCAGATATCCCCACTTATAAACTAGTTAGGTTGTAAGTGGAGACATAATGTCAGAGCGATTATCCAAAAAATTACCTCCTTTTCTTAAAACGGTATATTTATCGAATCGAGAAATCCGGCTGATCTTAGCAGGTCTTTACTCTCTTAATATGCCTAAAGAGGAAATAGAAGGAACACTATGGAAGAAGCTTCTCTTTGATAAACTTCATAAAAAAACTCGCAGAAAGAAAGACAAATGGGCCGATTAGCTAGAGATACGTTAAAACTGAAAGCAGCCATTGAGTTTGGCTCTGAATATACTTATACTTTTAGAGAAGGAGGCCTTGGGCCTACATTATTTGTTGATGCTGAAACCGCAGAACGAGCGCGAGTAGCACGAAAGAAAATTCCTAGTCGATGGGAGGGTTTGCAAGTGATAGTTATATATTGTACCGCGGACCCTGATGATGATAAAGATTCACAATTATATGATCCGGCCTTAATTTAGCTATGACAATTGAACTTGTATTATTTACATCTCTTGCTGCCCTGGTGAGCAGTATAGTTAGTTTATGGGTGTTTGGATATATCTTACATACCCATAAACGTCGAATATTAGAATTATATAGTCGCATAAATTATTTAGAAATAGGAATGTCTTATCACAATTTGATTCCCATGGCTTGGGAATCAAACGACGAAACAGATGATGAAATAAAAGCTTTTAAACAAGAAGGAAATATAGTATACTTACAGAAAGAAGAATAATACTGGTCGACATGTCGACGAATATCTACTGTAGAAAGGAAAAAATATGAGTAACAGTACATTACACCCACTGGGAAGCCAGCTGATACGCGCAACAATTGCTCGCTTTGAAGCTGATAGACAGGAGGCGATTGCCACTCTCCAAGTTTATTTAAACGCCGGCGTCGGCGTTGGAGATCATCCACATATTGTGGAAGAAATTGTAACGGCGACTAAAAATCTTGCTGCGGCAGAAGAAGCGCTTGATTCTCTTACTAGAAATTTTTTAAAGAACAACGAAGAAGAAGGCGATGAATGATAAAACGGTATGTATATCAGGAGGATTTGATCCTGTACATATCGGCCACCTTAGAATGATGCAGGAAGCATCCAATTATGGAAAGGTTATTGCCATTGTCAATTCTGATGAGTGGCTTATGAGGAAAAAGGGATATATTTTTATGCCCTTCGGAGAGAGGTGTGAAATTTTACGTGGATTTAAATACATCCACGATACAACATTTGTGGATGATGAGGACAATAGTGTTTGTGAGGCTTTGCGACGGATACAGCCTGATTATTTTGCAAATGGAGGTGATCGCAAAACTAATAATACGCCCGAAATGGATGTATGTAATGAATTGGGTATTGGATTACTCTGGGGTATCGGCGGAGGCAAAATACAAAGTTCGTCCGAATTGGTTTCGACTTCCGGAATGGTTACACTTACCGCCATCGGAAGTCGACGGCGTGAACATAACACCAACAAGGATTGAGATAATTGCTGCCGGCGATGTCGCGAAGAAAAGTGACTATTAGAAGGGGATCCTATTTATCTATAGTAAAAGGCCCCTATGAGTCGTAAAAAAACCTATGTGCTAGATACCAGTGTTTATTTAACAAATGCTGAGTGCATTTATGCTTTTAAAAATAATGATATTCATGTACCTCTAAAGGTTTTTGAAGAAATCGATAAGCATAAGAAGCGACAAGACGCAGTCGGCGCCCAGGCGCGGAAAATTATTAGAATTTGGGATCGATTACGATCTAAAGGGTCAATTAATAAAGGAATTAGAATTCGGCAGGGCTTGGGGCTCATTAAATCTATTAGTGCTTCGGGAGTGAAACCAGAAGACTTACCTTGCGACTTAGATATTAAAGTACCCGACCATCTTATTATAGCAACTGCTCTTAAGGCTCAAAGAGAAAGTTCTCGTAAAGTAATTTTAGTCTCGCGTGATATTAATATGCGAGTTATTGCTGACGCCGTTGGTCTCACATCCGAAGACTTTCAAAATAATCAGGTTGTAGATAATAGTGAAAATATTTTTGAGGGATATACTACTGTATTGGTGGATGATCAGGTTATCGATCATTTTTATGATAAACAAAGTGTTTATTTAGATCGTGATTACCTTTACTCTAATCAGTATGTTATGTTAGTTTCAAACGCTAGTGAGAAAAAAACGGCATTAGGAAGATTTATTAATAAGGCAACACCCTTACGGCAGCTACTCAAGAGTCAAAAAATCTGGGGGATCAAGCCCAGAAACAAAGAACAGCAGTTTCTCATGGATGCCTTGATGGACCCGGGAATTCAAATAGTCACCGTTATCGGCAAAGCTGGAAGCGGTAAGACGATCTGTGCGATCGCTGCAGGCCTCGAACAGACTATAGATGAGGCTAGCGCCCAGTACTCCCGAGTAATCGTTTCTCGTCCGGTACAGCCCCTGGGAAAGGACATTGGGTTCCTCCCCGGCACCCTAGAAGAGAAGATGACCCCCTGGTTGATGCCTATCCAGGATAATCTACAATTTTTAATGGGAAATAATAAAGTAACACTTGACATTTACCTACAAAAAGGTACAATAGAGATAGAAGCATTGACTTATATTCGTGGACGCTCAATTTCAAACGCCTTTATTATAATTGATGAGGCACAAAACTTGACAACGCATGAATTAAAGACTATAATAACAAGAGTGGGAGAAGGCACTAAGATTGTGTTAACTGGAGATATCGAACAAATTGATAATGTTTATATTGATGCTACCTCCAATGGTTTAACACATGCAGTTGAGAAATTCAAGAACTTTGAGTTGGCGTCGCATGTTACGTTGAACAAAGGGGAACGATCTAAGGTTGCCACTTTCGCCGCTGAGAATTTGTGAGACTAAAATGGAATTAGAAAACCCTGATTTAAATCATCCGGTAGATGAAACAACGGGATTGAAACAACTGGTTGTTAATTATATAGGAAATCGGTTACTTGCCGAAGAAGACGTAACTGTTGATATGGCTGTGCAAGTTTTTGCTGCAGAATTTCCTGAATTTTTGATGGCTGTTGCAGAAGAGAATTTCCTTCGCGGGTACCAACAGGCGCTCGATGATTTGGAGTCTGCGGGTGCGATTACCACAGAGAAAGAATAAATGGAGTATTATATCTACAATATTCCAATTTTTGTGGTAGATCCGCCTGAAGCTTCGGCAGATATACCACATTTTTGTGCTGCAGCAGAAGAATGTCTGCCTTCGAACTTGTTAAATAATATTGATGTAATATATGTGGGAGTGTTTAAAGATTTGGAGGGCAGAAATGCTGCCTTTAGTAATGGAGGAATATATATGTCGTCCCTAGAACCCACAAGTTTTGATATGCTCGAAAATTTTGTGCACGAAGTAGCTCATTCTCTAGAAACCAACCATGGTATGGAAATTTATACCGATGATCTAAAACAAGAATTCCTGGGCAAACGTAGTCGTTTATACCACCTTTTAACATCTAAAGGATACCATATTAATCCTCGGCTATATTCCTTTACTGAATACAATCAGAAATTTGATAAATTTTTAGCTGATAAGGTTGGATATCCTCTACTATTAAATATAACAATGGGACTTTTTGTATCTCCCTACGGCGCTACCTCTCTTCAAGAATATTTTGCCAATGGGTTTGAAAAATATTTTCTAGATAGCCCCCGCGTGGTGCAAAAGATTAGTCCGGTTTTATATAGAAAGATTGAAGAAATTGTCAACTCCGAAGCGTGAGCATATATCGTATTCCGAATTAAAAGATTGGGCAACATGCCCTCATTATCACAAGAAAACTTGGATTGAAAAGGTCGCCAAGTTTGAAGGTAATGAATATACTGCTTTTGGAACAGCTATCCACGATGTCTGCGAAAAGAAACTTCTCAAAGAAGACATTGATGATTCTAAATTATTTCAAATTGGGTTTTACAAGAAGATCGACGAGCTTTTGGAAAAAAACATTGCAATAAATGAGAAAAACGTGAAGCAGATGCGCACCGCAGGCCCGCAGATCTTGGCTGAAGTTGACGACGCGCTAAAACAGTATTTTGGTGAGTATGAAGTTTTCTCGTCGGAGGAAAAACTCTACGTTCCTATTGAAAACTTCAATGTATATTTTAAGGGTTTTGTCGACGCGGTGGTGAAGGTGGGAGACACGTATCATCTTTTTGACTGGAAGACTTGCTCGTGGGGATGGGATTCACGAAAGAAGTCTGAAAAGATAGTTACATATCAGTTGACTCTTTATAAACACTTCTGGTGTTTAAAGCACAATGTTGACCCCAAAAACGTTGAAACACATTTTGCATTGCTTAAAAGAACAGCTAAAAAAGATAGAGTAGAAATATTCAGAGTAACGAGTGGCCCTCGAAAAATCGAGAATGCCCTTAAACTTCTCTATCAAGCTATCTATAATATTACTAAAAGATTTACTATTAAAAATAGGCTAAGTTGTCACAAACCCTATCCATGTAAACTTCTTCACACTAAACATTGTCGTTAGGAATTTTAATGTCTGATAAAATAAAAATTTTTACCATTAGCGATCACCCTCTTTCACCCTCTGGAGTTGGTACGCAAACGAAATATATTATTGAGGGGCTGATTAGAACTGGAAAATATGAGTTCTGTTCTTTTGGGGGGGCGATTACACACCCTGAATATAAGCCACAAAAAACAGAAGAGTACGGCGACGACTGGATTATATGGCCGGTTGATGGCTACGGTAATGCAGATATGGTCCGTGCAATGATTAACCAGCAAAAGCCTGATATATTGTGGTTTATGACAGATCCGCGCTTTTATCAGTGGCTATGGCAGATTGAAAATGAGATTCGGGTGAAGATACCGATGATTTATTATCATGTGTGGGACAATTATCCATATCCTAATTTTAATCGGCCGTGGTATCTTTCTAATGATCATATAGCATGCATATCTCGATTAACCTATGATATAGTGCAGACGGTTACGCCTGAGGTTGATAGTTCTTATATACCGCATGCAGTAGACGAGACCATATTTAAGAAATTAGATTCCCGCATTGTAGAAGCCGTACGGAAAGAAAAAAATATGGAGGATAAATTTATTTGTTTCTTCAATAGCCGGAATGCCCGGAGAAAACAAACTGGCTCACTAATATGGTGGTTTAAAGAGTTTTTGGATATAGTGGGCCACGACAAGGCAATACTTATCATGCATACAGACACTAAAGACGAAAATGGACAAGATTTAGACGCAATAATACAGGACTTGGGACTTGTAAACGGAGAGGTATTATTTTCTCGGGCCAAGGTAGCCCCTACAGATCTTGCCCAAATGTACAATTTAGCGGACCTTACCATTAATATCTCAGACGCTGAAGGCTTCGGCCTTTCAACATTAGAGTCTTTATCGTGTGAAACGCCGATTATGGTTACTATGACAGGAGGCCTTCAAGATCAGGTGACAGATGGAGAAAATTGGTTTGGGGTTGGACTTAATCCCGCGTCGAAGGCAGTTATTGGATCTCAACAGGTGCCATATATTTATGAAGATCGTTTAAGTAAAGAGGATTTTATAGAGGGGCTGCTTAAAATGTATAAGATGGACCACAAGAAAAGACAGGAAATTGGCGCCCTTGGGCGAAAATGGACTCAAAAACAGTTTAATTATGATAATTTTGTTGACACGTGGGATACCCTCTTAAGTCAAATATATGAGGAAAAGGGTTCTTGGGATACGCGAGCTGGTTATGCTCCATATGAAGTGAAGGTTTATTAATTAATGCAAAAAAAGATTTTAGTTAAGGCGCCGCTTTTGTCGCGCTCTGGATACGGCGAACAATCGCGTATTGCTTTGCGGGCGTTACGGACCAGGGAGGACTTATTTGATATCTATGTGATGAATATTCCGTGGGGAAACACGGGCCATATAGCCAATTCTGGTCATTCGGAACGCGAGTGGATTGATCGCCAGCTTTTAAAAACAATAAATTATATACAGTCCGGCGGTCAATTTGATATATCGCTTCAAATAACTATCCCCAATGAGTTTGAAAAGATAGCTCCCGTAAATGTGGGCTTCACAGCTGGAATTGAAACCAATAAAATTGCTGTTGAATGGATTCCCAAATGTAACGAAATGGTCGACAGGATTATCACCATATCTGAACACTCAAAAAAAGGCTTTGTAGAAACGGCATATGATGTGGTCAATCAAGAAACAGGCCAGCAGATATCGGGATTCCGAGTTACCACACCAGTGAAAGCCGTTAATTACCCAGTATATCACTATGAACCCCAAGAGGTTGATATAGAATTTACTACAAGTAAGAATTTTTTAGTGGTATCACAATGGGGCCCCCGAAAAAATATTGACAATACAATTACTTGGTTTATTGAAGAATTTAAAGACGATGAAGATGTGGGACTCGTCCTAAAAACCAATACTGCAGCCGATAGTATTATTGATAGGGAGATAACTACCATACGGCTAGAACAACTCTTGTCTCGCTACCCCGATAAAAAATGTAAGATTTACTTCGTTCACGGAGAACTCAAGGCCGGCCAGCTAACGTGGCTCTATGAACATCCCAGTATGAAGGCTATGATAAACATTGCTCATGGGGAGGGCTATGGGCTACCCCTTTTTGAGGCTGCGTATAGCGGCCTTCCACTGGTTACAGTGACATGGTCTGGCCAGATGGATTTTATTTGTAAACCAAATAAAAAAGGAAAAAGAGTTCCTTTGGTAGCTCGCGTAGATTACGATCTTAAACGCGTCAATAAAGAGAGTGTCTGGAATGGGGTGATTACAGAGGATTCATCATGGGCTTATGCTCGCGAAACGTCTTATAAAAGAGCACTAAGAGAGATTATAACGAAAGAAAAACACTATCAAGCCAAAGCCCTATCCCTTAAAAACTATATCCTAAATAATTTTACTCAAGAGAAAATCTATAAAGAGTTTGTAGAGGCAGTCTTGGATGAAGAATTATTGGATATTCCAGCCAAAGATCTCCCAAAAATTTCTCTTATTACCTCGGTATATAAGGCCGCAGATTATATTGAACAACTGTTAGAAGATGTTACTACCCAAACCATATTCAAAGAAAAATGCGAATGGATTATACTAAACGCCAATGATCCAGAATCCGTGGTAGAGGAAGAAGCAATACTTAAGTATGTAGAAAAATTCCCAGATAATATTATTTACAAAAGAGTAGAGAAAGATTTAGGCATATATGCTACATGGAATATTGCACTTTCCATGGCTACTGGAGAATTTATTACCAACGTTAATTGTGATGACCGACGCAAAATTGATGCATTTGAAAAGCAGGCGAAACTTTTACTAGCGAATGACGATATAGATTTAGTCTACAATGATTCGTACATTACGCTACAACCAAATATAAAATGGAACCAGCTGGATCCCAATAACACACAACGGTATAATTTTGAACAGTTTTCAAAAGAAGCAATGTTGAGAGGAAGCCTTCCTCATAATAATCCCATGTGGAGAAAATCTCTTCATGATAAACATGGTCATTTTGACGAAAAGTATAAATCAGCCGGCGATTGGGAGTTCTGGTTGCGCTGTACAGCCGCCGGTTCTCAATTTAAAAAGCATCCTGAAATTTTAGGGGTATACTATTTTAACCCAATGGGCGTCTCGACTAACCCTGCAAACGCTTCGTGGAAGGTAGAGGAAGAAAAGGCGGTGTTTATAAAGTACAAGAAAGCATTCGAACACCTCGACGAGCTGAACGCGCCTTTCGAGATTATACTATGATGCTCCCGGTAGCTTCTGTGGTTACCGACAAAACTATATGTGAGTTCGATCTTTTAAAATTAAGCCTAGAGCACTATCATGAATGCCAGTGGACTATTTCGTGTGATGCAAAAGCTTATGAAAAATATAAAAATAATGAAAATGTGCATTGTTTACCATTAATAGAAACTGATGATTGCGATCACAATATGGCGTCGCCAGAACAAAAAGATAATTGGATGAAGGTTATGATGACTAAATTTGATGCGGTGGAACATTTGATAAATGAATATGGACACGCTCTTTTTTTAGATTCTGATATGATTTTTGTGGGGCCTTTCGAAAATGAAATAGTTGAGCTTTTTCAAGATAAGAATATTGATGTGGCCATTTGTCAACATATGACAAATAATTGGCAAGTAGAAGCACAGCATGGCTTATATAATGGGGGGATGTTTCACATTAAAAGCTTAGAATTTTTAAACACATGGAGAAATCTTTCGAAAGATTATAAGAAGCATAATTTTTATTTCGAGCAACAGCCATTAGAATTTGTGCAACGAAACTTTATATCTTTAAATTTACCAATTAACTATAATATCGGCTGGTGGCGATTTAACACTGCTAGTACCCAAGGAAGACTGAATCTTCTACACTTAAAGGATGACCAAATTTATTTTGGGACGCGTCCTGCTGTTAATTTTCATGTTCATACTCTGCGAGAAATTGGTTATCAAAATTTTGGACAATTTTTAGTAGACAAAATATGTCAACTCCTTCGTCAATCCGAGAGTCCTCAGTATAAACAACTTCTGAAAGTTCTGGACCCATGAATTTTGACTTGGTTGGAACTGAATACGGAGGGTGGTTGATTGATCTAGACTTAGTCGCGCCCAACAGTACTATATTATCTGCAGGGGTGGGTGAAGATATCAGTTTTGATGTATCGTTGATACAAGAAAAAGGATGCAATGTCATTGGTGTTGACCCAACTCCCAAAAGCCATCGCTTCATCGAAAGTCAAACTACATTAACAAATTTTACTTTAATTAAAAAAGCTTTAACTTCTAAAGATAACGATGTGGTGTCTCTCTACAAAAACAAGAACGACAATCATGTTTCCGAATCAATATTGAATAGCCACGATTCAGTGCTACCCTTTGATTCGTATTATTCCAGCACTGTGACCTTATGCACCCTTTTCGATACATATGATAATATCTCGGTAGTAAAAATGGATATAGAAGGCGCCGAATATGATGTAATTAAAGATCTCCAGTCTATTCCCCCTAGTATCAAACAATTTTGTGTAGAATTTCATCATTTTTGTACTGATAAAACAATTGAAGATACAAAAAAAATGATTGAACTATTAGCAAAACTAGGCTTCAACTATTTTGTAGAAAAGCCCTCTCCTAAGCCACTTAATGAATTAACATTTTGGAGAGGCTAGCGATGGAATTTATTGTTGTAGGCAACTTTGATGATGTTGACGATCCGGTTAAAACTGAATACACTATATTTAAGCAGCTTACAAATATCGCCGAAGCATTAGAAACACCTTACGTATATGTGGGGATGCCAATTGCGTTCTTAATCAACAAAACTGGAATCCACCGAACCCAGGAGCTTATAGATACTATATGTAATAACCATCAAAATAGAAAACTTTTTTTTGTTTGCCAACATATCAAAGTAAATCAATTAAATTTTCATGATCATTTGGTATTTACACCGCATGCTACAATTTTAGATTCTTACATGCCTCTTCCTCATTATAGTTGCAATTATGACGAAAGTTATGCAAAATCGTGGGAAGAAAGGGAATATACCTTTAGTTTTATGGGTTCTTTTAATACGCATCCGGTGAGAAGAAAAATTTATGAGCATCTTGGTAAAAGAGAAGATTGCTTGGTTGTTGATACTGGTGCTTGGCACTTTGAAAACCCTACCGATGCGCAACAGCACAATAGAAGAGAATATATACAACTTTTAGGTAACACTAAGTATAGCTTGTGCCCCCGAGGGACCGGACCATCTAGCATACGGATTTGGGAAGCCATGGCAATGTCCTCTATTCCAATTATAGTAAGTGATTTTTTGCAGATGCCGTTAGAGC
>Ga0209434_1001354_pt1 | contig 11153 bp, 19 predicted proteins | sample ETNvirnome_2_300_FD_184068 | JGI IMG/M metagenome (GOLD analysis project Ga0209434, IMG submission 184068) | Marine viral communities from the Pacific Ocean - ETNP_2_300 (SPAdes) (version 2) | ecosystem: Environmental > Aquatic > Marine > Oceanic | place: Pacific Ocean | collected 2013-06-22 | reverse complement strand
AGGAAATTGAAAAACTCTAAACAAGAGTTTTGATTTACATCTCACGTTGGGCTCACCATTATAGGGCACAAAGGAGATAACATGACTGATAATCAACAGGCCTGGCATCCCGAAATCTTTTATGAAGAGGAGACTCCGGGAAAGGCATCGCCCATTCCCTTCGTTCTTGTTCCAGAAAACCAGGAAATGCCTGTGATGCTTTTCATCTGGGAGCATTCCCATACGGGAGAGTTCGAGCCGGGTCCTGATGGCGAAGAGCTTCCTATCGTTGATGCTGAATTGCATCAGTTCGCTCGTATGGACATTCTCAAGGCTCGAATGTCGGGTTCGGATTATGACAAGGTTCGTGCAGCTTTAGGCTTGAAGCCGCTCAAGGAAGCGACGCGCTTAGGGCAGAACATCACTGACCGTGCACAAGCGCAGGCAGCAATGAAGACAACTGACTAGCAAGCGTGTAAGTGCGCCTCCCGCTGTGGTATAATATGCCATAAAGGAGGACACATGCCCTATATTACTCAGAAGATGACACATGACGCTCTTGCGCTTATGCAAGAGTTTCACTTGCGTCAATATCTACTTCATCGTGATTTTGATGTTGTCTTCCTTACGAATACAGGACGACGCAACATCATCATGTCAGCTGCTCAAGAAGAGTTCTTTGCGAGGATGATAGCAAGGAAACTCAAGGATGTTTTTGTCGATGGCCGTACGGGCAAGGCAGACATCTTTATCGGTGCGATGGATCGAGAGTTGGAATGCAAGCTAACGACTCCGCACAAAGATACAGGCGCTATCTATTTCAATACTGATTATGAGACGCTGGAACATAAGGGTGCATTGGATTACCTGTATGTGATTGTGTCCGCAGACTTTGAACAGTTTTGTGTGTTGCTCTTCACTGACTTGACCGTCGATGATTTTCGACCGCCATCATCAGGAAGTCGTGGAAAGTCTGCCATGATCAAGCGCAAGGGAATGCAAAAGTGTAGTGTGCTCTGGGGATCGGTCGAAACCCACAATGATCGAGCCGCAGAACGACTCAATACTAAGCTGGTCTCGAAGCGACTCAAACTCAATCAGGAAATCGTAAAAGCTCGTTTTCGGCTGGGATTGATCGAAGATGCGCTGGAAAAGGATATCGACTTTTCGACTGGCGCACCTTTGCGCTCGAAGCGCCGGTGTGCCATGCGCAAGATGCGCGATCGTTTGAAGACTCGCCCAGAGCGATTGGGTGAAAAGCATCGACAAGATGAGGCTCGGATTCGAGAGCAAATCGACGCTGTTCAGCTGCGTCCGCCACAATTTTCATTCATTCTGCACGACTTGGATGGGGAACGAATCACTTCCAGCTGAATATGTACAAACAGCTAGGGAGAATTTGAACATGGAATTTGATCAGAGTCGTATGCTGCAATTGGCTGGGATTCCCGCGGCTTCAGGAGAAAAAGTTCTGGCCGAAGGAACCTCTGACGTAAACAAGGGTGATAAGCGGGATAGACTGGTAGAGACCCAGCTTCGTGCTGCTATTCGCAAAGAGATTGCTGCCATCCTCGAAAAGCTTGAGGAAGAAGGCACAGATTCTAAGTGGATGCATCGAAGTATTGGTCGGCCCCAGAATAGCAAAGACGGTCAGGTGACACGTGGATTTTTGGGGCTTGGCTTTAAGTAGACAACCCCAGGAGACCTTGTGAAGATCCATGACACGCTAATTGAGCGACTTGTTAAGCTGTTTGAGACCTACGGTGGGCACCGTGATGAGCATAAGCTCAAGTCTGAGCTTCGGCGCTTAAACGTTACGATTTATACTCGTGAGACCGGTGAGCAGATTCTCGTCGATCAGTCGGATATCGACAAGCATACCCCGCACCGCTAAGATGTGGAGGAATTATGTCGGGTCAACTTGAGTATTCTGTCGGAGATGTTCTCTACGTTTTTGACAGTGACAAGCAACGAATCGTTCCGGTCCAGGTCGTATCAGTCACATCAAAGCGGACAATCAACGGTGTAGAAGTCTCTCATGAGATTGTAACACCTGCTCGAACTGATAGACCTGTAGATATTGCTCGAGTACATGGTGAGATTTACACGTCGTTGACAGACTTACGTCAGTTCATGATGGAAAATGCTAAGCGTGCTATTGATAGCATGGTACAGCGAGCTGCCGATGTGGCTATGCAAGCGTTTGATCCACCTGAGATTGTCGAAAACAATGAAGAGCTTGCATTAAAGCCGCCGGTTTCGGTAGACGATGATTCCCCGGCGCCACCAGGTACTATGCGTGTGCATATGCCCGACGGAACAGTTGAATATGTTGATGCAGGTGAGCAGCTAAGCGTGTAAAAATATCGCAGGATGTGGTAAAATAAGAATCTAAGGAGGGCTTTGATGAAAGTCTTGATTCTTGATGGCTACAACCTACTTCACCGTGCCCGTTCGGGCTTTACCAAGGGTGAGTGGCCCGTGGTTTATAACTTCTTCCGGAGCCTTCGTCCGCTGATTGAGAAGTTTAATCCGGTTCGTTGCTACTTCGTCCTTGAGGGGCAGCCCAAGCGGAACCTGGAGCTTCTACCGTCTTACAAGGGCAGTCGAGATGTGGATCCTGTAAAGGATCCCAAGAAGCACGCCAAGCTCGTCGAGTTCCATCGGCAAAAGGGGCGTATCATCACAATGATGATGTTCGATGTCCCGGGCATTCGAGTCATCCAGCATCTTGACTATGAGGCTGATGACGTCATGGCTGAACTTGCACGAAGCCGTCATGCCCAGGATGATGTAACCATTGTGTCCGGTGACTCTGACATGATCCAGGTTTTGCAGACGTGTGACAACGTCAAGCTCTATCACCCCATTCAAAAGAAGTTTGTGGAAGCACCTGAGTATGACTACGTCACTTGGAAGGCACTCTGTGGGGACGCGACGGATGATATTCCAGGCCTACCCAAGGTGGGTGCCAAGACGGCCGAGAAGCTGGTTTGCGATGGCAACCTAATGGAGGCTCGTTTCGAGCAACGAGCAGGTGAGCGCGAGATCTTCGAACGTAACCTCGAGCTTGTCCGGTTGCATCGAGTCGATCTCGACAATGCTATTGAGAGAGTTGCAGGTGGCAACTGGTGCTCAGTGAAGCTACGATTCGAAGAGATGGGTTTCAATTCCATGCTCAAAGACAAGACTTGGGCCAAGTACAAGGCGACTTTTGAGTGCCTCAACTGATTTACGTTGCCTCTAGCATTGTTAGGATAATCGCGGAGGCACAATCATGAGTCAGTTGTCGCATAGTGATATTCAGAAGTTGCGTAGGCAGGGCCTGCTCTCTGAACAAGAGATTGCTGTTAAGAGCGGAGACATCGTTCTTGCAGAAAATGTAGTGACTAAAGAGCGCCGCGTAATTGATACTAGTGGTCTGATGCTTGAGAGTAGTCGCAGGATTTTGAAAGGATGATTGACGACTCTGACAAGATTATTGAGTTTGATGACGAGGCTCGGTCACACCTGTTGTCGGGTGTCAATATTTTAGCCAACGCTGTCAAAGTTACTCTCGGGCCCAAGGGTCGGAATGTTGTAATTGAGCAAGCAGTGGGCAATCCTGTCTTGACTAAGGATGGGGTGACTGTAGCTCGAGCAATTAATCTGCGGGATCGGATGGCAAATCTGGGTGTGCAGATGATCAAGGAGTCAGCCAGCCGTACTGCGGATGTAGCTGGCGATGGCACCACGACTGCGACAGTGTTAACCCAGGCGATCTACACTGAGGGCGTCAGGCTGCTAACAGCAGGAGCTTCGGGTGTAGATCTAAAGCGCGGCATCGATCAAGCTGTCGACGTGGTGATTGCTGAGCTCAAAGAACAAGCAGTTCCCGTGCAAGGATCAGAGGAGATTGCTCAGGTAGGCACAATCTCGGCAAATGGCGAGAAAGAGATTGGTCAGCTTCTATCACAAGCAGTCGAGAAGGTCGGCCAAGATGGCGTGATTACTGTTGAAGAAGCACAGGGCTTTCGCACCACACTTGAGACTGTAGACGGCATTCGATTCGACCGCGGTTACATGTCACCTTACTTCGTTACAAACTCAGATCGGATGATTGCTGAGTTGGAAAATCCGCTGATTCTGGTGTCTAATCTAAAGATCGGTTCTCTTCGAGAGATGGTTCCCTTCTTGGAATCCGTTGCTAAAACCCAACGAAGCTTGTTGATTATTGCGGATGAAGTCGAAGGCGATGCCATGAAGGGTCTAATCGTCAATAAGATGAAGGGCACATTGAACGTTTGTGCAATTACTGCTCCATCTTTTGGTGAACAGCGACTTCGAGAGCTGGAAGATATTGCAATCTTGACTGGCGCCGAAGTTGTTACTGTGGCATCTGATACCAAGGTCGACAAGATTCCGACGACTGCGTTGGGTACTTGTCGTCGAGCAGTCATTAGCCGAAGTCATACAATCTTGATTGATGGCAATGGCTCAGATGTCAAGATTGCTGAGCGAAGTGTGCAGATTCGAGAGAAGCTAAGTGAGCCTGGCCTTGCTGAGGTTGATATCGAGAGCTACCGAGCGCAGCTGGCTCGCCTTGTAGGCGGTATTGCGGTGCTTCGTGTCGGTGGTGCCACCGAAGTGGAGCTCAGAGAGCGCAAGGATCGCGTTGATGATGCCTTGAATGCCACTCAAGCCGCGGTCGAAGAGGGCATTGTCCCGGGTGGCGGTGTGGCTTTGGTGCGAGCATCGGACAAGATCAATGCATTGCTACCCGACCTCGAAGGTGACGCCAACTTGGGCGCAAAGATCGTTCTCGCGGCGTGTGAGGCACCCCTTCGTCAGATCATCAAGAACGCTGGGGGCTCACCTGACGTGATTCTTGACAAGGTTCGGCGCGATGAGAAGACACACGGCTACGATGCACGGAACGATTGCTTTGGCGACATGTTCCAGGCAGGTATCGTGGATCCCGTCAAGGTGGTGCGCTCGGCCCTGGAGAACGCCGCGTCAGTGAGTAGTATGATGCTCACTGTGGGTGCAATCATGGTTGAAGATGACCCAAGCGTGTAAAGCCGACTAGCCGCGTGATATATTGGAATTGTGAGCACGGAGCAGTGCAAGGAGGATGGCATGAATTGTTGAATCTCTAACGGGAGAAATTCATGTCACACATCAATCACCACCGTGGAGAAACGCGGCGGTCCATCAATAAGAGCGGAACATCCGCACGTCGCTCTAAGGGCTTGGCAAAGCGAGCACAACTTCTCGCTCGCTTCGGAATCCGAAACTGGTGCTGGTGCTGTCAGCCCATGAACCCGAAGCATACGTACGTCAAGAAGCGGGTCAGCCGCCTCGATCGAATCGAAGGTCAACGACAGTGCCGCGACTGGGAGGATGACATGAGAGATCTTTAGCTTAACTCAAGGAGAAGCTATGCCTCATGTCAACCACGCGCGTGGAGAGTCCTCGCGATTCGTGTTCCGTCGGGAGCACGGTCGGCGCACCTTCCGCGGCTTTTACAAGGACAAGCGCGATTCCAACAAGTGGTGGAAGCGCAACGGAAACCAGATTATGCGACGACGGGTCAGAGAATTCCTCGACAGGTGCGCTCAGGATGTCGAATTCTGGTACGGTGCTACCTTGCCGCTCGATGATGAGATTCGTGACACTTGGGATCTCTGGTAATCGGGCATAACGGCTTGCACTCGAATATGTAAGCATACTATGGCCATTCGAAAAACTGAACTCCGAAAGTGTGTGCGTGCCTTCTTGGCGGAGGCTTTCTTAGATGATGCCCCGGTTGATGAGACAGCACCGCTAGAAGATGTATCCGTTGAAGAGCCTGAGGTGTCACCTGAGCCGAAAGAGCTGACTGTTCCTGAGATTCTGGCAAGTCTGGCTGAAATGGGATTCGGCGATATCAAAAAGATTAGTGGTAAACGTTTTGCGGTTTTGATTGATGGTACGGGCTCTGCTCGACATGCTGCCCTGGGAACGATTGAGCAGGCTTTTGAGCAATATGGCGCTTATTGGGACAAGCAACCTACATCAGTATCAAGCATTGGGATGATTAATATTGGCCCGATCTCCATTCTTGCTAAGCCAACCAGCAAACAAGGTGGACGATCTGCGGGCCTGGATAATGAGCAAATCCTAATTGATCAGATTAACGAAACAATAGAGCAACACGGGCCCATCAATGTGAAGTTCTTCGGCGCAGGTGCAGGTGAGTATAGCATCGAGGGTGTGGTATCTGCGGAGGGTGTTGGTGCTGACACTTTGGGGCGCAAGAAGTCAGACGTCAATATTGTCACATCATCTGGCAAAGTTCCTGTGTCTATCAAGAAGGACAACGCAGTATACTGGGAGTCTGCTGACTCATTCTACGGCTCTAGAGCTGCGCAAATGATTGATGATCTCTTAGCGTCTGGTGAGATTGAGCTAATCGACAAAGATGGGTACTTCAACATTGCTCCCAATATTGCGGTTCCTGCATCTGCTGAAGAGACAAAAGATGTTGTCTTCGGGAGCGACATTTTGGGCAATGGTCTCGTTGTCAAAAAGACCTTCACACCGTCGTCATTTATGTTTAATGCCGCAACCAACACGCTAGAGGTTGATGCAACCTATCTCATTACAGACATGGAGCACGTTACAGGCGACTACACCGTTTGGTTCTTGATTCGAAATGACAAGACACGCCGCAGTGTTCCGGGCTATCCCGGCATTCGAGTTCTTGCTGCCTACGAGAAGCGCATCAACCCTCGTGTCAAACGCATTTCAGAAAACAATGCCCGCGCTGAACAGCTTATCCGAGAGGCGGTACGAAAGCAGCTTCGAGAGCATACAGGCTTGCGTGATCTTGTTAGCGTGATCTGTCGAATGCAGGTAAAAACACGAGGTGACGACGATCCCAGTGTGCCAGATGTATTGACTATGATACGCGCAGCTGAGGGTATTGTTGTCGTCAAGCAGTTGGGAGCAATTCGGCGTGCTAAGCACGGAAGCGAGATTCTTGACGTTGAAGTCAAGTACATGCCGGCAATAAAAGATCCAAACATTTTCTTAAATGAGCTGGGAAAAATTATCAAGGCTCAGCATGGTGTTCGCATGGTTCGCATACTCACATTGAGTGGGCATGCAACAACAAAGACAGACGGCACCAATTGGGTATTCTAGTGACTAGAGCACTACTTCGAGAGATGATTGAGCTAACGCTGAGTGAAGCAAAGGTTGTTACACTTCGTGGGCAAAATCGAAATGATCTGACACTAGCAGTTCAATGGGTAAAAAACAACAAGAAGCTGAAGTCGACAGGCGCCATCGAAAAAGACAAGAACGATAGACATGTTGTTCGAATTCGAGTCAAGGGAGACAAAAAGGATGCAATCAACTTGATTAAAGATCGCTTTGGATCCTTTATAATTGTGTCTTGACACGCAAAATGTGTAATTCTGCAGGCTAGTATGTTATGATACACCTGTTGGCTTCTGGGGATTGCAGAAGTCTTGAGATAGGATAACCCAAGCTAGTTCTGAAAGTGGCCCTGCGTATCTCCTAGAAGCTCTGGCAGCCCTGTGAGTGACCTCTCATGACCATTCTTTACACAGGCGACATTCATGGTAGCGCAAGGGCTGCATCGCAAATCGAGGCGCATGCAAAGAGGGTCGATGCGATTGCCATCGTGCAATGTGGTGACTTTGGATATTTCTGGCCCAATCAGCATCGGCTCCAGCAATACTTCGAGAAGAGAGAGCGTCAGGGTCGAGCTACGATCCCGTGGTTTTTCGCGGATGGGAATCATGAACAATTTCCACGCCTAGACTTTGAGTGGGAGCAGCAAGGACAGCCTGATGTAGTCGAGTTGGCCGAGAATGTTTTTCACGTTCGTCGTGGCAGCTTTGTTGAGATCGGTGGTATCAAGCATGTCTTTTGCGGCGGCGCGACCAGCATCGATAGACATATGCGTGTGCAAGGTAAGTCGTGGTGGGTTGAAGAAGAGCCTACTGCTGAAGAGTATCTGCGTTTTTTCGACACCATTCAGCTAATGAAGCCCGATGTCATTGTGACGCACGAGGCTCCTAGTTTCGTGCCGCTATACAAGTACAATCGATCCCATGATCCTGTGGCACATACTCTTCAACGTCTACTCGTTTTGAGTGATCATCGACCCAAGCGGTGGTATTTTGGACATCATCACGTTTTGGGCACATGGGACAATGTAGCTGATGTGGTTTTCTTTGGCTGCGGCCTTGACGGTGAGTATCATGCTGGCCCGTCGCTGGGTCAATGAGTATAAGAATTTGAAATTCGCACCTTTGGGGCGTATAATAAAAAATCAACTCCAAACACCTCTAGCAAGCAGGAAATGCAAATGACACTGGAGACTTTTACGATTGATGAAATTGCTGTGATGTCTGATGATGATCTGTATAATCACATGCGAAATCTGCACGCCAGGATCATGCAGAATCGCAAGGATCGTGCAGATGGCAAGCCCGAAGAAGAGGACTTTTGCTACTTCTATCGCGAGGCCAAGGTTCGTGAGGCTCGTCGAAAGGCTTCCACCACACGCACAGCAGCAAATTAAACGTTTCCTTTTCTCCCGGGGTGTTTATAATACATCCATGGTGGACATCCGTTCATTCTCACTAAGAGTAACAAAATGGTAGAAGCGTGCATTGGCTTCTTCACATGTGATAAAATGTGCTCATAGGAGAAAAAATGCGAAATTTGGGTAACTACTTCGAACACGTCGGTCGTCATAACTTGCTTACGAGATCACAAGAGCAAGAACTGGCAAAAAAGATCGAGAAGGGAGATGATCATGCGCGTTCGGCCATGGTATCGTCTAACCTTCGACTAGCCATCAGCATCGCCAAGAAGTATCAGAATCGAGGTTGTGATCTCGAAGATCTGATTCAAGAAGCTAACATCGGTCTCATGAAGGCCGTAGAGCGTTTCGACTGGCGCCGTGGCTACAAGTTCTCTACCTACGCCACCTGGTGGATTCGTCAAGCTGTCACGAATCACGTCTCTCAGCACTCCAAGACGATTCGTATCCCATCACATGTGACGGGAAATCTGAGTAAGATTCGTCAGGTACAAAGGGACTACGAAGAAGAGTTCAAGACTAAGCCAACTGATGCCGAGCTGGCGGAGATCTTGAGCATCAGCTTGGAACAGGTCAAGGCAGCCCTCGAGGCACACCGATCAACGGTATCGCTGGACAAAGAGCTCTTCTCAGATGGCGGCGGAAGTCGAACTCTGAAAGACGTCATTCCGGATACTGATCCAGTTGATCCGTCCGCAGCAATGGATCACGTTGTGATTGCTGACATCATTCGCAAGGCACTAACGCGCTTGACTCCTCGAGAGGAAAAGATCGTTCGTTTGCGTTTCGGCATTACTGAAGATGCAGCTGATCATGAAAACTTTCCCATCACTGAAGACGAGCTGAATGAGCTCGATGCTCGCACTCAGAGCGACTGCTAAGGAGCGAACATGCCCATGCCCAAGAATCACAAAGTCAAGCGTGGCTATGCTACTGTCGACCCGTCATGGGGAGGCTTGGACTTCCGTCGAATCGCTGAGCATATGACAGAAGAGGGTAATCGTATGAACCACTCAACGGCACGAAATGTTTTCTTGTCTGCCATGCGGTCGATTGCTGAGCGTGCGATCTTGGATACGGGCGGAGAGCTGTCCGAGGTCCGCGTCAAGCAGCTGTCATCTCATCCCATGTTTCAGCGTGGTGTTGCAGAAGTTTTGCGAGGAGACTGATGACAGTACCGCTTGAGAGTCTCTTCAATCATCTTCGTGGCCAGCTTCTGTCTCTGCACCACAGAACAGCATTGCTAGAATCACTAGGGTGGGACGAAGAAGCTCTCGAGGTGTTGCTGGACATCACGCTTGCGGAAATGTCCCGTTTGCTTAAAAATGCAACGGAGGATGAAAAAGCGACGCCTATCATTTTGGTTGCCCTCCGAGAGAGCCTCAAGAGTGCAGCGGATCCATGCCAGATAGATATAGTAATGGAACTGCTACAAGCAGAAGCTGCATCATTTTTTGAAAGCAGCAAGGAGAAAAATGACTATGCCTAATTGGGACTTCTTCAGAAGACGCCGCCGCCTGGAAGTTGATGAGTGGCTCAAGGCGGCAAAAGTTGAGTCGTACGACGATTTTTGCAAGACACTTCATGCGCTGGGTGTAATGCCACCTAGTATTGAAGTATATGAAACGTATAGGCCGAGGCCAAAGCCTGAACCAAAGCCAAAGCCCGAGCCTGTGGCGACGCCCGAGCCAGAGCCTGAACCAAAGCCCAAACCAAAGCCTAAGCCAAAGAAAGCTCGGAAGGCTGCACCGAAGAAGCCGCGGAACTCTCGGAAGGCTGCAAAATTGTCCGTCGTCGATGGTGATGCCATTGTTAATGATGAGAATGGTTCCAATGACTGAGCCCGTAGGAATCGACCTGCCTCACGGAGCCTGGTATGATGATGAAACGAATACAATTAGCTTCAGCCTTGATCGCATTACGCTGTCCTTTTCTCTGGTAGAATTCTTTAAGTTCAATAAGCAGCTGGTCGACATCGCCCAGGTGTTAAGTCAGATGGTAGACGGCGTCGAGGAATATTGCGAAGAGTGTGGTATTCACACAGTGACGTACGAGATCAAGGCTCCCGACGAAAGCGAATTTCACTAATTGTGCTTAAGCGTGCAACGCGCCTGTGTTGTGTAGTATAATAGCTACAGGAGGTGCGAAGTGAGTAATGAGTTCGAAACTGACGAGAACGGTGTTGCCATCATCACACGTGCTCAGCTTCGAAACAAGGCGCAGAAGCGTCGTTCGGGTCCTGGTCGACGTCAGCGCTGGTATGATCGTGCGACCGTAGTTAGGGTGGCAGATCATCGACCTCGAAATTTGACGATTCAGCATGTCATCAAAAATGGCGATCTGGCGCGGAACAATGGTGCTATTGTAATCGATCGCGAAGGACAAACAGCAATGGTAATCGCTGTGGATCATAACAATCAAACTGCCGACGTGATTGGGCCTGAGGGCCCGACAACCTGGCAGTTTCGTGAAATCGACCGCACCGTCGCCACCCAACGTGATGACTCGTAAAAACACAAATGCTTTCTCGCACCCAGTCAATCATCGATGATAGTGGCAAGCAACTGACTAT
>Ga0209434_1001350_pt1 | contig 11160 bp, 7 predicted proteins | sample ETNvirnome_2_300_FD_184068 | JGI IMG/M metagenome (GOLD analysis project Ga0209434, IMG submission 184068) | Marine viral communities from the Pacific Ocean - ETNP_2_300 (SPAdes) (version 2) | ecosystem: Environmental > Aquatic > Marine > Oceanic | place: Pacific Ocean | collected 2013-06-22 | reverse complement strand
TGTTCGTAATCACACTCGTCGCAAACGAACTCTTGCGTCATTTCAATATTGGGGGTTAGCTTGGCAAACATCTTCCGAAGAAAACGAGAATCAGAGGCCGGCATCGATTCTATAAATCTAGCAACTTCTCCTGACTGTTCCACTCCGTTAACAGAAAGTACAATCTTCTTAAGATGATCAGTTAAAGGGCTTTGTGCTAACTTCTTCTTTCTTTTCATCTCTTTAAGTTGAGTCATGCTAGTTTCATCATTTCCTGTAACGAGCCTGATCTCCACAGTGCACTGCGATTTAGGTAGTAAAATAAAATACTTTCCTGGTTCGGCGCCGTCACTAACCGCTTGGCGCAAATCTTCATCTGCCGTCGTCTCAAGATCCACCGGATTATTGTGGGGGCACGTAAGAAGATCGAATTCATACGATTGCTCGTGAGAACAAATCGGGCATGAGACAGCAGTGTCATAGAGGTTCCCATATGCACTTATGCGCGCACCAATTAACAGAGCATTTTTATCGCCAATCAAAAGTTCTCCCGGCTTGATTGACTTATCTACTATTAAACTTCGAAGCAATCGATCAAAAGCAGTTCCGTTTTTAATATAGGATTGCGTGGTTAAAATATCTTCCTCTTTCGCAGTCATCTCTTTTAGCTCCACTTCATCGGAGCCACATAAAGGATGGGCTTCAGGATACAGCTTCCCTTGCGAAGGGATTTCCACCATTCCGGTGGGAACAACATAGCTTAATCCTGCGGATGGCTCGTCAGGTGATGCCATAGGCACAGGAGGAGCGTCGCTAGAATGCGTTGCCCCCGGAGTGGGCAAGCCTAGCCGCTCCTCATTAGTTCGCTTTCTCATTAATACCTCTCTTTATTTTTTAGGCCGACTGGTCGAATGTTTTTAGTTCAAACCAATCAAATCTAAAGTCAACAGTGATTTCCATCAAGTTCTCGGTTTCGTAATCGAGATCTCCACCAAAATCTACCTTAGCTATCCATGCATTCTTTAGGACAGTCTCTTCAATAACATTTCCTGACCCATCTAACATTGAAATCTTGCAATCATTAATCTTAGAAGTCGCCAATCTCTTGCTAATCGTAGAGGTGCCGTTACCCACCCCTACATCATCTGTGATGTTGCTGGGCAATTCGTACCCCGAATCTTGAATCAAATTATATAATGCCTGCGTGGAGTGGGGATTGGCCGGGTCGACCAATACCATCGTAATCTTATCATAAGTAACGCTACCGGGATAATAAAAACTATGGTTAAGAAACTTATGTTCTGCTTCCGCGATATTCATAGTCGGCTTTTGAATCTTCTTACAAATATAGGAAATATTGTCTGCTAACCCATCTACTCCTAGATCAAGGACCCATCTAAATGATCTCTTCGGATCTGCTACTGCTGCTGTTCCCCAAAATGGCATAATATATTTTCTCCTCTTTGTCTCGTTATACTATAAATAGTAAATACTTTTAAATTTAATCCTCAAAGCCTGCACCAGTTCTTGTAATAACAAAATCCAGAGCAATAAATTCAATAGCGCGAGCAGGCTTCAAGAAAATCTTAGCATATAAGATATTTCTATCAACCAAATCAGGCGTCGTCGTAGTGTCATCCAAAATTACCAAATAGTCAGTAAGCCCCAGGCGCGTCTTAATGCTTCCAAGGAAAGGATTAACTTTACCTAAGAATCTATTCCAAGTTGCTTGTACATTTTGTTCAAATAACATGGTGGCAGCAATGCGAGAAATCTCGCGCTTCACATAAATCATCAATCTACGCACATTAATTCTATCTAGTGCTGATTGTGAAACCTGAAGGGTCTTCTGTCCAAAAATTACAATTCCTTCGGCAGGAAATTGGGCAATCGGATTAATGTTGGTGTTGTAAAGACTATCTCTTTCTTTAGAATTCAATCTAGTCCGCACATTAGTCACAGGCAACCCTGCACTTCCTTCGGTGAGGCCACCTCTGGTAAACCCAGCGGGTGCGAACCATAATTCACTGGCCGCTTGACTGCTAGCTAAAGTTCCCAAGACAACAACGCTTGGAGGCACCCACAAGGAGCCTCCCGTCGTTACAGTATCGGTCACTTGAACCCATGGATAATAAGCACAACCATAACTATTGTTAAGGTTTCTATTGTTCAACAGATCTACGGTATTTTGCACTGATCCTATCCTATCTGAATCGGAAGCATCTGCATCTTCTGTGACAGGTGTATAGCCACCCTCCAGATCAATAACCCCTAGCGAATCGCCACGCGCTTCGCAGACATCTAATAGCCTGCTTGTAAGCGTAGAGTTCGTAAGTCCCGGCACTGACATCATATTGGCTTCAACAACGTCGGCGTCTGCCACTGTGTCAATGGCGCGCTCTAGTGAAGCATAAGTATAGCTTGTGCCTGCCGTACCGCCGACCAACACTGTATTGCGGAAAGGTTCTTTCTCAAGGATATTTACACCCTCGAAACCCTCACTCAATAGAGTAGTAAAACTATCAAAGCCAGCATCAAGAACAGTTTTGTAATCACCTGTTGCTGTATATGAATTGCCGTCTGCTCTAGATCCACTCGCCCACGTTGCGGTTGCTCCGCCTGTGCCCGGCTCTACGTCATCTAAAGAGAAGAGCCATGAGTACTCTATAGCGTCGGGGTTGGTTGTCTGGACACCTTTATCATTTGGCTTGCGCCTCAACATATCTTTCACGCTGGCTTCGACCCGATTGCTATCTTTCATGTTAGCTGTGGCGCCGAAGTAGGCGTCTGTCTGGTTAGTAATTATTCCATCGTCACTATTCGTTCGAGTAGGTACGGCTGGAAATAAGAAAGTTCCAGTAAGCTGTGTTGCTGGTGTCGTAGTAGCTCCTATTTTAATAAAATTGTCACTATCTGCTACCGAGTCAGGAACGCCATCGTTACCAATAACATATACGTTCGTGTTATTACCAGTAGTAGTATATGGAGGCAGGGCGGTGGCACTACCACTATTAAGACCAAAGCCGGTCCATCGAGTAGGACCATAAACTCCAAATGGCAACATCTTAGAATCTGGAGGGCCATCTGGTTTGAGGGCACTATCCAGTTCAATACGCACATAGCGAGAAATGTTAACATAATCACCATAAACCGTATATCTTTTAGCAGTTTCATCCCACTGAGTATAAGAATCCCCTATGCGTCGCACAATATAATTGGGAGAATCGGGATTCAAATTCACATCGCTGTAAGTTTCTACAGGTCGTGGATTGTTATCACTATCGGCAATATCTCTGATTTGTACTGTAAAATACCCAAAAGGATTCGCTTCGTTATTTGAAGGTGTAATATTCGTGATAGAAATCTTCAAATTATTCTGAGGCCACTCGGCGCCATCAAGACCAACAAACCTAAAAAGCTTCTGCATATTAAGCGCATCATAAGAAGCTGGCGCGTTTAAATCTTGAGCAAAAAACCATCCAGTTTGAGCATCAGTAAGCTCGGTGCGCTGGATGTGCTGTGCCACACTACTGGACTCAAGCCCTAAAATAACACCATAACTACCATTGTCGAGATCGCTTAAGTCACTAATGCTTCGCTCAAAAGATTCACCAAGAAAATAAGTTTTTTGGTTTTCTGTCTTATTGACATTGGTTGAGGAATTAATCGCCGTTGGATTAGTATTAAAAACATTTCTAATAAAAAGTTTACTATTCTCATCAAAATTGAAAACTATTTTATCAGTGGCAGTCCCGCCGGCATCTTTAATGCAAGCAGTAAAGGTATTCAAAGTAGTAGATTTAAAAATTCCACAAGTTCCGGAACCTTCTGTGGCGCCATCTGCATAAGTTCCACTCAATCCGATTGAACCAGTTCGTGCATAAAAGATGGCAGCAAGGCTACCAGTAAATGGGCCAAGCTTATTGACACCATCGGTAAAATCAGTTGCAACCAGTTCGGCGCCGGCAAGAGACGAAGAAAGATTATCATCGTTACCGAGAGTACCTACCGCAGTGGAGCTAATAGTAACTCCGACTGAAGAAGAAACAGCGGTGAAATCTGCCGATGCGCTAGCGTTAATAAGCGCTGCTATATTGGTAGATGTGATGCCTAGACCTTGTGCGTCTGCTTCGCCTGCATCAAACTCATATATGAATGGATTGGTGGTGCTTATGTCGACGGGAGTTGATCCCGTAGCAATAAAAGTATATATATTGCCTCCAAAGGAGGATGTCAATATAAATTGTTCATCGCCGAGGATGCTGACGGTACCGCTTAGAGGGGTTTCCAAGGTGCCGGATGCCGCAATAGCGCTAGTGGTACCAGGATTGGGGGCGATAAACAAACCGAACGCGCCACCAACATAATTGCCGGCTGCGCTGGTTGACATCTCCACCGAATTAGCTTCCCATCCTGCAACGCCATCGCCGGTGGCGCTTGTTATATTAATACCGGCTAGCCTAACAAACACAAGGGGACTTTCATTGCGTAAATATGCTTGGGCAGCGTACGTACCATAGGAAGGAGCCGAAACGTTAGGGCCCGCTCTCCATACGTCTGAGGCACCACCACCAAAAATAGGATTGCCGAAAGTCTCAACAAACTCTGAGAAGGAATCTACTTGGATAGGGCGCATCGCTGGTCCTTTAAGCGACCTTCCTATAACAACTGGTCCTACCCCTCGTGGAAGCCCGGGTAACTGTGAATTGTCAACCTCTGAGACGAACACTCCAGGGGATACAAACTTAAATTTATTAACTGACATAGTACGTTGCTCTCCTTATTAAAATCTTGATATAAAACTTGGTTTTATCTTCTTGTAAATAGTTTTAAAAAATATCAAATGCAGTTTTATTCTCTACCGAAAGCTACAATCCAATATACTTACCATCCTTCCATGTGGGCGTATCCCCAAGAATAACACGCTCCCGAGGAAGTTTAACTTCCACAGCGTTCTCTCTTTCTACAATTTGGGGCGTTTTCTGATTGTCACCACTTCCAACAAGATATCCTAAAATCTTGATATTGACAGAGGTTTGATATATGCGCTCTTCATCCCCCATATCTGCCACATTATTCTCTTGGAGGTACTCTTTTTGCATAAATCCTTCATAGCGATGGCCTTCGCCCTGTAATATAAAGGCGTTGATCCCTCCGGTCGCGACCATAAAAGGTTGAGCCAATTCATTTATCTGCTGCTGGTATTCCGCCCTTAACATAATCTTATACATTATTGTAACATATACCGGCATGGGAATAGAGCGGTAAGTATAAACTATTTTATTGTTTGTTGGCTTAACTTTAAAGTTCAACTGTCCATATTTTTTCTTTGCGTCCGCATTTTGAAAGTTCTTTGTTTTAACTTGATTTATCACTCGATCTAACGGTATCGAACCCCCTCTATAATCATTCCGAGGAAAAATATTAGACTGGAGGGATCCCTTAAAAGCTAAATCCTTTTCCACTGAACTTCTCTCCACTGTTACGAGGGGGAGAATGAGGGCCCCTTCTTTATCTCTCAAGCTCTTGTCTCTCTTAGATTGAAAGGCGCGTTCCGCCGATGTCCAAATCACTGGGACTTTTTCCCATCCTCTATTGGAAGTAGCGGATACATTAATATGTTCATTCACCCATTTAAACATTGCATCGTCAATAGTTTCTAAGTTTGAAGGTTGTAAATTAATAATAGTTTCTTTATCTGCCATATCTCTTTATCCTTATGCCGTATTGTAAAACGGACTCACATACCAAACCGCATTTTCGTTAAAATACCACTTATTAGAAATGGTAAATGCTCCAACAGGCGATGGGCCTGCATCAGTTAAGTAGAACTGATACCCGTTATATTTGCTGGGATCTCCTGCAAACTCTTCGAGTGTTCTATAATCCAATGATGTAACATCAGCCCCAGAAAGCTTGGGAACACATATCTTACAGTCATCCGGAATAGTTAACACACATACATTTTGGACTCGATCTTGTGCCAACTGATACTTGGTGATAGAAACTTCTGGAAGAGCTGCTTCTTCAAAAACCCCATCGCGGGCGCGGATACATGTAGCAGCTATTTCCATTTTATGATTTATTTGCCCAAAAAGTCGTTGTGGTTCATTCAGCTCTACAATTTCGTAAAACAATCTTCCATAGAGTATAAAATCTCCTTCTTGTACTTGCAAGTCTTGGTCTTCAGTGAGCCTTCTCTTATGAAAATGAATAGTAAGTTTAGAGCGTCGATCAATTCCATAATTTGTAGTAGTAGTAGTTTGCCCATCCCATGTAATTAAAGCATTAACCTTAACTGGCGATAGAAAACTCTTGTGAATCGCTTCTCCGTATAAAGAATGATAATTTGTATGTTCTAAACTAACGGGATAGTACAAAATGGTCTGCCCTATCACGCGTTCGATCAATTCATCATTGACCTGCTTTACAAAATCTCGCTCTTTTCCTCCCATGAATAAGGGAGGAGGAGGATTGGTGGGCTGAGTCCATGTTATGTTTTTATCTGCCACTTAGTTGCCCCTCCTAACCTGGGTATATAGCCAGAGGTATTTTAGAGAGCAAAGTCTCAGCATTGGTTGCAATCACCGAGTCTTTCTCTGCCAATTTAGCATACGTCAATTCATCAAGAACTTCTTTCAGTTCATCTCTTAAAGCTTTCTGCTCTTCTTTGGCGGAAGTAATAAGGGCCGGCCCGTCTAAGGTAACTGCCTCGCCCGGAATGGGAATAGTAGAAAACTTACTCCGAACAAGCCCTAACATCTCCTTGCATATGGAAAGTGCAAATCTTCGAATCCACTGTTTCCCTATAGAATTTATATTAATATAAGGGATATTAGCAAATGGCGCCGTATTCATGTTATTGATGCCCTTCGCGCCGGTTTCCATCCCTGCCTTATCAAGCAATGGATCTTCGTCCACCGTAAACTCAAACCACAACTTGGTCATGTCTACGCCAGATGGGGTGGGAAAAAGTCTTAATTGATTATCTCTTACATCAAAAGAATAGTGAGAAATCCTAGTATACATAGCATCTTCATATGCCATGGCTTGAAGTTTATTCTGCCACACCGGAACCACCTGCCATGTGCTATCGTCCGCATATTGTCCATATGTTGACATGTTCCCCACCGCATTAATTCCGCCGTAATATCCATAAAATCTCCACATAACACGTGGAGACTTATACCATACTTGGGTGATATTGATCCTTCTATCTCTATCTATGGAAGCGAAGTTAACACCCCCCGACAAAGCGCTAGCGGATACGGCTGCTTGAAGATCATATGATTGTTGATCCGCCACCACGTCAAGAGAAGATGAATAGAATTGATTGGATCCTCCGACACGAGCCTTTTCTGATATTCCCATCGCCACACGCTTAGGATAAGAAAAATTAAACTTAGGATAACGTAATTCGGCTCCCGTTCCGCTTAAAGCAGTATTAAGGTCGCCTGCTTGCATGGCTCCATCACTATCAAAAGTTCCCGTAGGATTACCGAGTAAATCAGAAAGGGCATTCTTTGTTTGATGAATGTTGACAATATAAGAATATTCTAAGACCGCTTCTTCATAGGCCGCATAGACCTGATTGGCAGTTATCTCAATATCTAGAACTTCGCCGCCGAGTTTGCGATAAACATAAGCAACTTGATCGTAGGCGCCGGAAATGAAGTCAGCACCAGTATAGGCACCAATGGGAAGTGACCCTGTAACTAGAGATTTTGACCCGGTTGCAGGTAAAACAACTAAACTAGAATTTGAACTCGGTGATAAAACAGGAACTGCCACATTATTTCCTCCGCATTATATAGTGCACAAAGTAATTAGTTTTTCAAAAAAAGAAAGAGCCTCCATATGCAATATGAAGACTCTTTTCTTTTAGTTAACTGTTGGACTCGAAAGTTTAACCTAACAAGTCTTCGACGATAACCAGTCCGTACATATCGGGACGCACCATTTTCTTGGCATATCGCGTCATGACTCCCTTGCGGGGCACGAAGTCTTCAATACCAAAGATGGTGGGTGTGGTTTGCAATGGCACGTAGGGGGCGTAGACATATCCACTTTCGAGGAATGAACTACCCTTACGACCTACCAGAATCACATTTCGTGGGAAGTAGGGGTCTACATAGACATCCCATTTCTTGGAAATGTTACCGACATTAACTGCACCAGCGGTGCCCTTATCATCATCATGAGTCACGCGTGCTTTAAAGCCTGCTGTGAACTCAAGAATGTTAGATACTTCGGGACCACAAACTAAGAAGTTTGCTCCGCCTCGAAGCGTCTTACGATGAATCTGAGCAGACACGTCGTTAATGGTTTCGAGCAAAGTCTCATACCATTCCGACACGTTACCCGTGAAGTCGCCGGGATCCGTCAAGCCAGCAGTAGAAGTACCAGTATCACGCACCAGGAACTTTCCAGGGCGTCGACTCCAGTAAAACTTACCAGCTGTCGCACCTTTCACCAAATCTTCCAAAATTTCTTGGTCGATTTCGAGAGCAATTTGTTCAGACAGAATGCTTGTCAATTCAACTTCGGCATCGAGGTTGTGATAAGCGTTCAAATCTTGTCCCAATTCAGGGGTCCATTTTGCTTTCAACTTTTTGGTGTTTGCCGTCACAGCAACACTGTCCACCTTGATGTCGATTTCTGGAATGTTTGGATTATTTTCCAATCCCCAGTTATCAACACCCTCAACAGAACCAATCGCTCCGCCAGTTCGGAAGTTATCAACTTCTACCCAAGACGTAGAATCAGCAGCAGTTAAGGCCGCCATCAGAGTGATGGGAGTTTCACTAGCTGTGGTCGAAACCAGAACCAGATTCACAACTGTGTCAGACGTTCCACTCAATTGAGACAAACGACGAGCCTGTCTTCCTTCAGTGGGAGTACGAGTAATGCTCACTAAATCGTCATAATTCAACTGTGCTAACTGTGAACCGCTCATTGAAGCAATAGCAACAGCAGTCCCAGAAGCAATATCAGGGTCATAACGACAAAGTTCTGCACATTCCGCATCGGCTGCTGTTGGGCCACCAATAGTACCAGACTGAACTGCGGTCGCAATTGCAGTCGCATCGGAACCAGTTGGAGATGCATAGCCGTTGTTCAAATTGTAGAACGACACTTCTGCATTAGCACCTGTCAGCGATACGCCACCGGTGAGTCCGGAAGCAACCACTCCACCACCGTATAGCGACGTGTCAATTGTGTTACCTAAACGACTCTCATTAAAGGTGAAGTCGAGAAAGAAGATAAGTCCGCTGGGCAGACTCATCGGCTGAACCGACACTAAGTCATTGGCAATCAATCCGCCGAATACACGTCGAACGATTGGAAATGCTACAGCAGCAAAGCCTTCGACGTCACCGCCAGTAGCTCCTGCCATGGTTGATGCTTCACGAAGAAGCTCTTTTGCTTGGTTTTCAAGGAGACACGCCATAGCATTACGCTTGTTGCCGTCCTCCAATCCTTCCAAAAGACCAGTTTTTTCCCACTTATCGAGAAGAGCATGGTTCTCTCTACTGAGGTCACGACTAACGATCCCTTCAGTCAATTTTTCTAAAATAGACATTTTGTTTTTCCTCCTTAAATGAATTAAATGCCAGCAAGTTTCTTCATACGTTGCATATGAGGATCTTGCTTTGTTTCTTTTTGTTTTTGTCTCAGCGTTGTAGCATTACCTCTAACGATTGCTTCGCTCAGTGATTGCGATTTGTCTCTTGATTGAAGAGATGAACCCACTGCGCTTTGAAGTGTCTCATAGATAGACTTCGCTGCTTCGACTGAATCGGCACTATTAATAGATTCGACAATACGTTGTTTTTGTCGCTCATTCAAGGAGGTACCATTACTAAGAACCTGATTCGTATAAATTAATTTGGCGTTTGAAAGATTTACTTCTTCCAATTTGCCAGAAAGTTTTCTTAAGAGATTTTTCATCTCTTTATTTTCTTTTAAAATTTGCTTCTGCTCTTTTAAAAGATGCTTATGTTCTTTAAGCATTTTTGAATTCGTTTTTGTAAGCTTACTGTTCTCATGCAACATTTTCTTGTTGCGCTTGATTGATTCAGCGTACCATGCAGGGTTTGCATCCGCTTGTTGATCCAAGGCAATAATGGCGCCATCGACATCCTCTATGTTCCCTTCGTCCATGGCCGGCTCGATTTCTTCTGTTGCTACTTCGTTTTCGCCTGCTGTTTGCATCGCTTCGTACTCTTCTGCGTGTGGAGGCATCTCCTCGTCAAGAAGATCATCCAACTCTATCATAACCTCTTCGTCCACATCTAAGTTTTCGGCAAGTGCCTCTTCGGGCGTTGGGGCCGGCATTACTTCCTCTTCCTCAATCTCTACCTCTCCTACCTCTTCTCCGGGCTCTTCCAGAGTAGTCATCAAGTCTTGAAGTTGTTTAAAATTAACTTCTACCGCCTCACCATCTGCTGGGCATGGGCACAATCTTTCTCCATCGACGGCAGCTAGATCTACTGTTGACCCTAGCTCGCTACCCGGCTCTTCGTCGGGTAAGCCATCGGCAGCACGAGAGACGGGCAGTCCCTCTTCTTCGCCTCCCAAGGGAGGCATGCCACCCATCTCAAGGGGGTCAGCAAGCGGATCTTCTTCTTGCTCAAGCATTGTATCGACCGCTTCTTTAATTTGGTTAGAATATTTTTCCACCACAATTGCTTCTGCGTTCTTAAGTGCGACTTCGCGTAAAGCGTCCGCATCTATAATCGCCTGTTTTAACATATTATTTGATGACATACACGTCTCCTCATATACAAAGATCTATCTCCCAGTAAATAGTTATTAAAAAGTCTAAACTCTAAGTTTATTCCTTCTTACCTCTATCTACTATAACTTTCCAGCAGGGAAAGGGGATTGGAGGTGCCACAAAAGTGAACCCCTGCTCTAATAAGTGATCTCGATATTCTCTTTCTCTATTGATCATTTCAAATCTATCATCATAAATCAAATCGTAATCCTTTTCATTATACTGATAGTCTTGGAAAAACTCTTCTATAATTTCAATATCTTTAGTGGGATGCTCTTCTCTCCACTCGCGTGCTTTTTCTGCCATCTGCGGGTGCGCTTCTACGATCACGTGCTTTTGGATCCCACACTCTTGAAACTGAGTGGCCGTGAACCCTAATCCAAATCCTACTTCTAGCACGC
>Ga0209434_1001349_pt1 | contig 11161 bp, 12 predicted proteins | sample ETNvirnome_2_300_FD_184068 | JGI IMG/M metagenome (GOLD analysis project Ga0209434, IMG submission 184068) | Marine viral communities from the Pacific Ocean - ETNP_2_300 (SPAdes) (version 2) | ecosystem: Environmental > Aquatic > Marine > Oceanic | place: Pacific Ocean | collected 2013-06-22 | reverse complement strand
GAAATCGGTAGTATCCAACTACACCTATTTGAAGTCAAGGGACAAGGTAATGTGAAAGAAGTTGACGACCACGACATACTGAACTTACTGCATAGAGCAAACGACAACACCACGAAGTTTGATTTATTCTATTTGACACAACAGTATCTTGACCTTACCGGTGAAGCACCTTGGTACTTACAATTTGAAAACGGAAAGCCGGTCAACATATTCCTTTTACGTCCTGACCGAATTACACCACTACCACCAAAGGAAGACGGACAAATCATTGGTGGATACACATACAAAGTGTTTGATGAGAAAGGTGGATACAAAGAAATCATACTTGAACCGATTGAGGTTATCTTCTTGAAGTATCCGGACCCTGACAAAGCGTTGCGTGGCAAAGGTTCATTGCAAGCAGTTATGCGTGCATATGACATAGACGAAACATCAGAACGATACAACTTGAAGTTCTTTCAGAATAGTGCGTCACCAAACGCAATCTTCTCAACCGATAAGAAACTCGGCAAAGAGAAACTGAACAAGTTGCGAAAAGATTTATCCAAGAAGTACGACGGTTGGGAAAACGCACACAAGACCGTGATATTAGAGGGTGGATTGAAGTACGACAAAATGGCACTCACACAAAAAGAAATGGACTTTATTGAAAGTATGAAGTTCACACGTGACAAGATACTTGCAATCTTCCGTGTACCGAAAACAGTTCTTGGAATAGTAGAAGACGTCAACCGGTCAAATGCCGAAGCGTCTGATTATGTATTCGCAAGTCGTACTATCAAACCGAAAATGCAAATGCTGATTGAACAGTTGAATGAGTTCCTTGTGCCATTGTTTGATGATAGTGGCAAAATCTTTTTAGACTATGACGACCCTGTACCTGAAAACATTGAATTGAAGTTGAAGCAATCACAGACCGGTGTACAAGCCGGATACCTGACTGTCAACGAAGCACGTGCCATTCAAGGGTATGATGAAATAGAGGGTGGTGACGAATTGAAACAACCATTCAGTTTTGGTGGTGAATTGTTAGAGGGCAAGAAAGTAAAGCGTGTGAAAAAGAAAACACCATACAGCAGAAACTTAAAACTATCCGGTGCCGGTAAACGACGACATACATTTATCAAAACAAAGGCGTTAGAGAAAGCAAAATACATTGTTGAGAAGCAAGTGAAGCAGATTGTTAAAACGCAACTTATGGAAAAGGCAAAAGCAAACAAGGCATTGCTTCACACACTTAAACAGAAAGCGTTCAGTAAGAAAGCGAAGACACGTGAACAAGAAGAAGACCTATTTCAACAAAAGCAATTACGTGTAGGTGCTGAAAATGAACCGGAGTACATACGCAAGTTGGTATCTATCTTCCGGTCACAGAAGAAGAAAGCATTAGACAATTGGAACAGTCAACAGAAAGCAGTTGGCGATAAGTACCTGTTGGACGAACAAGAAGAAATCGCAATCACCATAAACAAAATGACACCGGTTGAATTGAAAGTTATCGCCGAACAGTCCCTACTTGCATTTCAACTTCTTGGCATAGACGACAAACTATCCTTACGTGTACCGGCAGTACAGAAGTTCTTGGAAAAGCATATGTTCAAACTATCCAAAGACTTGACCAAGGAAACGAATAAACGTCTTGGTAAGATTATTTCTGACAGCGTACGAAACGGTGACGGTTCACTTGTAACATCACAGAAGATTGGCAACTTGTTTGAGGATATGGAAAAGCACCGTACATTACGTATTGCACGTACAGAAGTAAGTCAGGCAACAACATTCGCTACCGAAGAAAGTTATATCCAATCCGGTGTTGTAGAAGCGAAACGTTGGAAAGTCAATCCGAATGAGAACACTGACGACGCCTGTTATTCAATGAACGGTAAGATTATTGGTCTTGGTAGGAACTACTTCAAGAAAGGTGATAAGTTTGAAAACTTGCGATTAGATTATAGAGATATTGACGGACCACCATTGCACGCAAACTGTCAATGCTCATTGCTTCCTGTTGTGATTACATAGATTATTTAGTATACTTTGAACATATGGAATTAAAACACATACAAGCGACAGCAGAACGACAAAACGATAAGATTGTCTTCATTGCGTCTGATGAAACCAAAGACCGATATGGTGACAGTATTCCAATCCTTAATTGGGATTTGAAGCATTTCAAAAAAGCACCACGTTTACTTGTTGACCACGACCACCGAGTTGAAAAGATTGTAGGAAAAGCAACCAGTATCAAAGTTGATAAGAATAAGAAACAACTATTATTTCAACCGGTATTCCACGGTATCACCGAACTATCACGCCAAGTATCTGAAATGGTTGAAGCCGGACACCTTGATACGGTATCTGTTGGTTTCATACCACACCCACCTGACGATAAGACGAAAGGTACATTTGAGGGCAAGAATGAACTCATTGAGATATCATTTGTTACAGTACCGGCAAATCCAAACGCACAACAAATCAAATCACTTATTGAGAAAGAAGAAAAAGAAGAAGTGAAGAAAGACATTGACGATTACTTCGTACAGAAGTTCGCCGGTGAGGTGACCGTGAAAGCAACGGAAGTGCAAACGCTTATATTTTCAAAGAAAGAGTTCAGCAAAGACAAAGCAATTGAATGGGCGAAAGACCATACATTCAAACAAGATAAGATTGATGAAACAGAAACTTCATACCGATTGCGACAGTTCAATCCGGATATGTGTAATGAGGGTTCTGAACGTTCAATCAGTTTACAAAAAGGTGTACGTGCAGTTATCTGCAAACGGAATAAGAATGTTGACGCAGATACAGTTGTTGAACCGGAAGCAACACCTACTCAAAAAGAAACCAAATCTGACACCGTGCAAAAAAACCCAACACGGAAATCAGAAACTTCAAAGGGAAAGGGTTCAGGTCGTAGTCTTTCAAGCGACGCAAAACTACAATTAGCGTTGAAAAAGGCGAGTAAGATAATCAATCTTGCTTTACATATTCATAACAAAGAAAGTAAAAATAAAAATGTCTAAAAAAGTATTTGTTAATGGCAAATGGATAACTGTTGAGGACAAACACGTCAAAGTTGACGACGACAAAGAAACCGAGGAAGAAGAAACTACCACGGAAGAAACTGCTGAAGAAGCAGAAGAAACCGAGGAAGAAGAAACAACCGAGGAAGTATCTGACGACGAGCAGAAATCAATTGACGCTTCTGCAAATAAAATTGCGAAGTCTATACTGAAAGGTATGGGAAATCAAGTTGATAATGACGCAGTTTCAAAACTCAACAGTAAAGTTGACAAGTTATTGAGCAACCACGGACAGGACGATAAACTTACCAAGATTTTATCTGGTAAGGACGCTATCGCTGACGTTGACGAACTTACCAAGGAAGAAAAGATTGTCGCCTTTTGGCACGGTCTTGTCACCGGTAATGACGCAGTAGTGAAAGCACTATCCGAGGGAACCAATGCTGACGGTGGGTTCTTATTTCCAAACGAGTTCTTAAACGAACTTGTTGAGGAACTACCAAACATCAACGTAATGAGAAATCACGTTCGTATCATTCCAATGAAACGGAATGTAATGAATGTGACCAATCTTATTTCTGGTCCGGAAGTCACTTGGACTGCTGAAAATGTTGCGAAATCAACAACCACAGCACGGTTCAGTCAACTAACACTTACAGCGTTCAAAGTTGCGTCTATACTTTATTCTTCTGACGAACTGATTGAAGACAGCGATATATTTGATGTAGTTCAACTTATTATCAGATTATTCGCAGAAGCAATCGCAGAAGAAGAAGAAAGAACAATTTGGGTCGGTGACGGTAGCACACAACCACAGGGTATTGATACTGCCGGCACAATTGCCACGGTCGCTTCTGTTGGTCAAGACTTTGATGATTTAGTTCGGTTACATTATGCACTTCCACGGAAGTACAGAAATGGTGCGTCATTCTTTATGAATGATACAACTGCACAGAACATCAGGTTATTGAAAGACAGCAACAACAATTATATTTGGCAAGCAGAAGTTGCTTCCGGAAATAAGGTTGATACCGAGGGTCGTATCCTCGGCAAACCAGTTGTTGTTAGCGATTGGGTTCCTGACAATAGTATCTTCTTCGGTGATATGAAGAAGTGCTACTTCTTCGGCGATAGAAAGTCTATGGCAGTGAAGATTAGTCAAGATACAACCCAAGCGTTCACACAAGATATGACAGCAATTCGTGTTGTTGCTCGTGTCGGTGGAATTGTCGCACAACCTTTGGCGTGTCGTGAATTGACTGGCTTTTAAGTGATTACTTAATTGTGTTATTTAAGAGGGTGTATCCCTTACACCCTTTTGTAAAAACATAATGTATGGCAAGGTTAAACAGATTTCAAAAATGTAAAATGAAGAAACGTATTAAAAACGCTATTAGACGACTGCGTAAAAAAGTAAAAGTTGATAAAATAAACGTATGAATAAAACAGGATTACAAGTCAAAGGCGTCTTTCGCTTACAGATTACCGAAAAAGACGAAAAGACCGGTAAAAACAAAATTGTCGGTGATACAGGTTGGCGTAAAAATCAGGTCACAAATGTTGGTATTGACGCATACCTTGTTGACGCAATCATTAACAACTCACCTATCAACGTTTCCCATATGGCACTTGGTACTGGTTCTGCACCGGCTTCAAATGCAACGTCGCAAGACGGAGAAATCAACCATAATGCGAATGGTAGACAGTCAGTCACGACGTCAGTAATTTCTTCACGTACAGCACAGTTCACAGGGCAGTTCGCTTCTGCAAACTCATTCGTCACAGCGTCAGCAAACATTTCAAATATAGGATTGTGGAACACATCAACTACCGAGGGTGGAACACTATTCGCCGGAAACACATTTGCTTCTTCGGCACTTGCAACAAATCAAAACGTAAACGCTACTTATCAGATAAGGTTCACCTCAGCGTAATGTCTAAAACAAAAAAGGATATGCACATAGAGAAACTTTTGAAACAAAAAAGTGGTATTAAACTTGACCTTGCGTGTGGTGGTTCAAAACAAGACGGTTGGGTCGGAATGGATATACTTGACTTCAAAGGCGTTGATATTATCCACGACATAGAAACATATCCGTATCCACTACCGGACAATTCTTGTCAGGTTATTATGGCGTCACATATCATAGAACATATCAATCCGGCAAAGTTCGGCTTCGTTGATTTTATGAATGAGTGTTGGCGTATTATGCAACCGGACGGTGAAATGATTATCGCTACACCATACGCCGGTTCACAAGGTTATTATCAAGACCCTACACATTGCAATCCTTGTAATGAGATTACATTTACATACTTTGACCCACTATCACCCACCGGACTGTATCGTTTCTATACACCGAAACCTTGGAAGATTGCAGATAGTTTTTGGACGCCGAATGGCAACCTTGAAGTCAAACTTATTAAACGAAGAATAGATAAGTCATATGGAACAACCACCAAATAATAATCCGAACGAATGGACGAAGCGTGTACTTATCTTCACACCGACACGTGGAATGATACGTGCCGAATGGATACAGGCACGGTACGGTCAGATAATACCTACCAACTGGTCACACGTTGAGTTGGTGCAATATATCAATACTTATATTCCGATTGGATACTTACTTGCTGACGCACAGAACCTTATGGCAAAGGTTGTTGTTGACGGTGATTATGATTGGGTGATTTATCTTGAAGACGATAATATCATTCCGGCAAATACATTCGTGAAGTTCAATGACCTTATCCGTGAACACAAAGAACCGGTTGTATCCGGTGTGTACTTCACCAAAGGTTATCCGTCAGAACCACTTCTGTACCGAGGACGTGGCAACTCGTTCTATGATGATTGGAAGTTCGGTGACAAGGTACGTGTTGACGGAATACCGTTCGGTTGCAGATTAGAAGACGCCAAACTTATCAAGGAAGCGTGGAAAGACAGTCCTGAATACGTTGTAGGTAATGTTGCAACCAGACGTGTCTTTGAACAACCAACTGAAATGTGGTACGACCAAGACAAGGGTGGTATCGCTTCACGTATAGGAACAACCGACCTGAATTGGTGTACTCGTATTATGAATGACAAACTATTGGAACGTGCCGGTTATCCGGAACATCAAAAAATGAAGTACCCATTTTTAGTTGATACAAGTATCTTCGTTAAACATATTGACCAGAATGGTGTACAATATCCAATAGAGGTAGACAAACGTTATGTCCCTGAAAAAAAATAAGGATTTAGAAATCAATGTACACGACGACGTACAATCCCAAGCAGTCTTTGGAAACGTTGGAAATAAAAGTTCACGAAACGTTTCTAATACAAAAGAACGTGCCGGAAATCGTGCTTACAGACGCACCCTTAACAAGTGGAAACGAAAGCGTAATAAGTTTGGTGAACCAACTGTTTATTGACGGAACACTTTTTGCACGACCACCCACACTTGTAAATACTTTATTTAGTGGTTTGAATAGACCGTTCACATTGTTGTGGGTGGTTTTTTAATATAAATATATGGACGATTACAACATTGACTATGATGTATTCGCAGACTTTGACGGTTCGTTGGACGGATTTTCATTAGGTTGTGGTGGTAGTCCGACAAGTTCGTATGATACAGGATTTGACGGTACTGCAAGTGGTTCAATAAAACTATGGTCAACCGGTGGTGACGGATTGGCGTGTATGAATAAAGCAGTACCGGACGGTGTTGAAACAGGATTTACATTTTACTTTTGGTCAAAGGGATATTCACGATTTACGATATGGAATGGTTATACATTAGAACGCACAACGACACGTGTTAAAACAGGCGAAACAATAACAGGGTTTGCCGGTGCATTATATACCGAGTTCAATAGTGGTGACCCGTTTGATGATTGGGAATTATTTAAGGTTGTTTTGATTGATGAGGATTTAGCGAGTACAACAAAATTATATTTTTATAATAATTCAACGATTGGCGAAGCCGGTGCAAGTTGGTATGACTTCATTACAATACGTGACCACAATGAAGCATTGTTTATTACAGAAAGCGTCACAATGCGAATGGACGACTATGATATTGATGTGTCGGACAGTATCACCATTACTGAATACGTTGATATGCAGATTGAACCTGAACTGGTGTATACTGACAAGGTTGGCGATTATACACCGACGCATAATACAAAAAAGAAACTACCATTCACACCTACACAAAACATAAAAAAGAAGTTGCGTCCTTATTTACCAACTCACCCAACACGGAAAAAACTATATGATTAAAAAAGAAAAAATTAAACGTATAAACGATACAACGCATAGGGCAGAACGAATTGAAGTTGGTGACAAAAACGTATCTATATTCAAGCCGGCGTTTCATTTCAAAGACAAAGAAAGATATTTCAAATTAGGATTGAAAGATACCGGTGGAACCGTGAAAATAAAAGACGATACCGTTGAATGGAAAAAAGGTGATATGAAAGCACGGTTCTATTCATATGAAAAAGAAAAGACAAAGCACAAAGAAATTAGATACATCAACCGAGGAACGATTGACATTCAAGACGTGCCACCGGAATACGAACTGTCTAATAATTTTGAAATGCCATTTACTATTGTACGATATGAAACGGTTGGGATTATTCAGGTTGGTGAAGTATTGAAAAGCACTTATTTGAAAGACAACTTACCGGTAGGTGTTTGTAGGGTTCCGGCATACAATCATAATCCAACGTATTGTGATGAGAACTTGACGTTGTTTGATATGCACTTTTCAACTGAAAAGACCGAATGGGAAATTGCACCGGAACTTGCTTTTGAACTTGCAATGATTGAGGAATACGGAAAGTTGGGAAGAACGTTGTATCGTAAAGGTTCAAACGATATGAAGTTGTATGAAAAAATAAACGGTGATGATGTGAAAGTATATTCCACCGAAATGAACCTTGGTCACAAGTGGGGATATATCAACCGTGGTATGGATTACAATATCATCAATCAGTATCGGAAAGGTAAAATAAGTGCCGACCTACACGCATTTCCACCAAGCGTTTCTGACCATATACCTGATTTGGTGATTGCAAGTGCAATGGAAAAATTGGGATTGAAATTAAAAGTCGGCGATTATACCCAAGACGAATTATATGAAATGCAAAAAATTAAACAACACAGCAATACAGCAGATTGGATAAACAATTCCAAGCGTAGTGATGTGTATGGATACAAAGAAGATATATGATGTTTGAGTTTGAAATTGAATTGGCAAGTAAACCAACAAGCAATGTGATACCACTTGATATGGATACGTCAGGATACCGTTTTTTCAAACAAGAAAAAGAATATCCGGTCACCGAAGAATTGTATGTGCCACCGAACGTTGAGGGTGGTTATGTAATTTATTTAGAAGATTTGTCAGAACAGATTGGAATTATTTATAGACCGGAAGTAGTTGACGCAGACGGTAATACTGCTTTTTGTGAATTGAATATACCGGTTGAAGATAGTACCGAAGATTGGGGTGGTGGTAAAGTTTTTACCGGTGACTTGGGTGTCTATAATGGTAATGACGTTGAACTGATTGTACCACAAAAGTTTTTAGATAATGCAGTATATCCAATACTTATTGACCCACACATAGGTTGGAATGGTATTGGGACGTCATACGCAAATATCGGAGATACAATACGAGGTAATTTAATTATACACGCAAGTGGTGTTTCGGCTGGTGAATTATATACTCCGGCTTGGCAAGCGTCTTACGGTGTTTGGTTAGCCGGTTCTTCTTTTTCTTGGGGGTTGTATAGATTTGGCAATACCTTAGTTACGCAAACGGCGAGTGGGGTTTTGGGTGCAACTATCAATCCGGGTTGGTTAATAAAAAATTATTCTCCAAATGCAGAAATCCGTATTATAGAACCGGGGTATGCAACAGGGTTGATTTGTAGTTGGGGAACGTCCGGCGTTTATACATTGCTACGGTACAGTTCAACAGGTGGTTATGTATTAGGATTTTATAAGTCAAGAGTATATTCAGGAGTATATCCTGACCCTCTTGGTGCAATAGTAGGAAACAATCACGTGTATTCGGCATATTCGGAATTGTATTTTATACCAGAAGTTGATGTTAGTGACCAAGTTGATGTGACCGAAGATATTGACAGACGAATGAGTGATTACGATTTATCAGTCACAACTAACATTACCATTACTGAAAGCACTTCATTCGTATTGACTCCGTTATTGTTATCCGTGACAAGTGACATCACCATTACTGAAAGTCTTACTGCCGAACTGAAACCACGCTTCTTCCAACGCATATACCAACCGGCACATAATTTGAAGAACAAAGCACCGTACACGCCAACCAAGTCATATCGTAAAAAGAAAGGTTTATACTCTTAAACTATTGTGGTATGATATTTCTATGGCTTACACAGACAAAGGACAAATACAAAAGTATCTTGCAGTTGATATTGATAATTCGTTTGATACGCAAATAGACAACTGGATACAAGCAGTCACCGATTGGATTGAACAATGGGTAGGATTTTCATTTGAAACAGGCGAACGTGCCGACCGGTACTTTGACGGTGACGGTTCACGTTGTCAGTTAGTTGATAGGTTTTATGGGTCAATGACCGTTGAAATACTGAACACAGACGGTAGTACAGACCAATCACTTACCGAGGGTCAATCAAATGACTATATTGCATATCCGTTGAATGAAAGTTATAAAAATGAGATACGTCTTATGGACGCTTCCACTATCGGTCACTTTCCACAACGCAGTAGAAGTTTGAAAGTAAACGCCAAGTTTGGTCATTCCGGTACGGTCCCACAGGCAATTCAATTGGTCGCCACGAAACTTGTTGGCGAAATTGTAAAAGAGGGTCTAAAAGGTGGCAAACTTTCTTCGGTGCAGTTAGGTGACTATCAAGCAAGTTTTATGACCATAGACGAGTTTGCAGAAGCAATGGGAGTGTATCAGACATTGGATATGTACCGTGATGTGGAGATTTAACGCAATGGTAAAATCAACAAATTATAAATTAAAGATACGACCGTGACCACGTTAGCACATTTGGCGTCCAATCAGTTTATCATCAGTAGGTTGCAAACAACGTCCGGATACTTAATGGATTTTTCAACCGTAACCGGTTGCAAAGGAAACTTACAACCTACCAGTCCGAGTAAGACGCAATTGTTTGACGGTGTGGTGGGAAAGACATTTACAATCTATGTTGACGGAACAATTGACGTTGAAGAAGAAGATAAGTTCCGTGATATTGATACAGGTGCAGTTTATAAAGTAATGACCGGTGGTGTATCAAGACGTACAATGGGTGCGATTGATTATTCCGAAGTGGTCGTACAATTGGTGAACTAATATGTCAATCAAAATAAACCTATCTTCAAACGCAGACGAAGTTTCAAGAGCAATGAAAAAGAAGCCGAAACAAGTTGGCTTTCATATGGCGATTGCGATTAAGAAGTCAGCGTTCCTTGTTGAACAATTTGCAAAAGAAGTGACACCATATAGGTTTGGTACATTGCAACGTTCAATCGCTTCTGACATATATCCAACGATTGCAACAATAGCACCACACACAAACTATGCAGTATTCGTTCACGAGGGAACACGCTATATGACCGGACGACCGTTTATGAAACGTGGATATAAAATGGCACAGGCACAGATTAGACGAGTATTTTCAAAAGAATTAAAAAAGGCGTTGAAATAATATGTGGGATAAGGTAAGCAAAGCACTAAAACAAATCTTGGACGATAATAATAAAATCGCAAATGTTTATAATTACGAAGCGTCTGAACTAACAAGCACACCGGTTGCCACTATTACGCCAAGTGCAAACGAAAGTGAGTATGACAGCACCACCGAAAACTTACGAACCTATGCGTTCAAGATACGGTTGTATATGATACGTGGTTCCGGTGCTACAAAAGAAGACCGTGCTGAAAGTGCAATGCGTGAACTTGTTGATACCGTTCTTGATGATTTAGATAAGTCACACCGGCTTTCTGATTTAGAAGCACAGACCGGATATTGCTTCATTTTACTTACAGCGTCACCGTCGGCGTGGGGATATATAGGACGAGAAAACGAACACAGGATTGCAGAAATTGATGTAA
>Ga0209434_1001348_pt1 | contig 11165 bp, 1 predicted proteins | sample ETNvirnome_2_300_FD_184068 | JGI IMG/M metagenome (GOLD analysis project Ga0209434, IMG submission 184068) | Marine viral communities from the Pacific Ocean - ETNP_2_300 (SPAdes) (version 2) | ecosystem: Environmental > Aquatic > Marine > Oceanic | place: Pacific Ocean | collected 2013-06-22 | reverse complement strand
TACTTTAGGGCTGCTTACTATTTTCTTAAAAAGTTCCGTCCCTAAAACCGCCACTTCATTGGCAGTGAAACCTTTCTTTCTATACTTGGCATATAGCTGCCCAACAGTTGTTGCGCTAGTTTTGCTAGGAAATGCTTTTCTAAACTCATTTAATTGAGGCAATAGATCTACTGCCGACCCGTAAGTTTCCAAAATATATGATATATTGTTTAAAACATCTTGTAAGTCGCTATCAGTTTCTGCCACCGTTGTATAGTCATCTATCAAACTTTGAAACGACTCAACAATCTCTGCGTGTGTTATTCTGTCTGGTTGATAATATAGACTAGTAATCGATTGAAGAGGGGTGCCGCCGTATTGGCCATCATTTGTGTCTACCCATATTGTTTCGTCGCCGGAATAAATGGCGCCATTTTCTGCAATTATTTCGTAGGCAACGTCGCTGGTTTCGCTATTTAAAAATTTGCCCCAAGTATCTGAGTAATCGACACCTGAAGAAGCCAACCAATGAGCTTCGGCCAAATCTTCGGTGGTAGACCACGCTAATAACTGATAAACCTTTGAAGAATTAAACTCAGAAGAGTCGAGTGTGATACCACCATTATTAACTCTCGAATCATATGTAAATTTTAATATTCTATTGCCGTTTTCATCATAAAGAACTTCATATGCTTCGGTGCCATCTGCAGTTGTTGTAAAATCTGAAAGAGTAAAATCTCGGTGGCCTATGGTGATGGACCCGTAGAGTTCGAACAAGTCCTGGAGGTGCTCGTTTCCGTCCTTGATTTGGTCAGTGATGGGCACCGAGTCGAGCGGAGTAAACCATTTAAATGTATAGCCCCCCAAGCGCTCTATCAATGTTTCTTCATCAACCTCAACTGGTGCCAATATAAAAACATTAAAAACGACATCTACCCAAATATTTGAATCTACCGTACTAATATAAATTTTATTAATATAAGGCACAGGCAAATATTTGCCAAAATTTTCAACGATATCGCCTTTAAGAATTAACTCTGACATATTTCAGGCTCCGTAACACTTCCGTAAATATCATAAAACACAGCGTCTCCGGTGGCTGTTTCACAATCAAAATCAAGCTCAATATAATAACTTTCTTTATTAAATATATCTACACCTTGACAGGCTTTGGTTTGATTGACCGAACGATCAGTTAAAACATCAAAATAGTATTCTACACTAGAAGTTGTAAAACTTTCTACTTCATTTTGTATAGGATTTGCAGATAACATAAATCCATTTTCAATTTGAGGAGGGCGATTTTCAAAATATTTTCTTGATAGAGTGGGGGCATATACGCCCTCCAAGGTTCCACTTACTACTTCAAACACTTCTATTTCAAAATTTTCAGTTAATAGTTGCGTGTTAATCTCGTTAAAATAAATAATAGGATCTTCTACTTCTACGCTTATTATTTTATCATCGGCAAAAGTTGTACTTTGATCCACAAAGTCTCGACTAGTGGCTGCATCAAAATCAAAATCAAAATCCACAATTTTCAAAGTATAAATCGCTTGAATATTTATCTGTGGGACTGGGGAATTAACCAACACGCCCGGAGCATAACCTAATGTACCTTGTGGTGGAAGATTTAAAGTTCTGTCGGTTCTATAGAAAGACGAAGAAATAGTATTTTGAAGCATCAGTATTTGCCAAGCTGGGGCAGCAGAATTTGTTTCGCCATCTAAATAGGCATCTCCGATGGCAGCATTAAATTTAAAGATGTCTGAGTCTGGTTTGATTTTGGTAGGGGTACTGTGGACATCCAAAAAGTTAATTACTTCGCCCTCATTCTCACTAACAAATTTGCTTACATCTCTAAACAACACCAACCCTTCAAGATAAGGAGTGTCTTGCTTGATCCGTTTATTAATACTATTTTGAGCCTCCGTCGTCGGAATTCCTCCTACAGCGGGAGGGCCTGACCCAGGCATATATCTTCTATCATATGTTACATTGTCATCGAAGAACGCATAATAAGTTGGCTTAAAACTTCCAATAGAAAGCAAGTATCGTCCATACGAAGTTAATTTAAGGTCAAAAACTTGTTCTTTTTTATCAAGGAATTTTGCCATTTCTGTTTCTTTCTCTCTCAAATAAATAGACTTTTACTTATTTCTTATACAAAACTTGTACATCTAACTTTGCCATCTCAATAATAGATATATAATCATATGGCCAATTGAACATTACCTCATATTCTACATCTTTAATGCTCTCTGCATCAAAAATATCTTCAGCTGATTCACCCACTTGAGTTGCAATTTTATCATAATAATTACTAGTGGCCCGTTGCTTAACTTTAAATACCATCCAACGGAGGTTTTCGTTTTGCAAAACAGCACCATCCATAAGCTCTGTATCTATTAAAGTATGTGCCACACTATGACTTTCTAAAGATATTTTTTGATAGTCTCTTGGAGCAATATTTTGCCAAATATATGCTAAATCATCTCTATCTAATTCATATTCGAATTCAAACATATACATCACCATTGGTTTAATATCTGGATTATTAACAAAATCAAACTGCGGGGGTAAGACATAGTTCTTCATTTTTTGGATAAGTTTTCTAATGGACATCCCAGCGCTTGATAAAGAGTCGCTAGTGGGAGTATTTTTACCTAGCGCAGCTTTAACTCTTTCAATGGGTATACTAATAAATTTCTTTTGTGTAGACGCACTCTTGCTCGAGATAGAATCTATCTCACTTTGTGGAAGTGTCTCTGTTGTATAAGGCACCGCCACAACTGCTTCTTTAATTATTTGACTCGAAGCCACTTCTCCCATTTTTGTTTTGCTTTCAGAACGCTCAAATCCCATTAATTGTGCTAAAGACTTAAGTTCTTTATGTATTTTTTTACCATTCAGACCAGCATTATTGTTATTATATACTGTATCGTTGGTAATGACATCATAATGATACTTTAACCAATTAACGGGTATATCTCCAACTCTCAAAAATACCCCATTATTCGCCTCATAAGGCATTGTCCCAAATTGATGCCACATGCCGCGGGGCACAGAAGCAGAACCATAAGTCGGTAGCGTTAGTGTAGAATCTGCGTTCGAAATAGGATGAACTGTATCAATAGCGCTAAAGTTCATCATTGGAGTTTCAAATTTTGATTGAATAATCCACCGCTTACCTACTGTTTTATTCGTGTCTGAGATTAAATTACCAAACTCATCGACAGCTTGTTCTGTTATTCTCTCAATTCCAAACAAATTGATGCTAGCACTAAGTTGCATCGCATTAGCATTAATGTTTGCCCCACCGTAAGGGGGGCCCGGATCATTACTTCCAGTTGCTGCTTTCGGAATTAAAGCGTATTTAGTAATATTAGACGCATAAAGATCACCGCCCGGATCTGCCCGCCAATAAGTGGCGCTTGTTTCTGACAAAATGCGCTCCAAGGAATAAGTGCGGCCACTAATGGGTCTGAAGATTAAATCACACCATGATTCACCATAAAAATATGGTGGTGTGTAAGCCCATGCATGGCCATTAGCAAAGTCTCGAACACCATTGGCGTCTCCTTGCTGTGCGATTGTGGATGCTGCGCTATCCCACTCGGGACGTCCAGCCACAGGGGGGCCATATGCAGTTGGGCGGCTATACATCATGAATTTGGGTTGAAAGTTAGAATTTTTAATGGGATCTTGTGGAAGCGGATAAGAACCTCGAAGAGCGGTGGACGCGCCGCCAGAGCCACTGTAGGCCAAAGCACCCATTTTAGTAAAGTTTGCATTATTTCCATTCGATCCGGATTCACTTCCATAAGTTCTCGAGCCCTCCCAAGATCGTTGCATAGCAATTCTTGCGCCATAAACCTCCCCAGGTTCGAATTCTAAATCATCAGTAATGATTCCAGATTTAAGAGAGGAGAATTCTTTGTTTTTGAGAAAGAAATTAGCAACTTCACCAAAAAAGTTTGTCGACATCTTGGAATATATACCATCCGATTCTCCAGTAAAGGATGCGGTTACGGCCAAACTAACAGATGGATGAGGTTCACAATCTATGAAACCAACATCCGCTATGTGAGACTCCGGTTCTATAATGGCTTCAAATGGAAGACGCTGGTCAAACCAAGCGCCTCCATTGTATCCCTCTGTGGTGTCTTCTACATTAGTAGCGTTTGCATGTAAAAGAGCCCAATTGTTTGTTGTTTCGGATGACCCGGTCCAGCCTATCGGAAGAAATTTAGTCGGATCAATAAGCACTGGATAATCAACTGCGCATCCGGCTTTAATAGTATTGTAAAGAATGCCCGGAGCAAAGAAAGGCTGGATTAAAGGCCTTAATAAAGAACCGGATTTTTGAAGAAGGCCGGGCCCTCTCACGATGGATCCTCCCTGTTTTTTAGCCATGAAGCCAGTTCCATAAGATTTGGAAAATTGACTAACCAAATCGAGAGTTCTCTGAGCCGGATAAAAACCCTTGTATGGGTTGAATCTAATTGCTGCGCTCATAATAAGTTTTATCTGGGTGGCGCCTAAATTCGTTTTGTCGGGAATGTTTATAAATTCTTTCATAAATTCAGAATTAGAATAATCTTTATAAAAGTTGTCTTGCGAACTGCTAAGCGCGGTGCCCGGAATCTCAAAAGTATTTGTTTGGGCCAGAGGGCCATAGTTTATATAATCCTCCACATGCTCGCTTATTCTAAATTCAGGGAGGATAGAATAATCTTTGGCAACTAGCTTTAATTCGTACCTGAAATCATTATAGTCATTATACCAAGGATTGGATGGGTGCGCACTAAATGAAATATTAGAGCCGCTTTTAATGACACGGCCGGCTTGAGTATTTGCCTGCCATAATGCTTCGCCGGCATAAGGCTCTGCTACAATGCCTTCCGCCGAGGCGGTTGAAAACTCACCAATATTCGGATTGCTTCCCGTCTCTGGAATATTGGTCCAAGGGCTGACGGATTTAGGTGATTCTAGCATGTGCTTTCTAGCATAAAGAGCACTTGGAGAAAGTACTTGATATTTATTTTCAACTGGTCCTGCAGTCGAAGCTTCCGTGTCCCAATAGAAGAAATAGTTATTTTGTAGCTCGCCGGCTGCACCAGAAATAATTAGCCCATCGTCGGCCGGCGGTGTCGATGAAGAATTCCAACTAGGACTTGGCAGCGTAGCGGCAGTTCGAGTTAAAAAATTGTCCTGCGCATCTAGCGCCCAACAACTCTGAGAAACACTTCTATTGAATGTGTTGTCAACAGTACTTCCAACAGTTTCTCTGGAGTCGGTACCTGTCCTCCCATCTCTCCAGAACTTATTGTCATAATCTGTTCGTGTGGTAGTTCTGGCATAAAGTTCATTAGCATCAGAAGGATATACAGCCTCTGTATAAAGCAGCCAATTTAAAGTGTTAAATCTATTTTGAGTAACATATATGGCTTTATCATACGCTGTCTGAATTAGATTAAGAGGAATATCAAAAAAATTATCCAACTCTCTATTATTAAAAAATATCTTCTCGTTATTATTCGTTGCTCTGATTGTAAAGTTATTAATTAATGGCTTATTCTCTCGCGTATCTTCTTTAGATCCTCGAGCACTAATGTTCATTACAACAGGGCGTCCTTTCATTGAAAAAGCATTTATTCTATAGTTCGACAGCGTTGCGATGGCTGTGTCTTTAGTAAAGGTTAGTTGGGAACTGCTTACTTCTCGGACTAAAATCGGATTATCATTTTGGTGAGTCTTCTTCCAATTCCACCCGTAAGTGTTTCCTCGACGTGTCATCAAAAGATTAAAATAGTTTGCTGCGGATCCTGTAACTAGATCAGAGTCTGCAGCTGGTAATTTTTCAATCAACTGCGAGTTAAAATAAGATGTGTTGTCGGAGGTGGAAGGATATCCAATCACATTGGTCGTCGAGCCCGTTACTGGGTCTAGAGTAAAAATGTTTAACCTTGTTGTGGGTTGAAACATTCCTACAGACGTATCAATAACACTTCCAGTAATAAAATTAAAATATTCTACATATCCCGTAGAGCCCGAAAAGAGTTCATTAGGATAGTTCTTTCCAGTCGGCGCATACCGATAATATCTAACGTCATCTGAAGAGATCAAAGAGGACGTAAACCATGAGTATTGCCTATCTGATCGTGGAATTGGATGTTTTACATAAGCATTGTCAAATTGTGAGCCACTCGTATATCCATCGGTTGAAGATGATTTAATAACCATCAACCTATTGCGATTAACTTGCTGGAAGCTGGGTATCTGGTTATAAGTTTGACCAGGTGGTGCTGTTTCGAATATTGAATCTCGGCCAAAGCGTGCCGAATGACGAGCCAAAAGACCCACCAAACCATAGTCTTTGCCATTAATGTCAGAAATACGAATGCCTGGAACGCCCGAGCCGGTGGCTTGAGAGATGGTGCCGCTAGGGGGCTGCCATGGCCGTAGGACGGAGAGATTGCGCCAAGGAAGGGCATTATAGGGGGAGTATTCAGCGCCGCGGATATCCAGGAAGCCGCGTGACATAACATCGGGACTACCAGGGGCGGCGAAGCGTCCAATAAAGACGGACTTATTTACATTTCCTGTAAGTTCAAGGGGTGCATATGTTAAATCCCAATTAAAATGCGCATTATCAGTGCGTCGAATTGTGGGGAAAAACCCTATTACATTTGTGGATGCGCGCGGAACAGCCTCGAGAAGATTTACCACAGGTGTGGGAAGGGCCGGCTGGAACTCAATAAAGTGACTAGGATTGGAAAATGCACCAACAGACTGTACTACTTCATAATTATACCTGTAATTCCCCATTACGGAATCCAGAGATTGTGTGATATTCCGAATATTGACAGGAGCTTTAGCAATGAAGTTGCGATAGTATACAGCTTTTTGAGATCCAGTCATGGGATAAGGGCGGGCGCCCTCATCGTTGGCTTCGGGCCATGGATAATCAACGCCGGCCATCCCAATTGCGCCGCTGGTATTAGGGCACTTTCCTAAAAGTATCTTCCAAGCCTCCGGTCGTGTGAGGTAAGTATCCAACGTGGGGCCTTTATTTACGGCAATATGTCGCGATTGCTGGCCGCCAACATTATGATTTGTAAAAGGCCCTTGCATTGGAATTTCCAGGTCTGGTCCATAAACATCATTATGTAAATTAGTTATTTCAATAGCAGCAGTGACGTGATTGACAACCAATTTATTATACCCAGAAACAACAGATGAACTCATAATATTAAAGGGAAAAGAATATGTGGACTTTGTGTTGGAGTAACCAGTGCCATTTTCCCAATCTCTACCGTGCTGGACTTTTCCAAAAACTCTTTTTAATTTTTGACTTGGGGGGAAATTAGCTCTATTGGCAGTAATTTCATCCAAAGGCTCTAAATCATCTGTAAAAGCCATCAGTACATTTTTAGGAATAAAAACATTATTATCTGTGTTTACAGGACCCGCGGGATATAAAGCGTTGTAAGTGAATTGTAAGCTTTTATTCTCAGAAAAATTAACGCCGCCGCGGTAACTGCCAATGCCTTTTCGCTCTATTTCTACAGAGAACTTCTCATTTTGTGCGTCTTGTGAAGCATTTGCCATTCCCTTATATATTACTTTTTTAGCATCACTAAGGGTGGGGAGTGCTTGTGGCTTAGTGGGTACACTAGCTGCAATTTTTCGAATGTTCTCTCGTTGTTTATCTACCGACGCGTCTCCAGAAGTAATTTCGGGAGCACTGCGGAGCGCTATATTCTTCCAAAATATTGCATTTTTATTGGTTGGGCGCGGCGATTCGGCGGCCGGAGATGTGCCGGCAAAACCTGCGTCGGCTTCGCCTAGAAGGCCTTCTATAGTGGGCTCCTTATAATCCAATATTGGAAACTTACTCCAATATTTATTTCTCTCTAGAACATGACTCTCAATGGTGTTATATGCATCTTCTGTAAAATTACTTGTGGCAGGTAGCAACTGGCCGATTACCTCTGCTATGGCATCATCAAACCATTTGTAGTATTTTAAGAATTTTTCTACTTCTTTAACAGTCGTAACCCTTCTAAAGAAGCTTTCTCTAAGTTTCTCAAGAGTTTTATAACGAGCACGATATCGATTGATAGGCTCTCCGATCACATTATTGAAGTCCACTACACCGGCAAAGAAATTCAACATCTCTTCAGATATCGCGTTATACATGCTTTTTTCAAGAGTATAAAAGAAATCTGGTGGCATTTCGGAGACTCCAAAATATGTATCGTCAGCTGATAATATCTGAACCATGTCCGAAGAAACTGCCATTTCGGGATTAATAAATTGATACGAATTGACTGATTGGCTTTGAATTATATTTTGTGTCGACACTGACCACCCAGAGCCCGATCCGGGAAGTTGATAGCCGGCTGTCTGTCCTACCCAACTAAAATTATCTCGGATAAGCGCGGACCCCGAACTAAGATCCATTACCTCAAAACCTCCATACACATTGGATGAAGTTATATTATTAAATTCCCAATTTAATGCTAGCATGTTTGAGTTTAAAATACTGCCACTATTTTTAAGATTCCAATCCAGAGGGGAAGTGTTTTGATAGGACCCTGAAATACCATGGTTATCAACATCATATGCATGTTGGTTTAAGCTCAAATCGTCAAGGTATTTGAGCCAATAGCGTGTGCCATCTATTAATGTATCACACGAGGTTAAAAGGGCACCTGTTACGTTGGTCTTGTGTGCTCCTACAGACACTCGTTTAGCTGCTTTCAAAAAGCTTTGTCCGACTGCTTTGGTAAGCGAAGAAGTTAACTCGAAACTATTACGCACAACCCCCAACTCTGCATTGGTGCCTTTAAAAATTACATCATAGGTATAAGTATCCGAACCGCTTACGACATCCGCCAAGGGGTAGTTGCTAGGTTTTAGTCTAACTGATAAATTCCAGCGCTGATTGTCATACACATCATAAAAAGTGCTGCTTGTTAACGTTGGAAAGGGGCCGCGGGTATCATCTGTTGAGCCAGGTCCTAATAACGAAGAGGTGAGTTTAAACCTAATATTTTTAGAACCAGGCTCATCCCTCACAGCATATACCTGCATACTTACGTTATCGTTGGTATACCAGGTAGTATCATTTGGTGGTCGCTCGGTCCGATCAGCTACGTCTGCCGCCTCGTCTACTGAAGCTGAACACATTCCAAACAAAGACACATTTACATTGTTGCGATCAACCGGCTTAAGCGCATTTTCATAGTTTGGAAATACCACATCTGCTTCTATTGTAAACCCATATTTACTTTCATATCCTGTCCCAGCGGGTAAGCCCACCCCCTCACTCCCTGAAATGTAACCTAAACTTTGAGCAACGTTGCTATTCGGGCCCACACCTTCCCTTGCGTTATAGAGAGCTTTAACATTTTCAAGAGATAATTGTTCGCTAAAAATCGCAACTTCGCCAATGTTTCCTTCCCAATAATTGGTGGCGACGCGGTTACCAATATAGACATCATCACCGGTAGCTTCCATAGCCACATAACTACCTGGAGAACTACTATTGTCACTAACGGATAATTCTTCTCCATCTACATACATTTTTAAACAAAGTGTAGCATCGGTACCGGCCACTGCTGCGGCCGGATCCCCGCTATAAGTACATACTATATGATGCCACTTTCCTCCAGTGAAGGCTTCTCCTGCGGTTTCAATTTGGAGATAAGCAGTTGCAGAGGCATCTGAGATCTTAAACCTCATGGTGCCGTGAGTATCGCCGTCGTCGTCGTCCAAAACCATTTGATATTCTAGGTCTGTGGTGCTGGCGGCGCCTTTATGAATGATGGTGTCGTAGCGGCCTGTTCCTGTTCTCTTAACCCACGCACTTATGCTAAACGGCGTGTCGGTCGTTCCGTCGCCAAACGAAAGAGAATCGTCCGAAGGATTAGCAACAATCGCAACATCCGAACTTCCGTCAAAGTCACAACTTGCGCTTTGTATTAATTTGCTAGGGTAGTTAGTCGTATCAAAAGTAGGCCTCACAGCATCGGAGGCGAAGCTTGTATCGTTCCCATTCCCGCTGCTATCGGCAATTACTCCTTCAAAATTAGGAGTTCCAACATCCGCATCAAAGTGCCACCAGCCCAACAAAGATGATTTTGCAGTATACGCTTGTCTTGACCACCAATTTTCAGTCAAAAGATAGTTTTGGGGCATTACTGGGCGCGCTTGATAAACAACACCTCCACCATTACTAGCAGTGTTGAAGTTTAACATCTCTCTGTTGATTAATGTTTGGCGTAAGTTATTTTTTAATTCATAAGTTTGATTGTTTGAATAAACATTCAACCGGACCAACTTCTCATCAATATTGAAACAACGTAAAACGTTTCTGATTGACTTTTCGGTGCCCTTGGACTTATAGATATTGGTGAGATTGTTATATAGATTTTGATAAATAAGATTCTTTGTTTCGGTTAAATCTCCCTCAAACAATGTGCTATCTGTTCTATTTAAAAACGTTTCCATTACATCAGCATCAATAAAAATCTCGGGCATATACAAACCCAAAGATTGCGGCAAATGCTGAGCGAATGGAAGAGGCGTATAAGATGCGCTTGTGTAGTTAAGGTACCGAAGTTCCGGGGTTGATTGAATCATCAATCGCAACTTATCAAAATACGCACCAATGATATGTGAAACTATTTCAATATTGTTGTCATAAGTGGGGATATATTCGGTAGTTTTATCTGCTTCCTCTACGATCCAGCTGGGTATTAAGCTTTTAAATGAAGCGTTGTTATTAAAATCGTAATAAGAACCTTTCTTTTGTAAAGTTTCTTTTAAACTAGTCACATTGGGATTGTCGTTTCTAACGATAGGATCTTTATATTCTGTTGCTGAAGCTGACGCTTGTACAATGGCAGAATTAAGTGAGCGAGAAGATGAATCATAACCAGTCCAATTGCCGTTAGAAATTCTTCCGCTATAATCTAGAACACTATTGTCTATGCTAGCGATCCCAGTTATCCCCTCGTTGAATTTATAATATACGCCGAGAGTTGTGTTGGTGATATCTGTATTGGCGCCCCCTCGTACTTGCGTAAACCAATGTTTATAAATCTCCTCGCCATTTCGTGCCACTTTCCAAAATCGGAACTCATCCATCGACGCACTTAATTTACCGGCGCCGG
>Ga0209434_1001345_pt1 | contig 11167 bp, 20 predicted proteins | sample ETNvirnome_2_300_FD_184068 | JGI IMG/M metagenome (GOLD analysis project Ga0209434, IMG submission 184068) | Marine viral communities from the Pacific Ocean - ETNP_2_300 (SPAdes) (version 2) | ecosystem: Environmental > Aquatic > Marine > Oceanic | place: Pacific Ocean | collected 2013-06-22 | reverse complement strand
GGCGCCAGGAGTCTGTTAGCTTTTTGTCGTTTGGGAAGCTGGACCAATCACTCATTTTCCAGTACCTTGTTCAAGAGCCGATTAATTCTATCTGCTTTTGTAAACACATTTGGGGTACTTAAATCTTTTGCTTCTCTCATCATAAATGCATTTGGAGTTGAAGGTTCGGAGACAAAATCAAAACAGATTAATTGGAAATCGTCTTCTACAATTGTTTGTCCTTTCGCTTCGCTAACGGAACCCATCCCGCGAGAGGAGATGCCAAGCTTAACGCCGGATTCTACTAAAGAGCGAAGGATGTTGCCGGAAGGAGTGTCCAGTACTTTTACTTTTCCCATCACGCTCTTGTCATCCCACCACACTTCCGTGACCATATGGGACGCATTCTTAAGGTTAATGACTGAATCTTCTGGATGATCGAGTTCACCTAGGGCCCGGTGCTCGCTTACAAGTTTTCCATAGTTTTTCATCTCGCGCATTAAAATGGGGTGAGGATAGATGCGACCGTTCCCATTTTGAATATCGGCTTCTTGTAATTTGCCAGACAGCATCATGCCGCCGCTAGCAACGAAGCGCTTCTCTTCTTCAGTCAGAAGATCTTGGCATACGCCGCCTTCACATAGCTCATAGTACTCTCGTAATAAGACCTTAGACATAGCTAAGACCCCTTACAACAGTTTCTTACTGGTTGCAGCATCCACTTGCGAGTCCAAATTGAGCCAGTCATTTTACTCTCCACCTAAACGCTTGATGATCTCGGCTACAAGCGCATCTTCGTCAAGAGACTCGTTCACGCCCCTATACTTCATGGCTGCGCGGCCGCGTTCTCCTGCTGCAGCGGCTTGCTCGCCGCCAACCCGGGTTGTGGCTTCAGGAGGGCCGCCGGCTTCTGCGCCGGGAAGGACTTCGCTTGGGGCGCCACCCATCTTATCCAAAGCTCTTTGAAGAAGGGTCATGACTGCTTGATCGGCCTGTTCACCTGATTGTGACATGGTGGTTAACATTTGTTGTAATAACTGTTGAACGCCGCGTTCTCGGGCTGTCAGGGCGCCGACCTCTTTGGCAACGTCGCCCCCTTTCATTCTTCTTTTGATGTCGGAAGCAGTCTGCTTTAAGGCGCCCCCCAGGCCTTCCTTCAAAGAAGAACCAAGCTCCTCTTCAATAATTTTTCGTAAGTCTGTTTTTGTAATTTTCATTTTTTATGAACTCCATTTTTTACTAATTTGTAATCCTTCATCTCCAAAAAGCATATTAAGAATATAAGATGTTCCAGACGAAAGCCAACCTAAAATAAAATAATTGGCAACTGTTACATCAAAATTAAATAGTTCTGTATACGGAGAAAGTAGCATTAAAAACCAACCTACATGAAAACCCATGCACATGGGGCACGAAAAGAGTTGACCGAGAACGCCTTTTGTTGGTCTTATTCTATCTAAAACTTTCCCATACACAAGAATTTGTGTCAGCCCATAGGCTGCTAATATAAAATATAATAGTTCCATTTGCTCATCTAAATTGTATAGAGGTAACTAAGCGAATAAGGTTCTCGAATGTAGCCAGGACGGATTGAGCCCTGCTCCGAAGATTGAGGAACTTCTCCAAGCTCTGTTGAATCTTCTTTGTCCGGGTGAACAAGTTCGTCATCAGACATCGAGATAATCGCCTCTGTAGATTCGAAGTAGGGGCGCTCTTCATCAATAAACTCTGAGATGTTTATGAGGGCCATTTTTGCTGTGCTCAAATCTTCGGAAAGGGGGGTTTCCATTACTGCTTCAAAGGAGCCGAAAAATGAGCCGGCTTGGATTGATTCTGGAATCACAAGGCCCTTCTTGGTCAGGTGAGCAAATAATCTATTTTGTGCGCCGTATACTAAATCATTCATAGTGTCTTTGGGAAAAGCAAAAACTTTATTTTTAGCTGTTGATAATACAATATCAATGTCGCCATGATCAAAAATCATTAAGTCGCCGCTCATGCTCTTTCGAATATCTAATTCAAGCTTAACGGTTGCTTTTCTAGCTTCGTCTCCAATTCTAATCGTGACTGACATCTGTATAAATTTCCTTTACGAGTTCTTGGGTTCTCATAACAGTGAGAAGTAGGCTGTCATCAATAGTTTTATTAAAAAATCCGTTTAGACATTCGATTATCTTGTTTGTTTTTTCGAGCATATCTGTATCAGACTTTATCTCGTTAATTGCTTTTGCTTCTTCTAGTTTATTTTTTAGTCTCGCGATCTCTTCATTTAAAAAGACTTTGAGTTCAAGCGCATTATCTGCGAAAGAGGCGATATAATATGTTAATAGCGTCTTTTGCTCTTCTAATAAATTGCTTTCATATTTATTATTAAATTTTTCAACAAATGTGTTGTAAATAATATTGTCAATTGGTTCGACAACTTCTTTGGTGGGGAACTGCTTTGTCATATTTTTAACGATTTCATTCTCTAAAATAACTTGATTTTTAGGAGAAATTCTATCGGAGAAAATTTGATCAATTGTGGCAAGAGTTTTATAATTTGGAATGAAATTATTAAATATAGAAGAACTGGCTTCTTTATTAATGTCATGGATCAAGGCTGTTTGCTGTTTAAAAAGGCGCGCTGCGTCCAATAATCTTTTTTGCAATTTTACTTCTTTAATAATCTTTTCAGACGTTAGCTGTGTTAGATTTTGATTTTCATATAGGGAACGATAGCATTCAAGATCTTTTCTTAAAAGAGAATCGGACTTAAAGTGCTTCTTAATAATATTAATAACATTATTTCTTCTTTTAGTGTCCTTCTTGAGAATTGCAACTGTGGCTTCCTTTATTAAAATTTCATAAACAAAGGCTGTGTTGCGCTTTTTATTATGTTTGATCTTCATCTTTTTGCTCCACTACTTTATTATTTTTTTCTAAACTATCAAGGAGATTTCTAACCGATTCGTTAATTTGAAACATCTTGTCTTCTTCTTCTAAACTATAAATAGACTCATCTCTCTCATAAATACCAATTGAAAGGCCTCCCATCGTCGCATCGACTCCTATATCTCTCATTCCGGGCGCTACGTTACGCATGCCTGAGCTGGCTTTTTGGCCACCTCCATCCGCCTTCATTTTACGAGATCGAGGGCCCGAGCCGCGGCGTTTGTCGCGCGCGACAGGTTTATATGGCGCTGGGCTATGGCTATTGGGCCCTTGGTGATAACGCGTTCTTTTATCTGTACGAGTTCCTGGCGGCGCAGCAAGCAGCGCTGACTCAGGCTCTTCGCCGGCTGGTGGTGCTCCAGCTTCGCCGGCGGGCATTTCTTCAGGGCCTCCGAGATCTCCTCCGAGATCTCCTCCAAGGTCGCCTCCAAGGTCGCCCCCAAGGTCGCCTTCCATGCCCATGCCAGCGCCGCCGGCTGCTGCAGCTTCAGCGACCGCTTGGAGCGATGCATCGTGCTTGCGATCATAATACATCTCACGCTGATTGCGTATAAATTCTTCGTGGGACATTCCAAAAATGTGCTCTGTAACCCAACGGCGCGAGAAATAGCCTTCTGTGGCGGCTCCTGCAATATCAAACTTCTGCTTCCAGGTCTCGATTTCTTGAAGCTCTGCGATCTTCGAAGGATTGTTGAGTGTTAAGCTAAAGCTTAATAAGTCATCGCCTCTGAAGCCTAGGGTGTAGAGATGGATGATACCGATCTTTGTAAGCTCTGCGATAATGACCCGTTGTAATCTCTGGATAGTTCTTGCAAAACGAATGTCTTTCTGTGCTAGGGTGGTCTTATCTTCTTCGGCTCCCTCCCCCATCGTGAGATAGGATTGAGGAATCTTAAGCGCAGAGAAAAGCTTGTCGCGTAAATACTTGATATCATCAATCGCTGTAATGTTTGCAGCGCCGGCGAGCGATTGGATTTCTGTGGCAGATCCAGCACGCACGGGAATAAAGTAATCTTCTTCGATGCTCATTGGATTGTAGCGCAGATCGACCTTTCCTGTATCGGGATCTACTACGGAGTGTCGCTTAAGCTGCGTTACGACTTTCTGCATATATTGTTCTACATCCTGTGGCGGGATTGCGCCGACGTCGATCTTAAAGACACGACGTTCGGAGGAGCGGATAACGCGGTATGCCATCATAGCGTCTTCCATCAGCGTTAGCTGGCGCCAGATGCGGCGTGCTGCCTCTAAAATAGAAGTACCATATGGAGCATACTTATCATTTCCTAAGATACGGAAATGGGCGATTTGCCAGTTCTCAAAAGTCATTCCTGCAGAGTTCCATTGAAATTGGATGTAGTTTGGATTTGTAGAGTCGCCTCCTTCAAGTCTTTCAATTTCTTGGGCAGGAAGCGCGATGACTGACTGCACACCATATTTGTCGTCTACATCGAGATACAAAAAGAAGTCACCATATTTGCACATTGTGCGACTCCAACCAAATAGATTATATGGCAGGTTTAATATATTATCAAACAGTACAGCAAGGACAGCGCGAAGTTCTTCATTGGCGCATTTGATATTAAGCATCGGACGCAACTGTGAATAGGTTGTCATCTCATCTGCATAGATATCCATGGTGGATGCAATCTCGGGCATATACTCCATTTGATCAAAATCAACATAGCGCTCAGAACGACGCTGGTTTGAAATTGCGTTGGTCGCAACAATGTCAAGAGGGTTATAAAGAGTCTTCTTAAACTGTTGTCCCGACGCAGATTTAAATCGAGAAGAAAACTTATCTAAATGTTGTCTTCTGATTCGTCGGCCGGATTGCGAACGATAACTAACAATTGGTCCGGAGAACAATCTTGTTAGAGCTTTGAATAAGGTTGTTTGCTGATTTGCGGGGTTTTTATTGTATGGTGCGGCCATTTAATTTCTCACTTAATAATCCATTTATATTGCTCATAAAGTTTTTCTGCGTCTGTCATTTGTTTATCGAATGCGTTATCTTTTTTATAGCCCTCCTGGCCTACAATTCGAGTATTCATTGTTGTTTTCGTGGTGACAATTGCGTTGACAAAGGCCTTTTGATAATTTAAATCGCGGGCATTTGCTTGTAATGCTGTGTCTCTTACCCAGCATGTAATTGCAAGAGCCATGATCAAATCATCATTATAGCCTTTCATCGCTTGTGGCTTTCCATTTTTCCAAATAAAAGTTTTCATTTCGTTTGTAATGCGTGAAGAGTACACTTTAATTAGTTTATTTCTGATAAACTCCTCCAATTTCGCAACTATAAGAGGGCGCGTCTTCATTGTAGTTGAAAAGCCGGCCACCGAGTTGGTGCGCGCTTCTGCTTGATGCTGTTCAATATATTCATGCGTTGACTTTATAGAGTAATACAGAGTAGGATAACCGTATTCTATGAGTTTGTCAAGTACTGTATAGCCAATATTATTATTTTCTACTACCATCATCGCGTTTCCAAACTCTCTACCCACTTGATTTAACATATTTGCAAATAAGTCGGGGGTGAGCTTTCCTTGATATTCTCCAATGATTTCAAGTGTTTCTATCTTTAATACGTGAAAAGCGGAATAATCGGCACCGTCACCTCTTGATACATCAGCGACTATCAGATAATTGCAAGTAGGATCAAACTCTTCCCAAATCCAAAAGTTACGATCAAAGCCTGTGCGGTGCTTGGGTTCTTTAACCATTGATAACAAATATTCCATACAGTCAGAATCAATAACTGTTTCGCCGGAAGTGTTGAAATTGCATTGAAGTTCTTGCGCAATTTGGCGTTTGGACATATTTTGAGTTTCTTTCTTGTACCACTGTTCGTCTCTTTCTGGGTGCACATCCCACGGTAAAGTAGTAAGATTAAAGTTGTTGAGGCCGGTCTCCGAATCTGAGCACGTTTTATGGAACCAGTTTCCGACACCGTTTGGTGTTGACAGCGCAATACAGCGGCCACCCGTTGACAATGTGGGGTAGAGGCCAGTCCACAGTTCTTCTAAGTTTTCGATATGGGCTGCCTCGTCAAGTACCAATAAGGACAGGGCTTCTGAACGGCCGGCATCACCGGAAGTAGAAGCGGCCTTAATCGAGGAACCATTAGAAAGTTCGAATGAAGTGCGATTGTCTACACTAATAGTGGCGATCTTTAACCAATCTGGGAGTTGGCGCATAATGCCTTTAACCTTTTTGACGAGATTGCCGGCCGTCGCAAACTTGGTGGCCATAACCAAAATAGCCTTGTCACGATGAAATAGCATCATCCATACAACATATCCGGCAGTAATGGTAGAGATTCCAAGTTGTCTGGCTTTTAAAACAACATTAAAGCGATAATCATTAAAATCTTTAAGAAGGTTGTCTTGGAAATCATATGTATCAAACAATATTAGCCCATGCATGGGATGGGAGATGCGCGCATATGTTTTAAGAAAATAAGATGGATCCTTTCCACACTTTAATATCTCTTTGATTCGTTTTTGTTTGTCTAATTGAAAGCTCATTCATCATCTACGATTTCTATATTAAGCGATTCTTCAAAGGCACCTGTTTCTGACGGGGGCGCAAAGCCGTACTTTTCAAACTCACGAGCTTGTATGTCGCTAGCTAGTGAAGTAATTGTCTCGGCATCATCTGGGTCGATAGGTCCGAAAAGATCTGCCAAGAATTTCAAGAGGCCCGGCTTTGGTGGTGGCGGGCCTTCTGGGGGGGCGCCTTCTGGGGGCAACGCTTCTGGCGTTGCCCGGGCAGGTTGCGATTCTTCTACAGCGGCGGCGTTTGCCACTTCTTCCATAATAATCTCTTTGAGGCGCCCAATAGAAATTTTCATGATTCTTTCTTCCTTGTATCATTCTTCGGACGCTTGCCTTTCCAGCCTCCCTGATCCAAGAAAGTCTTCCAACTTTTTTCAACAACTGGCTCCCCTCTGCGGCGTACTTCCATATCTTCTGCCAAGCCGCCAATCTTATAGGTTTTGTGAGCCTGGACCCAAGTACGAACACGCGAAGTATTCTGTACAAGAACATCCACCTCTCCCTCTTCGGTCAGTGTCACGGAGTCGCCGGTGATTTTCTTATATTCTTTCTTAAGCCATCCTACGATGTCTGCGAGGCGCTGATCGATTTCCCCTTCAAATCCGCCGGCGATAACTTCTTTAAGCTGAACTTCTGATTGATAGCTGAGGACCATTCTATTTCCGGCAAACTTCACATTAAAGCCGTCCATCACGCGCTGGTCGATCAGAGCATCGCCTTCTTCTCTGCGGAGAATTCCGGGCTTGTCCGGTTCGCAATCCTCACCCAGCGCACCGTCATATGAGTTAGCGGCTGCTTGTGCTAATCCTTGTACAATTTCATAAACTGTTGCCATTATAAATTCCTCTTTTATCCTTAAGTAGTATCTTTGTCAGGTCTCCACCCTTTTAACCACCGCTCTTCTCGATCTTCTATGTGTTGAATATAGCATTTATAGCAACACTCAAACTTAAGAAGACAAACATCATCCATAGATTTCTTTGGAAAAGTTCCGCAGACAAGACAACATTTTAAAGAGTCTCTATTAAGTAGTTTTTTTGAGACCTTTATACCATTAATATCAACTTTCTCTTGCGACTTCTCGTGCCTATTGGTCTTCTCATAATACTCTCGCATTTGTTCAAGATATTCTTTCTCTTTGATCTCGTCCCAATTTGCACGGGGGTTTTGAATGGCATCTTTGCCATACTTCTTTGTAATTGCTTTTTCAATTGCAGCAATTTTATCGAAATCTTTATCACTCATTGAATAGTCTATAAGCAGTATAGCTAGCAGCCACGCCGGCAACTACACCGCCCGCAGCCCACATCCAATTATTGCGTGGAGATTGTTTTAAAAGCGAACTTTGTAATTGATCAATTTCTTCATCTTTCTGAAAGATTAATAAGCTCATCTCTTCATGCAATGCGGTGTATTGTATCTCCCAGTTTCGAAGCTGTAACTCATAATTCGCTTCTTCTATCGAAAGCTCGTAATCAATGCGCGCCTGACACGATAGGTTAGCGGTCGATTGTCGCGTAAGAATTTCGGATAACGCTGGCACATCAAAGAGCACTCCTTCAAATGGTGCACATTGCTGGTGGCCAAGAAACGTAAATCTGCCACCATCTTCAGCTTGGGCCGATCCCATTAACATTAATAGTAAGCTAAGGAACATGTTCAAATCCATACATCATTATTATTGTCTCAGCTAATTCTTCTGGATTCTGCGAGAATTGCCTTCCGTATTCGCGGCGCTTTTCTTCGCTCAGAGCCAATAGCTCTTCTTGGCTCTCTTGATAATCCTGTTCGATTTGTTCCATCGTATCTTTATAGGCCTGGAGTGAACTTTCCATTTCAGCCATTTGCTTTTTGTGAATCTCTTGCAACCCGGCAAGCTGTGCTTGCAGTGATTGCTCGGATGCTTCATAGGCAGCTTGCATCTGTTTATAGTCATAACGCATTTTGCCCATCATTGTAAGACAAAGAAGGGCGATTACAATTCCTTTCCAGTTCTTTAGTAAAAACTGAAGGATCATTTGCTGTGGCGTCACTTAAGCCCCTTAAGTCTCTCAACAATATCAACAGCGCCCTGGGTTCCCACAAATACTGTGCTGATAATAACCCAATCGCCACTGGTGAGAAAGCCTGTGAAGGCTAACGCTGATGCTGTCATCCATACTAAAAGCTTTCGAGATGTTAGCTTTAATAGCCAAGTGTCGATAAATCCTTTGTGCTCAGCCATTACCTCACCCAAAGCCACCAGCAGCAGGCCAAGCCGTCAAGCCAGACCAGAGCCAGCAATAACCACCAATCTATCCGGTGGTGACCCGTGACAACTTCGTCCCATACACCAAGTACTCTATTGCGCACTAAGTTTAAAACCGCGGGAACAACCCCACATACAGCGCTAGCTGCTCTCTTTAATAAATCCATTATTTTTTACCTCTCTTTGGTTTCTTCTTTTTAAGTTCTTTGGACTTGCACATTTCATCTGCTTCTTTTTTAGACAGACTTTTCTTTCTTTTCTCTGCTGGTTTGTCCTTTTGTGCGCAGGCCCAGCGTCTTTGTTTTTGAGAATAAACTTCGTCTAATTCTCCTGCTAGTTCTATTTCTTCTTCTTGTTCGTAATCAAGTGCTGCTTCTAAATCGTCAAATAGTTCATCTTCTCTTTCATCATGATGGGCTTCGTCTTCTTCGTCTTCTCTTTCTGTGTGGCCACGAAGAACAGTGCGCATTAAATCATGCAAATCTTCTGGCAATATATCATCTATATATTCACCAACTATCCATTTTAAAAAGGCGCCTCTTTCTTCTTGTGAGTCAAGAAGATGCAAAATGTTTCTTTTTTGTAAATCATCAATAATATAGTCTACTTTCTCAATGCCCGTAAATGATTCTTCATCTTCGTCTGGGGCGTCAAGAGCATAATCTTCTTGAAGAACAGTTCTGAGTTCTTCTTTAATATATCTCATTATTTTTTGTTCTGCCACTTCTATTTCTTCTCCTTCGTATTCTTCAGCCGTATCTTCAAGTGTTGTTAATACGGCTTTCAGTTGTTCTTGTTCTTCAGGAGATAGCTCACTTAGATAAAACTTTTCGACACGGTATGCCTCTTCGGGAGTTTTAAGAACCTTGCGAAGAAGATTTACCAAGTTGCTTTCGGGGCGCTCTATGCCTTCTCCAAACCATGAACGCAGGCGACTACCAATACCTTTTTTCTCAGGTTCCCATTCGGGAGGGGGTTCCGGATTTTGAGCCTCCACATCTTGAAAGCCTTTTGCGAGATGCTTTCTCCATTTCTCCCAACGCTCGGGGGGAAGACCGGGAGCCAATTCACGAAGCCACTCCTCGGCTTGCTGATAATATTTTTCGGGGATGGGTTCTGGAATGTCAAATACGGTACTGCCAGTCATTCCTCCTTCTACCTCTTCAGGTGCTTCGTATTCATCTTCTGCCTGCGCAGCTAAAGAACTATGAGGATCCAGTGCCTCACTAATCTCTTCCTTAATGATCTCCATCAGTCTGTGTTGTGTGATTTTCATCGAGGCAGCCTTAATTCAACGGGAGGATGAGTCTGGTTTGGAATTCCAATGTGCTCCATTTCGTTTAATCTTTCTTGTGTTCTGTGATGTCCGCAACACGCAACTGCCAAAGCAAGCAATGCTAGCCCAAGGGCCAGCACATCCAATCGACATAATTTTAAGAGCTTTTGTTTCATTGTAATCCTGCCCATATTAATACTATAATTAGTGCAATGATTGTTCCAAATGCTACACCCGAACCAAGAATGTCGGTCCACTTAATTCCGCGCCAGTCGAGCCAGTGATTTAGTTTATTCCAAAGTTTCATTAATAGTCTCTCGTCGTAAGATCTTGTGCAGCCTGACCAGGAGACAATCCAAGGAGCCACATATCATAAAGATTAATATCAGAGGGCATCTTATCTGCTGTTATACTTTCTCCTGTAATCTGTTCGATGTGTCCGTCGATGCGGGAGACCCATTGAGCAAACTCACCAAGGCTGCGATTCATATTAGTTTTCTGACTCTTCTCGTCATGTGGTCCGAGTCCCGGTTCGGGCACATAGCCCGGGCGCTCCCAGGCTGGAAGTCGGGCCTCCTCAAGCTCTTCCTTAATAATCTGTTTTAATTTTTGTTTTGTAAGTTTCATTTGGTCGGTTCTTTTGCTGATGACTCACTCAAAGTTTTTTCTAGTACTTCCCCCAATTTGCGGAGCGGCTTTAATGTTTGTTCTAAGCGGTCGAGGGCCTCGAATCCGGGCCGGCCCATGCGAGCAAGCTGGTTCTGGTTTTGATGGATTTTTTCCTCAATGGCGTAGAGTTCGTCACACCGTGCGTCGTTGGTGGGGTCGTCCCAATCTTCGTACCTGTTGCACATCGGCTTGAGTTGCTGATGTCTCTCCATCCATTTCACCATTTTCTTTTCGATGCCTGCGATATGTTCCGCTTGATCTTCGAGTACTAAGTTTAGCTCTTCTTTAATAATCTGTTTGAGTTGTGATTTGGTTAGTTTCATTTACACTGCTCCCCATAAATACCAGCCTAGGCCTAGGCCAATAGCGAAAGCGGCGCCTTTAGCGACGGCGAATAAAACGTAATCTTCTAACGTGCCTCTTAACAACATAAGCTGCTTGGCTCTTTCCCATGTCATTCTCATTAAATCTCTCGGGCTCATTTGTTATTTTCCTTTGGGT
>Ga0209434_1001344_pt1 | contig 11169 bp, 19 predicted proteins | sample ETNvirnome_2_300_FD_184068 | JGI IMG/M metagenome (GOLD analysis project Ga0209434, IMG submission 184068) | Marine viral communities from the Pacific Ocean - ETNP_2_300 (SPAdes) (version 2) | ecosystem: Environmental > Aquatic > Marine > Oceanic | place: Pacific Ocean | collected 2013-06-22 | reverse complement strand
CTATAACGGGTCAAAATGCATATTACACACATAGAAAGCATGATAATATTAGTGAAATAGCTGTTGGGGGTGCAGAGCTCTATGAGCCTCGCTGTTGGGAGTATCACAGCCATATGAATAAGCTTGAATAAAATGATTGAACCAACCAGCATTGATGTAATTATTTATCACGCAGACTGTTCTGACGGATTCGGAGCGGCCTACGCAGCGTGGAAGTTACTAGGCAATAGAGCAGAGTATTATGCATGCAAGCATGGCTCACCCCCACCAGATGTATCTGGTAAGGTTGTAGCAATTCTTGATTTTTCGTTTGATAATACGACTACTAAGAAAATGATTGAGGACAGCGAAGGGCTCATTGTAATTGACCATCATAAATCAGCAATAGTCGAGCTTCACGACATTTCCAATACTCATTTTGATATGACGAAGAGCGGTGCTATACTTTCTTGGGAATTTTTTCACCCAGGGAAAGAACCGCCTAAGTTTATACGCTATATTCAAGATCGTGATTTGTGGAAATGGGAATTAGAATATTCTAAAGAGTTTAGTGCTGCATTTGATATGGTACCATTTGATTTTGAGGAATTTGAAAAATTTGAGGATGACTCTGTTTTTGACGATGCTGCAAAGAGAGGCTCGTATATTCTAGCATACTCTAAAACAGTTATTAAGAAAGTATGTGAAAAGGCTTCATCTAGAAAGTACAATGATCTGGATGTTCTAGTTGTGAATTCATCACACTGGATGTCAGAAATAGGTGCACGACTTTCTCCAGACTGTGACTTTGCAATAATCTGGTACTACGATCATGAGGATCTAAATATTAAGGTTAGTCTAAGGTCATTTCATGAGTATGTAGATGTTTCTGAAATTGCAAAGAGATTCGGCGGTGGTGGTCACAAAAAAGCTGCAGGATTTCAGCTGCCAGGTGACATGAGAGTTGATGAAATTTTTGACGAAGATCCTGATCTTGAGTTTTTTGATGATGATGATGATGTAATTGATGAGATTCAATCATCACAGGAAACAGCGCAAGAGATAAAAAATACAGAAGAGCAGTAACTCTTGATTGAACATCAGCTATTATAATTGTAAAATAATTGTGAAGCTATCATTTTTAATAATATTCTAGGCGTAATTTAATGAGTCATAGACCAAGCTGGGATGAAATCTGGATTGATGTCGCAGCAGGCATAGCAAGAAGGTCTTATGACAATAGACATCAGGTGGGTGCTGTTATTGTGACAGGTGATAATACACAGGTGCTTGCAGTTGGATATAATGGAAATTATGCAGGCGGCCCAAATGAGGTAGAATCAGAAAGTCCAGGCGAGTCTGGAATGCTACATGCAGAGATCAACGCTCTATTAAAGATGGACTATAACAATCCTAAAAGAAAAAAGCTATATCTAACTCTCTCACCATGTAGAATGTGCTCAAAGGCAATAATAAACTCAGGAATAGATGAAGTAATTTATTCAGAAGAATATAGGGATGTTTCCGGGCTGCTACTGCTTAATGAAGAAGGTATCACAGTAAAAAAAATTAATTGATATTTCTGATATTTAATATCGTGATATTATTATCATAAGTGTGATATGTGTAAAGCAGTTCTAGTCGGAGATTAAAGTTGGCAACATTCAAAGAGATAAATGCCTCGGATATTAAAACCGGGAAATCATTTCTCTATCAGCTCGTTGATATAGTTCAAAAGAATATTTCTGGCTCTGATACGAGAAAGAAATATTCTCACTTTGTCACAGGGGGTGCTGGTCCTGGAATCACATCGTCGTTATTTCATACAATACATGACAATAACTTTTCTATACAAGCAGCCAATCCTGTCCTTGATATAGCTGTAGGTTTATTTAGCGGGAGCAATACAGTTACGGGTTCTGTGATAGCACAAGATTATTTTGGTAATCTCATATTTCCTTCTCAATCAGTTATGATGCGTGAAAAAATCGACGTCTATATGCAATATGCACAGCTCTTATTGGGCAGTGCAGATTCATTCTTTTCTTCACCAATAAGAGGGACAGATAGTGATGATAGAATTGATGAGGCAATGTTCATCAGTTTCAAACGGTTGTTTACTAGAGACGAAATTAGGCCTCAAACATTTGCAATGAAGCTCTACACCACAGCAGCAATAACTGAAAGAGATTCAGGATTTAATCTGATAAAAACATCTGAATCAGGTTCTCATATTTTTACAGATGTAGGATCACTAGGGTCACAACAAACTATGTTTGGAGGTCATGTCGGTGCAATAAGATCATCAGTGTCAACAACCAGTGAAGTTGGTTCGTTGTGGTACCAAAAGGGTGTCGCTGTCCTTGATCTCAAAAAGATAACATCAGGATCACAGCATGTATCTGGAGTGATCAAAGCAATAAATGCAAATAGCCCTGGTGGAGGTGCACCTGTAGGCACGATGGTGATTGGAGCAAGCGGATCAGGTAATTCAGCAGTGACGTCTGGAAACCCAAAAGCATCATTTATACCTGATCTAATGGTGTCAGCATCAATTGATGATATTCTTGATCACATTTGTAGTTGTAGATTCAGTTCAGGAACGTATACAGCAATTACTTTCTCAAATACTACAAACGTTAATTCAACACTTATATACTGCAGGTCGAAGGCAGCGGAATTTAATTATTCTTCTAATCCATCATTTATTGATGATAGCAATACGATCAATGTTTTAGAAGCAGGAATTGAGGATAGGCAGCAATCATTTACATATTTTACAACAATTGGCTTATACGACGCTCATAATAATTTGCTAGCAATTGCAAAAACATCACGACCAGTTGAAAAAAGCACAGAAAGAGATTTAACAATACGTGTTAGGCTTGACTTTTAGGAACACTCAAATAGAAATATATTAAATTTTCTTGATATTTAATGTAGTGCCGTAGTGTTACTGGAGATCGCTTTGGAAGTTTACACACGAAATGAGATTGAAAACCTTATTAATACTATTAAGGATGAAAATTTTAGTGTGGATGAGAACATAGATCTATTTATAGGACCAAAAAAGAATCAGCGCTTAATTGTAAAACCAGGATTAAAGGTAAAACATAGGGATTCGGGAGTGAATTATGTCGTAGTATATGTCGATCTTTCAGATGTCTCAGATCCAAAATTGATATGCAATCGACCCGGTATTACAATTCAACTATCAAAAAAAGACTTTAAAGACTATGAGAGGGAATAAATGGCAGAATTTACTAACAAGGACTTAAAAGAAAACATCAGAGCGTCATTAAACCTTGATGATACTTCAGAGCTCTTGGATGAATCATACGTCGCGCAGATTAAACAATATGATCTTCCGACAGAAATGCTAAGTGTTGCAAACAAGAAGAATCATATTGAATTATATGATGAATATGTTGAAAAATTTAATCGAATAAGTGCAGAACTCGATGCTGTTGATAGATCAGATGCAAATTCAAATCACTCAAAATATCGATCATTAAAAATTGATGAGACATATAACATGAATGCAATATACTTGCATGAATTATACTTCTCTAATATCAGCGATCTTCATAGCCAAATAGCTATGGATTCTTTATCATATATGCGTCTTTCTAGAGACTTTGGTGGGTTTGATAAATGGCAGGAAGATTTTATTGCTTGCTGCATGTCATCAAGATGTGGCTGGGCTGTAACAGTTTATAACACATATCTTCAGCGATATATGAACTGCACTATTGACCTTCACGATATTCAAATTCCAATTGGCTCATACCCTATTATAGTGATGGATGTTTGGCAACATGCATATTACAGAGACTATTTAAGAGATGTGAAAACATATGTATTTGCAATGATGAAACAACTTAATTGGAATGTCATCGAGAATAGATTTAAGAAGGCAGAAAAAATTCAACGTGCGTTGAGGTCATAACAATGAAGCTAAATAGAAAAATCATTAGAAAGCTGATATTAGAGCAGATGGATGCAGAATTTGAAGAGTTAGAAGCTGATGAAGCTGAAGATCGTCGCATTGGCAGAGATTCTGTAGATGATCAAATTGATTTATTTCTAATGAGATTTGAAAATGAATCAATGACACCAGAGGATCAAATAGAGCAGATGAGTGAATCTGCTATGCGTTTATCACTTGTTAAATTACTGCTAGAGCAGCCTGCAGAGGAAGAGCCGGCAGGGGAAGAGGCTCCAGCAGAGCCTGCAGAAGAACCTGAAGCTCCAGAAGAAGAAGCCGGGGAAGCGGCAGAGGAACCCCCAAAGCCACCAATTGATGTCGATGCCTTTACAAAACGTGTTGCAAGACTTGTAATGAATAATGATGTTTTGCTTGATATAAAGTCAGCAATAGTTAACCGTGCAATGAATTTCTTATTTGAAAATTATGATCAAGCTCACGCTGATGAGATGAAAGAGCTTTTAGGTGTTCTTGATTTGGGTATCGGGGGAGAAGAATTACCGCCAGAACGTCCGTTTGCAGCGGGTGCATATGCAGGTGGAACAGGTGGCGGCGGCGGCGGATGACAAAAGACTACATCGATTTTGAAACAAAGAAGACAATTCATTTCAATATCACTCGTGAAACACATTCTGCATTACGCATAGCTTGCTTTAAACACAGACTCTCGATGCAGGAGGTTTTTGAAGAATTATCACAGAGAATAGCAGCTGATTCACCCGATATGATTCAGCTGATAGAAGAGCTATCACAGAAAAAGCGTGACAAGATAGTTAAAAAGCTTTCAAAAACTGATGCAGAATCTTTATTTAATATCATTGCACAAGATAACCCGATATCAGAGGATTGATATGAGCTTCATAAAAAAAATTACTGATTTCTTTAAGCAGTCTTCTTTTTTTCGTCGATCAAATAAAAAAGAAGAGGTGAAAGTCTCGATTGAAGATCTCGAAAATAGGCTATTCGCACTTGAAGATCTTGTTATTAAACAATCATATGTAATTTCAACATTTTCTAGAGTTCAAGATGAAATATTTACATTTCTCCTTGGTCGCCCTAGGACCAGCGCTGATGTAAAAAATACATCATTAAAATCACAAAAGATTTTTATTTCTAATAAAAATGATGATGACGATTTAATTAACTAATCAGCGTTTATATTCAGCATGACACGTGTATAATTGTGTTATGCAATTTAGGAGAATAAAATGCAAAAGCTAAAAGACTTGCTTAAAAAGTGGAAAGTTGAAGTTTCTCTTGTGGGTGGTGCTCTTGTTATAGCAACAGCCTACGGTTCATGTGTATATGAGCCTCCTGTTGATGAAGAGGCTGCTGCTGTCGAGGCAACAGTTTCAGAAGCATCAGATGCTGTTGAAGATGCAGAGGCAACAACTACAGCTGAAGAGACAACAGCAACAACATCTTCTGAGTCATCTGAATCAACAGGAGAGTAACTGTGTATAAAGGACATTTTGATAAATTTCTTGAAAAATTAATTTCAAGAAAGCTATTTGTTTTTTTAACAGCAACTTCTTTGATGATGTGGGACGGCCTCACTTCTGAGACATGGGGAATGATTGCTATTTGTTATATTGGCGGACAGGCTGTTGTTGACACAATGAAGGCATATCGTTACGGTAGTCAATGATAACATTATTAAAATTTCGGTATTATCTGAAATTATCATTAATATGGTTTAAGTCTCATTGGAAGCAAGTATTAGCAGTACTTGCTTTTTTATTTATCAGTATTTCTTCTCGCAACAAGAATATGTCCTTATCAAGAGTTCTTGAGGGAACTAAAAAACTACATGATGATGAAGTAAGCGCACTGCAATCATCGTATGAGTCTCAAATTGAGAGCATCTTACATACAGAAAAACAATTAAAAGAGACACTATCTGCCGTTGAAAAGAAATATGCAGAAGAAAATAAAGAGCTTGATTCGAAGAAAAAAAGAGAGATAGAGAAAATCATAAAGGGTAATTCTGATGATCCTGATGCAATAACAAAGAGAATCGCAGAAATTACGGGATTTGAGTTTGTGATAAAATAAAGATATGACCTTAAGTCTACTATTAATTTTTTGCACGTTTTTTTGTGATGTTGCAAGTGCGCAAGATGAAGAACAGGAGCAGGTGACGACACTGCAATCTGGAGATGTCGCACCTTTTTCTGGAACTCTCTTTAGTACAGTTGCAGCTGCAAGACTATTAATAGAGCTAGAGAGCTCGCAGGAAGCCTGTGATCTTAGAATGAACGAGGCACTGGAGCTGCAATCCGCAGAGACACAATATCTAGTTGACATTGAAAGGATAAAGGGTGAATTCTGCGAACTTCGAAATGAGGAGATCTTAGACATTAAAGATGGTCATATAGATCTTCTTAATGGTGAGTTAAAAAAGAGAAATACCCCAGCAATTTCTGCATGGTATGTTGGAGGAATTTTAACTGGAATTCTTGCTACATCGTTTGGTGTCTGGGCTGTATCTCAAGCTTCTACTGCAAATTAAATAACCTAAGCATATTTATTGCAGAGGAGTTCTCATGCGGGTCATAGTGAATAAGGTTGCCTTAGAAAAAGCGCTTAAAAAAATAATGATTGAACAGAGGTCAAATCAGTCACCAAGAATTGATTATGTTCCTGCAGCAGAAGAAGAAGAGCCGATTGAGCCTACGCCGCAGATGGCGACACAACTATCAGTTGACATGCCGCCTGTTGATGATCCTGAATACATTCCTGCAAATCTTAATGAGCTTTCGAGATCTGCATCTGTTATAGCAGCAGAAGTTCCTGAGAGTCAGATTGAATTCTTTTATAGAAAGCTACATAATCTTCTTGATTACGCTTTAGATAGACACGATGAAAATGAGCGCAAGAATCAAATTAATGAGGACACGTTTAGACAGCATGTTTTATTAATGCTTGAAGATGATGATATTGAAGATTTTGATGATGATAGACCCCTGCTAATAGAAGATGAACTATTACAGGCAACAGAAAATGTTATTGATTATTTCATGTCTAACAAGGCACTATTTTTGAATGTCGATACAAACCCTGAGACAGGAGACATAGTACCCAGAGCAACTGAACCCAGACTTATTAAGCTCCGTGCAATGGGGGAGATAAATTCAAATCGTAGAATCAAAGAAATGATAAGAAACCTTTCTGATGTTGAGCAGTCTGAGCTCAAAAATAATGTCATTGACTATCTTTCTAGTGTGGGAGGCAAAAAAGAGCTTGAGCCTGGTGAGGTTGAAGGCTATGTTGCGGCAGGAAAGGCTGAAACGGAAGCAAGAGTTCCTGCAAAGGAGATGGCAAAAATTAGAAAAGAGACAGGGCTCGACGGGCTAGAGCTTTCTGCAGCATTGAGAGTTCGAGCAGATGAGATAGAAGCAGAAGGTGATACAAGGAATGCTAATGGAATTAGAATTCTTGCAGATGAGATAGAGCAGGAAGAGAACGAGCCAGAAGATTCTGTTGATCCAGTTGCACTAGAAAATGAAATGCTTCCAGATGAAGTTGCCAGAATAAGAACAGCTGAAAGACAAGCTGCGAGAAAGGCAGCACTAGAGAGTGAAGGACCCGCATTAAAGATGTCATCAGCAGCCATAAAACAGCTAAAGGATGAAATTTCAGCAGAGACAGGATTAAAGGTAAATAACATACAGAATATTCTATATGATGATCTTAAGGTATTTGGATTTAGCCCAGAGGATGCTACAACTCTCGGCTTTCCAACAACAAAAAAGATTCCTGATACATATGACCCATTAAAACTTAAAGCGCAGGAGCAAATTGTCGGAACAGTATACGATCTATTTCGATCATCGCTTAGAGATGAGATTGAAAATGAATTTGATGATGATGAATCAGATACAGTTTTAGAAGATTTATTAGACGGAGAAAATGCCTCCTGGCCCGGCGATGGGATAGAAGGATATCTAACTGTCCAGAATACTGCTGTAGCCCCACAAGATGATATTGATCCAAGTTCAAAGCAATATCTTGATCAAAGAAATTCATACGAATCAGTTGTAGCTTTCATTCAAGAGATTGCAAAAGAGGTCCTTGATGCAGAAAAGATCAAGGGAGCAAAGGAAGGTGGAATAAGAGCATTCATTCAGCAGCTAAATGCTGATGGTGTTTTCAAGCGAATGAGTAGCAGTGATATCGATACAACAGAAGTATATGAGACATACATGCAAGGATTGATTAATGATATTGAAAACGTGATTCTTGATGAAAAGCTTGTCACAAAACTCCTTGGCAATGCATTAAAGAAAGCGCCAAAGAGAACAGAAAAATTTATGAGGTAATATTAAGGTGAAAACATTGTTTGAATTTGTTGATAAGAGATTTATTGAAAATAGACAACAGGTGCAAAGTAATGTGGAGAGAGCGATAGGAACGCTTAATTCGACACTTCCTGAAATGTTGCCAATTGATGCAGAGCAATCTAAGTGGGAGATAATGGAATCACCTGAAAGGCTTTCCAGAAGTTTTCAATTCGATGATGGAAAAAGTATAAAATTTTTTATAGACGAACTATTTGAAGAACAGGAACGTCTTCATCATCATGCGTTAATTACAGTTGATTATAGAACTGTTACAGTTGAAACTTACACACATGATGTAAACAATGTGACAGAGCAGGATCAAAAATTAGCAAAATTTTGCGATGAAGTATATGAAGATATAAAGTACATTGATATGGTAAGTGAAAAAGATGATGACTAAAGATAGCATATTTATGAGTGACTCTCTTGTTGACAGGATAGACGTATCTCAATTTTACGAAGAGAAAGACAGCGACTCAGACACAGACACAGACAGAATATTTCGACTCTCGTGTCACATTGTAATAGATGACGATACACTAAAGCATCCAATTAAAAAACTTGAGAAAAGCAATAACAGCATAACGGTGATGCTATCCTGCAATGCAAAACAGATATCAAAACTACTTGTACATGATGTAATAGCTCTATTCAGAATATATGAAGATTCATCTAATGAGAGTATATTCTCATATGAAAATGCTAAAGTAACTAAGCAGGTTGTGTCGTCATCAGGAATTAATTCATATGATTTAGAATTAACTGTAACTAGTGATTAATCTAGATAATTAATCTATGCGAGGGTCACATGAGTCAAGATTTCAAATTTGAAAAATTTATGGATGATATCTGTAATAGAGAAAAAGAAGCAAGCGACGATGCTGCTGAGAGTGCAAGAGGGTATGAAGAGCTTCCCCAGAGAAGATATAATAAATTATATCGTGAGCTCTGGCAAAATAGAGTAGTATTTGGGAGAAAAAAGTGAGCAATATTAGATTAAATACACCAAATGATATTGAACTCTTTCTAAGAATTCTTGCAGAAGAGAGTGTTAAAGAAGCTCAAGTCTCAATATCCAATAGTGATCCGATGCAAGATAAGATAATCACACAGATGAAATCAGATAAGTCTGTTTATAATATCAGTGAGCAACCTGTAGCGGGAGACCAGGATATTGTTACCGCTGAAGATGAACCTGAAGAGGGTGAAGCTACGCAACCAGTGCAGCCTCCGCACGAAGAAGAAGAACTTGAAAGTGAAGTCAGTCCGGATGTTGGATATTCTCTTGACAGCATCAGAGATAGTATTAAAAACTTAAGAAGTGGACTTTCTGTTGATGACAGTGCTATGAAGGCAGAGATAGGTGCATATTTTGATAGACTGTCTGGTCCAGAAAGACAGGCATTGCAAGTATACTTTGATTCATTTTCAAAAATTTTAACAAGAGCAGTATCAGGTGCAGAGGCCCAGGATCCCAGTGATCCGCCCACAAGTATTTCGATGTCAGGTCCATCAGAAGAACCTGAGCCTTCTCCTGAAGCAGAAACAGCTCCTCCTTCTGAGCCTTCTGAGGTGGGTGAGGAATGGGAAGAAGAACCTGAGGATGTTGGAACAGGCCGCCCACCAATTCGTGTGGGTGAGCATCAGAGAATGTCAGAAATAAGAAAAAGAGTTAGGTCTCTGATGAGCAGATAATTTTCATGTATTTTATTTTTTTCTGTGATAGAATTATGTTATAGAAAAATTATAAATTTATAGGATTTGTCATGCAAAAGAGATTAATTTCGCTTCCGCAAGGAGGTGAGCTAGAGGTAGATCTAACACCTGAATTTTTAGGATATGTGAGACGACAACTCGATATCACAGAAGGTGAGAAAGTTACTGATGATGATATTCGAATGTTTATTTACGGAAGTGTCAAATCAGCGCTTGATAGTGTTGAGTCAGATCCAGAGTGGATTATTAAAAATGATCTTGAATAAACATCCGTGTCAATCAGAATATTTAATATTGGAGAGATTGATAATGGGTGGAGAGGACCTACTAAGAGAACTTATAAGAGAGTCTGTCATGTCATTGTATGATGGTACTCAGACTGAGTATGGATCCACTGAATACGTCAATGAGCTTGACAGAATTGTGAAAGAGTTACAGCATCTTAAAACATCTCTAAGAAGTGGGCCAGACAGATACAAGAATAGAAAGGAAGTTCATAGAATCCAGAGTGCTGTTGAGGCAATTCGATTTTTAAAAAATCGCGCAAAACGAACTGGTGTCAGGAATGGATTAATCACAGGAGATGATTAAGCCACATATCTGTAGCCTGCTGAAGTGAGAGTCAACTAGTGGATTTTTTTACAAGTGATCTCCACTTGGGTCACAAAAATATAATAAAATTTTGTAATAGGCCGTTCAAGAATGTGCATGATATGAACAGAAGTCTTGTTAAAAATTGGAATTCAATTGTAACAAACAATGACACAGTTTACGTGTTAGGCGATGTCTTTGTGTGTAATCCGTCGACTGCAGCAAAGTATATCAAGAAATTAAATGGTAGAAAGATTTTGATTAAGGGAAATCATGATCATGATGAAAAGACAATGCTAGGTGTAGGGTTTGATGAATTTCATCGAAAACTAGATTACAGAACACCAAATGGAAAAAATGCTCTTCTTCAGCACTATCCTGCTCCATCAAAATTAATAAAAAAGTATGACATGCTAATACACGGACACATCCATATAGCACCCAAGGTTAGAGAAAATCGTGTGAATGTAAGCTGTGATATCTGGGACTACACACCAGTGTCAATTGAAGAAATTTGTAAATTAACGCTTAATAATAAAAAACCTGTTGATG
>Ga0209434_1001343_pt1 | contig 11169 bp, 12 predicted proteins | sample ETNvirnome_2_300_FD_184068 | JGI IMG/M metagenome (GOLD analysis project Ga0209434, IMG submission 184068) | Marine viral communities from the Pacific Ocean - ETNP_2_300 (SPAdes) (version 2) | ecosystem: Environmental > Aquatic > Marine > Oceanic | place: Pacific Ocean | collected 2013-06-22 | reverse complement strand
ATTTTTAGATACGATCTTCTTTAGTTGTTTCATTGTCAGCCCTGTTTCATCCACGAGAGCCCGAAACATCATTTGTTCTATGATCTCCGCCTCTTTGAAGCTGGCTTCGATGCTGTGTAAGCTCCCGCTTTCGCCAGTTAGTACGCGATGGAGCATTATGCGACAGTTCTTTCCAATGCGTCGCTCCCCTTTGGTGCCCGCCGCCAATAGTAACACGCCGGCAGATAAAACTTTTCCTATACCGACCGTGTGAATGGGAGTTTCCTCACGAACCAGTCTCATAATGTCATAGATAGCAAACATTTCTGCAACGGTGCCGCCTCCGGTTGCAATATAAAAGTCGATCGGGAGCACAACGACTTCTCCGTCTTCCCCCGTAATGCTCTCCTTAGTATAATGATAGTGGAGTAGGCCCCCCAAAAGCTCCTGTGTTTGTTCTTCGCTAATATCACCGTAAATATTTAATACTTTCGGCTCGGGAGGGTCACTCTCCACCTCAAATTCTATTGTCTCTTCTTCCTCTTCTTCTGCTTTAGCCACTAGTTAGCCTTTCTTTTATAGTTACTGCCGAGCTTCGTTAGTTTAGGTTTATCGTTACGGTTATATTCTACCAGATCATACGAAAAATTTCTAGCCCATTTTACCCATTCCTCCAAAGAATCAAAATCTTTAGTAGCTAAGATGGTAAATTTATCTGCTTCCTTGTTGAATCCATCGCCATAAACTCTCCATTCCTTTTCAATTTCTTTAAGAAGACGTTGAAAATTTCTTTGACCAGGAATGTTATCTATCTGAAGTTTGTAACGGTAGCTGTCATTGTATCTATAATCCTCTTTCCAGGCGCTGGCTTTTATTTCTTCCACTGTTATTCCTCCTCGCGCATCTCATTAAGTTGATGCATCGCCTCTTTCCAATTAGTAAACTTGAGTACAAAAGAGAATACTTTAGGCGAATGAGTCAAAATAGTTTGTACTACCGATTCTTTCCAGCTGCTCATAATCTGCTTATCTACATCCATAAAATCTCGAATTTGTTTCTTGTCAAAGCCTGCCTCTTTTAGGTGTTTGTACTTAATTTCTTGCAAAAAAGCTGCGTCCTCATGTATTTTGGCACACAATAAGAGGCACCGGTAGATGGTGCGCTCGACAACCCGAGCAGCGTGTGAAACTTCAAAAAATTGTGTAGCAAATTTACATGAAAACACCCCAAAAAGATAGACACAAACCAGTATGGCTGTTTGTAAGTCGGTTAGTTCCATGCTCCCTCCAATAAAAAACCGCGAGATTTCTCTCACGGTTCTATTATAACAACTTATATTCTATTTGTCAATGATTACTTTTTCTTTTGGAGAGCTTCCCTTACAATTCTCTTAGCAACGCGCTTGGTAATTGTATTAATCATTTCCTGGAGAGGAAGCTCATCATCGCCCAGAGGCAGTTCGCCTTCGGGCGGAAGGGGCCCTTCCTCGGGTCCCAAGTCTAGCTCTTCTTCGTCTTCGTCTTCGTCCTGCTCAACTTCTACTTCATCGCCTAGCACATCTTCTAGCGCTACTTCTAGAGCAGCGAGAAAATCATCAACACTTACTTCGCGGCCACCGCCTTCTAGACCTTCTAGGCCTTCTTCACCTTCGGGGGGTAGCTCGTCTAGTGGTTCCAAACCTTCTTCGTCGGGGGGTAGCTCGTCTAGTGGTTCCAAACCTTCTTCGTCGGGGGGTAGTTGTTCGCGAAGGCGCGCTCCGGCGCGGCCGTTATCATCCGGATTACCGTAACCTGCGGCGCCTTCACCGCGGCCTCTGCCATGTGATTCTCGGCGCAGTCTGCGGGCTCGTTCCTGTAGACCCTCAGCCGGTTCTTCGGCCGGCTCAGTAGCTGGCTTCTGCTTCTCCGCCTTCTTCTTGAGGATAGCAGCCTTGAGTGGGTCCTTAAACTTGCCCTGGAGCGGGCCCTTCTTGAACTTCTGAAGATTCTGGAGCTTTTCTCCCGGTGTCTGCGCGGCGACGGACTCCTCCTCGGCCCCTGTGTATTTTACGATTCTCTTCTCTGGTGAGGCCTCAACTGCCGCGGCATCTTCTTTGCCAAAGACTGCTTGGGCAAATGCTGTTCCGCCTTTGGCCGCGGCTGCTTCCGTGGATCTCTGTTCCGGGGTCTTCGCCGCTTCGACTGCATCCCGCTCCATCTTCGCAGCGCGGGCGGACTTGTTCCGGTCGACCTGCGCGGAGATCTCGTCTTCGCTGGCAGTGTGATTGCCCTCGTCGGCCAATTGTTGGGCAGCACGCGCCCGCTGGACTTGCTTATTCCGCGCAGCGCGCTTGGCGTTCAGGGCCGCGACCGCCTCCGGGCCGGCACGTGTGGCCTCGGCCTCGTCTTCGGCGGCCGTGGCTTCCCTAAGACCGTGTACAAAACCCGGTGTTAGCGGCTCTAAGTTGGCCAGCTTCATAAATTGCCGGACTTGAGACTCCGTCAGTAGATTTCCTTTTTTACCCATTACGATATTCTCCTAAAAACAAACGACCGTTGCTACATTTAATTAGTATCTGTCGAACATAACGACGCTTTTTATTTTGCTCAAAGTGGCGTCAACTATTTGTTTTGCCCTCACAATACTGATGTGGTGGCGCGCCGCAACTTCTTTTAGTGTCATGGGTCCGTGCTTGTTGACCGCTATGAGGGTACAGTTGTTATCCTCTGGGTAATCTATCCACATTCGACATTCTTCCTCTGTACAGCACACTTCTCTTAACAAACAACGTTTAGAACATTCTCTCATAACTCTGGTATCTCCTCTTCTATTAAATCAAATATATTCTCTACATCTTCTTTCGTAATCCCCAACTCTTTCATTAAATCTTTCCCGTCTTCTCGTAACTTTTTTGACTTCCTTAGCTTGGCCTTTGACATCAGCCCTTCATTCTCGCGATAATGATCTAGGAACTCCATAAACTTTTCATTCTTTTCGAGCAGCGATAACGTACACGCCCTGAAAAATTCGCTTTGTGTAGCAAACCCTTCGTAATATAATCTTATTTTCAACTCTTCGTGTATACGAGGATGAAGAAAAAAGCTCACTGGTGTCGAATCACTTTTCATCGGTTTAGTATATGCGTTGAACTTTCCATCTGACCCGCTGGAGATTGAATAATAAATTGCGCTTTCTCCTGCAACTCTGAAATAGATCGCGCGCCAGAGTATGATAGGCCGCTTCGTATGCCTCTGGCTAACTCGGCTATCACATCGGCAACCGGTCCACGATGCGGAACTACTGTAGAGATGCCTTCAAGTGAAGCGGTCTTGCCCCGCCACTCCAGCTGAGCATCTTTGCTGGCCATTCCTCGGTAGGTTTTAAACTTGCCTTTTCTCGTCTCTATGATCTCGCCCGGGCACTCGTCAGATCCTGCCAACAGCGAGCCTACCATGGCAAAGTCTGCTCCGCAAGCAAGGGCCTTGACAATGTCGCCAGAACTCTTGAGGCCACCATCGGCTATTACTTTAACATTCTCAAAGCGGCCATTTTGTTTAACCATTCGAATTGCTATTATTGATTCTAAAGTCGGTATGCCGTGACCAGTTTGAATACGAGTAGAACAGATACTTCCGCCTCCAACCCCAATGCGTATGCTATCCGCGCCCCACGTGGCCAAATCAATAAAGCCCTCAAGAGTGGCAACGTTCCCAGCCATAATGTGAACCGTGTCGCCAAAAAGATTGCGCAGCTTATGTAGCGCATTTTTCACCAGAACATGGTGTCCGTGAGCCACGTCAATACACAAGATACGTACGCCGGCTTCATATAACGCCGTCGACCGGTCCAAATATTCTTCTGTGGTCCCTATAGCTGCAGCAGCGGTCTTGCCGTACAATTTGATAACAGAGGCTGCGAGGCCGGATTGCTTTTCAATTGTATTATACCGATGAAGGACGGCTAGTCCCCCGTTATGATTCATAGCGATCGCCATCTTGTCGCCAGAAATAGTGTCCATCGGGCTGGCAATGATTGGCAAGTCGAAATGATTATGTTTATCTAAATCAACGCCTATTTCGATTTCTGCGCGAGTTTCAATATCAGAATATTGAGGCACTAATAAAATATCGTCGTATGATATGGCTTGTTTAATTTGCATTTATTTTCTCCATTGCATTGTCAACTTTTTCCCGACAATTGGGACAGGTTAATCTCATTACTTTTCTATCTTCATAAACTATAATGTGCCAAGTCTGCGCCATCTCTTTGCTTTTCTTATCAAACTCAGTTTCGCACAAGCAACACTTTTCTGGTATGTTTAAAAATAAACTTGTTCTTAGTTCCAGCGCTTGTTTGCTTCTCTTGCGTTCCTTCTTGCGCTTAGCACCGTCTACCTTTCTCAGCTTTGGTCTACTCATGTACGCTCCATCGGATAGAAGTCAGGCGTCAGTGCAATCGGCGGCCTATAAAGCATATTAGAATGAAACACCACAACCGCCGACGGAAAGGGAGCCGCGTTTTCGGAGTTACCAAACTTTAGTCGGCCACGAACCAGATGAACCTCTTTTGCCCTCATCACATAGTCGTGCCACCATTTAGTATCAGTTCTGGCCGGAACTAGCATCACAACAATCGTATTGTGCTTCCTGGATTCTTGGTATCCCTTTTTAAGCCATGCTCCAATACCGCGGCCGTAGGGAGGGTTCACAAAAACCGTGTGACCCTTCCAATCTTGCGCAAGACCATCATCCTCTTTAGTAAAATATTTTTTACACTTAGCGCTGGCCTCTGTAGCACACGGATCGAGAGTAAATTCAAATTGTTCTTCTAACTTGTCAAAAAATTCCTGGGGCGTGTCCCAGTCCCCGCTTTTAGAACTAAACCCCGGGGCGCCACCAGATTTTTTCCACAGGCTTCCTTTTGTAAGGTGTGACGCTTCAGGCTTCATCTGTACTTCCCAGCGCATTGGTGCCCCGTGCGCTTATAGTGACGGGATACTCGTAAAGCTCCCCTTCTTCGTTTTCTAATGCCTGGAACGATATCACAGGAAGCATAACCAATTGTGCTATCTTTGTGTGGGGTTCAATTAATTGAGTGTTGGAGCCGACGTTGTGAAGATTAATAAACACTTCGCCGGCATACCCGGAGTCAATAACACATGCTCCCACGATTAGGCCGCGGGTAGCAGCCACGCTAGATCGGTTCTTAACCTCCAGCATATATCCATGAGGCACTTCAAATCTTAAACCGGTTTGAAGTAGCTTGTTTTCGCCCGGCGCTATTCGTAGCACCGTGGTGGACCTGTCTGCCGGACAAAAATACACATCGAGGCCGGCGTCGCTGGGGTGTCCTCTCGTTGGTCTACTCACGTCTTTTCTCACGCGGTGGTATTGTACAATCATTTTATCTCCTATTCAAAATCAATGTTAACGTTAACTGTTATGTTAAACTTAGGTACTCGTATTTGGTTGGCCATGTTATGTTTCTGTGCCGCTGCCGCGTCCAAGAACCAATCAGCGTGGCCGCGCTCATGAATGAGATCCAGAAAGTAATCATCTTTCTTGCCGCAATTTCTGGCCATCATCTTATAAACTGTTTGGTTTAATCGCTCCGCTTCGGCTGCGTCTGCCTTAATCTCTTCCACCTTGCCCCACACGGATGTTGAAACATCATGTATCATCAAAGTAGCGTCGGAGTCCATAAATCTCATTCCTTCATCTCCAAAAGAAAACAAAATCGCTCCGCAAGACATGGCCTTTCCTTCGACAATGGTGGCCACGGGAAGCTCGGCGTGTTTGATGGATGATATCATAGCCATTAAACTGTAGACCTGCCCACCATATGAATCTATAATAACCGGTATAACTGATTGACCGGTATTGTGAGCGGCCGACACTCGATCAGCGAACTCCTTAGCCGCCTTATTATTAAATTCATTTACCCGTATGACAACCGGAGACTTTCGGAGTTCTACTTCTTTCAGGAGCGGGCTGCTGGTGATCGTTGTCTTCATTATATTCTCTCTGGGTTGTCTGAAAAATGAAGGTCTACTTCCGGCAAATAAAATTCTAGATATTCTTTCCAGCTGTCTTCGCTTTGTAAGTGGATGGCGATACTATTCTCATTGTTGAGTCGAAACGACCAAGCATCTACCTCTCTCAGCACATCCACCTTATTAATTACCAGATCTGTAACGCCATTAATCTTTATAGCCTTATTTAAAAGACTCAAATTGGTCCAGTTGCACTGTCGTGGTCGACCGGTTGTGGCCCCGTATTCTTGACCCGCTTCCTGGAGTCTGTCAAATATTTTACCACTCCCATGGAACTTCTTAGAGCCCACGTAGGTCTCGTATGCTTTAGCAACGCCCCACACCTTACGCACCGCAGTGGGTGGAATTCCATTTAGAAGAGCCCCAGCCGTCGTACAATGGCTTGAGGTGACGTATGGGTAGTCGCCCCAGTCTATGTCCAGTCCGAAGCCTTGAGCACCCTCACAGAGGACGCGAGCAGCAGGATAGTTGTGTAATTCTTCATAAAGATCAACAACATAGTCCATTAGCGCCGGTATCATTTCGGCACGGATGCCGCAGCGCGCATACTTGTCTCGATAAGCAGGCCCGTTGCCACGCTTAGTTGTGCCGATTGCGTTCTCCTCAGTCTCTTCCTCTATATGCTTGTCAGTAATAATGTGTGCATTCTTTGCTATCCTCACCAACTCGTTGCAGGGTATTCCATTCTCTTCTAACATTTCTATTTCCTTGAAGAATTGTTCCAGATTGACGACACAGCCAGCGCCGATAACAGACTTAACTCCGAAGAAAACACCGGCCGGGATGTGATGGGTTATAAATTTCTTCCCCTCGTGATAAATGGTGTGACCCGCATTGCAGCCGCCATTATAACGAAGACAATGTGTATAAGCTCCTTGGCGTAGTAGATGGTGGGTTATTTTACCCTTTCCACAGTCGCCGTATTGTAAATCAACTACTATATCTACTATCATCTTCCTTGCCCTCGATATCTCTTTTTATAACACTTGTTGCCTCCGTGCGTGCCCGGGGTACCGCGTTTGGTAAACTTACTGTTACCAATGCTTGTTTTCTTTTTAGTACTCCCTGGTTTCGTATTTCTTTTTCTTGCCATCCTTATTTCCTATCCTAACAATCTCAAGTTATGTTTGACTGACCTTGTGCTAAATCCCCATTGCTCATTGTAATCTAAGCGCGCCATGTAAGGGCGGTTAACAAAAACTCGATCCCTCCCTGGTATTATACCCCAGCATCTAATCTTTGTCAACGCTGAATTACCATCTATCGCGGTAATAATCAAATATGGCTTTCCGTTCTTTGTCAGGCGCTCGGTAACATCCCTAGGAATAAACCACACCAGCCCTAATTCTCTGTCGTACTCTGATATGGGCGGAACATATAACTCATCTAACCGACTCTTAATCTTGTGATCGATAACCAGATCCATTGGAAAGATACCCGTAAGACTTACGGTGTTCTCGATCTCTTCCTCGTGAGAGAAGTCGCCCTCGGGCCCGTAGATTTCTATGTTTTCTGAAAACTTCTTCTTGTTCTTCGGCCTGTCTACTGCCACAGCCGACCAAAAATGTTTGCGACCGGTGAAGCGCTCATCCATCAAGTTGTCCATTGCTCCGCTGCGCACCAATACGTCTAACGCTTTCTTATTCAATTTAGAGTATATCACATCTGGATGGAAAATAGTATCCTCAATCGTATTAAACGGGCGATTGTTCAAGATCTGTTCAATAGCAGCATCACCGAGCCCCTTCAGCGAGGACAGCGGCTGAATCAAAGTGCTTTTATCGTTGGGATCAATCTCCCAAACTCTTCCAGATGTATTGATGTCGGCTTTCCTAATATTAAAACCATAGCTCTTCGCAATATTAATGGCCTTTTCTTTCCTGGTCTCGGGTTCTTTATCTAAAAATGCCGCCATCCATTCCGAGGCATAGTAATTCAGCAGCCATGCGCACTGGAACGAAATAATAGAATAAGAAACAGCATGGGATTTATTAAATCCATAGCCAGAAAAGTACTCAAAAGTTTTCCATAGCCTATCTGATTCTGAAATCTTCATCCCCTTTTCTTGACAGCCCTCCACAAACTTTGCATAAAGTCTGTTCTTAACTTCGTGTCCTTTCCCGGTGCCCTTTTTCGTTAAAACTTTACGAAGCAGGTTTCCTTCGTCCAAACTAAGATTCTTGCCCAGCTTGTGAGCAAGCATCGCAATCTGCTCCTGGAAGATCAGGAAGCCAAAAGTTTCTTTTGTTTCCTCTTCCACGGCTTCGTGGATATACTCTATATTATCGGGATTGTTCTTGGCTTCAACGTATTGTTCATGAACATTTGCAGATAGAGGGCCCGGACGATAGATAGAGGTAATAGCCGCAATATCGATCAAGCTTTCTGGCTGGGCCCTCTTACAGAAATTCTGCGCTGGCTGCTCCGTGAACTGGAAGATGCCTGCCCAGTTTCCTTTTTGAAAGATATTCTCATATACTTCCTGGTTATTAAAATCAATCCTATCTGGATGCAGGTTCTCGTCATAAAAGTTCTTGACATCTTCAAAAGTGGGCGACGCGTTACCGTAATGTCGACGCAATATGTGCCGAACACATCCGTCAATCATACGGAGGGTTGAGAGTCCGAGAAGATCAAACTTAATGAATCCTAATGGCTCCAAGTGACGTACGTTTTGTCCCTCTGACCATGGTGCTTGTCGCACACCGCCAGAATTAATAAGAGGCATGTGTTCATCTAAATTCTCAGCGACAAGCACACCACCAGCATGACGGCTGCAACTCCTTACTTGGCCCACCAGAGCCTCAACGTGTGTCTTAACGAGTGGATACTTCGCCAGAAACCCGCGTAAAGATGGACTAAATTCCATAACTTCTTTCCACGTGGGATTATATACGCCGGCTTTAATATCATTCTTACGCTTCGCGTCTGGGAGAGCTTCTCTCACCATGACGCTTGTAACCTTATTGACTTCTATAAATGGGATGTCATAGAACTTTCCAATATCTTTAATGAGTGACCTTAGCTGAAGGGTATTCCAATTAGAGATAGGGACAACTGTATTGTTGCCCCATTCTTCGGCTAGTAGTTCTTTAAGGCCCATGGGATCCGATACATCAAAGTCGATGTCGGGATAATCTTTGGCGTCCTTACGCAAAAACCTCTCGAATAATAGACCCCATCGGATCGGATCAACCTGTGTAATATCAAGAACGTACGCCACCAACGATCCTGCTGCCGAGCCGCGGCCCGGTCCTGTTACCTGAACACTGTTGGCTTTGTCGACAATCGCCTTCATTGTTAAGAAATACTTACTGAATCCTCGCTCTTTAATCACTTCCAGTTCGGCGTTTAGACGTGAAATATAATCACTATTCTTGTGAAGGTCCTTGGCTCGTAGGCCGTCTAGCGCCATTTTTTGTAGCGCGTCTTCTGCCGTTGAGTTTTCGGGCACTACGAAATTTGGAAGCTTAATTGAAGTGTCGGGCTCAAAGTCCTCAATCAATTCATGAGCAATATAGTGTGTTCTCACTAGAGTATCAAAAATTAAATCATCATCGTACTCTATGTCTAAAAGTCCTGAATATTTTTTATACGCCTCCCACATTTGATCACCGTTCTTTGGGTAAAGCTCATAGCCGATATCGTCTGTGTTAATTGGCAATTCGTTTGAAAGATAGCCCGGCTTGTCGCCCCCGCCAAGCCACCCAAGTCGTTTGTAAAGCTCTCGATCCCTCCAGGCATCGGGGTTGGGGTAGTGGCTGTCTGCTGTAGAAATAAGTTTTATGTCTAATTCTTCGCAAATCTTAATGATATATTTATTCAATTCATGCTGCTCTGGCACATCGTTCCATTGAAGCTCTCCGTACCATCGGTCTCCATAAATTCTTGTCATGTTCTCAGAGGTTTCTCGCATCGCTTTGAGAACTGCCTCTTCGCCTTCTTCGCGATTGGCCCAGTAGTCGCCGGCGTAAACCCCACCCAGACAGGCACTAGATGCTATAATATCTTCACTGTATTTCTCTAGTAACGCATAGTCTAAGCGAGGGTAGCGATAAAAGTTTTCTGATTTATAACTCTCCGAGATCAATTTAAAAATATTACTAAGTCCTTTCTGTGAAGTGGCCAAAATAATCATATGACGACGGTGATTAAGCAAGCTTCGAATAGCCTTCTTGCTTTCCTTTTCATCTTCAACCACGGCAGCGCTCACGTCATTGTTAAGCTTGCGCGCTTCTTTGGCGTCTGCCTTTATTCTTTCGTACTCCTCTCGCCATTCTTTAATACTGGGAACAAAATATGCCTCTACTCCGTAGATAGCCTTAAAATCTTTACCTTCGGCCTTCATCTTTTTAGCATGTAGAAGCTGGTGGGAAAAGCCATTCATATTGCCATGATCAGTTAGTGCCAAGGCGTCTGCGCCATTCTCGTAAGCAAAATCCATATGCTCTGGCGGGTATCCAATAGCATCAAAGATACTTCCTGCTACGCTGTGAGCATGTAGTCCGACGAACGGGATTGAAGGGGTTTTTCTATTCACTGTCGTTATCTCCTATGTTGATGTGACCTGTAACAAAACCGTAGGGCCGACTAAGGTCCTTGATATGTCCAGATAGTATTAGTTTACAGTACTCTTCCCATGTTGTCAAGTCATAAAACCAAGAAACTTCTTTTATTATCGCATTGGATAAATCTGCGCCCTTAAAAACGTCTAACAACTTGAAATGTCTAGATTTTCTGCGCTCCGCGGGAGGGAGTAGTCGGCTAGGTATCTCTTCTCCTTCAAGTGGCGGATAGTACGAGCGGGAATTTGACTTGATGATATCTCTAGCTCGGCGCCACTCCAAAGTGTCAAAAGTAAAACCTAGTGGTAGCCCATCGCAAACTGTTTTACCGCCATGTGAAAAATAAAATGGCTTTTTGCCGCTCATTTTACCTCTTGCTTTTTTGACCTCTTCTGGATCAGACACTCCAAAAGGAAAACTTACGTAATATCTGTCAGGTATCAGCCAACGACCGAGTCGTCTACAAATCCAGTACGCGACATTGGCGCCATGAAGTATGGACCAGGCATAGCAATCGTATTTATCCCGATGTTTAGGGTGTATTGGAACGTAGTATATGGGAATGGAGACATGTCCCTCTTTTGGATATCTAAC
>Ga0209434_1001342_pt1 | contig 11171 bp, 16 predicted proteins | sample ETNvirnome_2_300_FD_184068 | JGI IMG/M metagenome (GOLD analysis project Ga0209434, IMG submission 184068) | Marine viral communities from the Pacific Ocean - ETNP_2_300 (SPAdes) (version 2) | ecosystem: Environmental > Aquatic > Marine > Oceanic | place: Pacific Ocean | collected 2013-06-22 | reverse complement strand
AATTAGATATGATAATGAATAATAATAGTTGGCAAACCCCATTTAAAAATAAATCCGATTTGAAAAAATGGTGTATGGAAAATCAACCATATTATAAAAAATATATCCCAGATGTAGTTGCGTATTTTGCTAAGAAGTATAAAATTAAGTAAAATTAATATGAAAAAGTAAGAATTAAAGAAATAATAAACGAATCTGGTAAGAAATATGAGTAAATCGGTAAAAATAAAATATAAAGGTAAGGATTATTATATTGATTCAACTAAATATGATGATAAGAAGAATATTCAGTTCTTTTTGTTTACCGATCCAAAATTAAAATCGGTAGCTAAAGTAAGTGGTAAATCTCTTATGGTTAAGCGAAACGATATTAACTATACTCTTAAAGAAACAATGAAAAAACAACGGATATTAGAAATAATCGATGAAGAGATTCAGAAAGTAAAATGGGGTCTTATAACAGAAGAAATAACGAAAGATGATGAATTTGTAATACGTGATATCATTCGTAAAGAGGTATCATCTATATTTTTTACACTTTTCAAAAAGAGGAAAACCTGGGGTGCATAAATGGATTATACAAGAATCTATAATGATATTTATAAAAGAATGGACATCAGGAAATATTGCAGCTACAACATTAAATATAAGTAGAACTGGTATAAGTAGTTGTATTACTGGTAAACTAAAAACATCAGGAAATTATATATGAAAAAACAACTTTTAATAGAAACAACACTTTTTGAAGGAAAAGTAACACAAGATGATAGTGGCCGTACTATTACACGTGGTATATTACAACGTGCAGATGCACCCAATCAAAATAAACGAGTGTATCCTAAGTCGATATTAATGAGAGAGGCACAGAAGTACCAACAACTCATTAAAGAACGCAGAGCAATGGGTGAATTAGACCATCCAGAATCATCAGTTATCAACTTAAAGAATGTATCTCACAACGTGAGAGAAATTCATTGGGAGGGTGATGACTTAATCGGTACGGTTGAGATATTACCGACACCAAGTGGAAATATTCTTAAAGAATTACTAAACGCTGGTATTTTATTAGGTATTTCATCACGTGGTATGGGTTCGGTATCACCAATGCATGAGGGTGAAAATGTACAAGTAGGTGAAGATTTTGAATTGATTGGGTGGGATTTCGTATCTAATCCATCAACACAAGGTTCATTTATGGTACCTGTTAATGAATCAAAAGTAACCGATGACCCAATAGAATGTGGTATTTATTGTAAATCACAATCATTAATGCAAGAAATAATAACAGAACTAACACAACCTATATAATGAAAAAACAATTTAGCATAAGAGAATATCTTAATGAAAATAAGATATCAACCGGATTACATGAATCAAATGTATTAACCGATATAACTCTTAATGAATCATTAATTAATAATCCAAATGCCGCTACAAAAGGTAAAACTATAAAATCTTTCAAATCTAATGGAAGATACAAAGGATACACTATGATATTCACCGATGGTACTACTATACATATTAGTGGAGATTCTCAAAGCGAGTCTATTTATATTACAAAAGGATAACTAACATGAAAAAACAATTTGATATCGGTAAATACCGAAAAGAATATAAGATACATTTAGGATCAGTTGAAAAGGAAGTTGGTACTACTGTATTTAAAGGTGGACATAATGATTTACGTAAAACTAGTCATAAAGTACAACTTAATGAAGAGGGTAAATTAGTATTAAACACACATAAAACAATTATTACAGAGGGTGTAAAATATCCAACACAAGATGAAGCCGAAGCAATAGTTGATTGGACTAATAAAACGAATAGTATTTATTTTGGTGGAGCTGGTACAGAGATTCGTAACGCGTTTAATAAATGTGAGAAAGTACGTTTACAACAATGGAATCGGATATTTGATGATGATTCACCATGGGTTGCAGAACGTAAAGGTTCAAAACTAGCAGTTAAGTGGGATAAAACTAAAGCAGAAAGATTAGGATTATGATAAAAATGATAGGATTGGTAGGACAACAACCAATAACAACAAAATCACTAAAAGAGGGTAAAAAAGATTATATGCTACGCGGTGAGGGTGCTGATATATTATTCAAGAATGGGTATAAAGTTTCTGACGAGGATACACTAGAACATGCATATTATAAGGTAATTGGTTTATTAAAATCGTTTGGTATGAATAATTTAAAACCAAAAAAAGTTACATTTGAGTTTTAACAAATATAAAAAGACAAAACAATGATAAAACTAGTAACATTAAGACCAATGGGGTTGGGTGAAGAATCACAACCAAACATTTCCACTAAAGGAAATATTGCAGCGGGAGGAGGTTTAGGGGCTGCAACCAAAACTACCTCTAAATCAATTAATGAAGGACGTGATGATGCCGTATTAACCAAATACAAAAAAGGTAAATTGAGTGGTAACTTTTCAATAGCATTCGTTAGTGATAAAGCTAGAAAATTAGCAGACGTTATCGGTGTTAAAATTACTGATAGTCGTGGTAATCCATTAATTGCATATAAAATGGATAGATTACATAAGGCTGAAGAAATGTTACATAAACACAAACTGCATTATTCAGTTGTAATACGTGAATCGGTAAACGAGGCTTCATACAACAAGGATGTAGGCCATTATACTATAAAAGGTGGTAAAACATACGTGGATTCTAATTTTATTAACAAATCAAGCGGTATATTACCAAACTCGGAACTAAAACATATGGGATTTGGTGAGTTCTATATAGATACACCAAACGGTTCAGTACAATTTGCAAGACAGAATAATAAAATTGATGGATTTGTAGGACGTACACATAAGATATATGATGATAAAGGTGGAAAATTGGTTAAACAATTAATCGCTGGTATGCATAAACAAAAAAGAGTTGAACAAGTAATGCCAATGTAATACAAGAAACAAAATGACACAGGAAGAAGATAATAATAGAAAATATTCTAATGAGGTAAAGAAACACTTCTTGGAAATCGTATCCACATATAACAAATATCAAGAAATGATGGATAGAAAATCGGATATTACCGAAGTTGCAGAAACACTTGGTGGTATAACTGAAGCAGCAAGAACACTTGCAATACATGAAGGTGATGATTGGTTCGATAAACACACAGTTAAAAGAAACATGAGTGAGTTGGATAAGTTGGGAAAACAATTTGATAAGGTTGCGGTTGAAGCAAAAGGATTAGACCAAAGAATGGCTGGATTATATGAAGATATGGGACACATTCTTTCAAGATACTACAAAATAGGAGAAATTACAGAAGACCAAATGAAAGAACGTTTAGGAATGAACGAATCTAAAGAAGATTGTGGATGTGGTTGTAATGGAACAACAGAGGGTGGATGTAATGAATCAGTAAACGAAGCAGCAATAACTTATGGTATTGAATATAAATCATCTAAAAAAGATAGAAAATTCAAAAAAGCATCTTTGACAAAAACAACACACAATCCTAATATAGATAAAATGATGATAAAGGCTATTTCTAAAGATGCCAAATCATTAGCAAAACAAGATGGCTGGGTTGATTATAGAATAACCAAAGATGGAGTACCTGTAAAAGAATCAGACTTAAAGAAACTGTTACAAGTTGTTAAGAACACTAAATATCCAGCGGCAATTGATGAATCCAAACAAGTATTTAAGAAAGGTTCTGAAAAAATAACAGCAAATGTTGATAAGAGTGGTGATACACCAATTGTAACGTATAAAACTAACAATGTGGAATCATTAAGTCAAGATTTATTACTTCAAATGAAAAAAGATATCGGTGGTGACTTCATTTTAAAAACAAATGCGGGTGTTGACGTTCATTCAATGCATAAAGGGAATTGGAAAGGTATTACACTTAAAAGATTAAACGAAGCTAAATCGTTTAAGGTGAATATGTTCGGCCCAAAGATGGCAACGAAACAAATTCAAGATGTTAAGGACTTTATTTATAAAAAATTAGGTATGAATTGGGTATTTAAGACATCATATTCCCCTACATTCGATGAAAGTAATAGAAAAAAGAAAATAGATAAACAAATTGAAAAACAATGGGATGTTAATAGTCGCATTATCAATTTTAAAATAGATGAATCAACTATAAATGAGGCTAAAAAACTTCCTACTAAACAAGAAATTATTAAATATCTTATAAAAAAAGGTAACAATCCAAATGATGCTAAGAAAATGGTGGATAAACAATATGACCATGTTATTAGTGCATGGAAAAACGCATCATTACCTCATATGGCAGATGTAGTACGTACACTTGGAATGGATGAACAATTTGAAGCCACAATGAATGAAAACTTTTCGGATACAGATATTGAAAAGATTAAACAAATCATAACCAAACAAAAGAAATTAATTGGATTAACACCACATTTGAAAAAAGCTGGTTTTAAGAATATTGATTTTGTAATGATAGATTCAGTACCACCACATATTAAGATAAAACAAGGTAACAAAACGTTTTTAATCGTAAACAAGAAATATGTTGATAAACCTGATTTCGTAATCGGTGATATCGCTGGTGGATTAGATGAGGGTAAATACATCGAAGAGGGTGCAATGAGTGATATTGATATTATTCGACAAGAATCACCTAATCTTGCCGTATTTGTTAAAAGTACATTAAAGGCATATCCTAAACTTGGTAAAAGTAAAAATACCTTAAAATGGTTAAAGGATATTTATGATGATAAAATGACAGAGGCCGCACATGGGTATGAAGATTCAGATGCATCATATATCACAAAACATAAAGGTGAATTCAAACTTGCACAAAAACTTGTTAAGAAATCTGGTAAAGATGAAATGAAATTTTACGATGAATTGGAATCAATACATGAAAAAATAGGACATCCCAAATATATGATGTGGTTATCAGCCGCATTACGTGGATATAAAGTAGATATGCATAAGGATTCGAAAATTAAAAATAGAGCAGAGGCTGAAGAGGCATTATTCTTATTAAGTAAATAATTAAGACTATGAAAAATATAATCACCGCAGAAAAGAAACTGGATAAAATGTTAACAGAATCAATTAAGATAACAACCTTAACCGAGAGTAAATCTTCAAATTTCATGAAAGGTTTAAGAGTAACCCAATTTCCTGATAAATGGTCAATGATTGATATCCTGAAACGATATGATAGTGAAGTCTTTGAATATTTATGGAATGATTTAGGATATAAACACGAATATGGTGGGTAATAAAAATGACCGTGGTTCTGTTAAAAGATTTACTATCGGAACACAAATGGGGTAATTATGATATCGAACTCGGTAAAGTAAATAATATACTAATGATAAAGAATTTAAAAAAATATTGGATAGCAACCTCATCATTTCGAGGTGATATAGGTAAAGTTCAAAAAGGAGAAATATTTTCTCATGAGGGAACTAGTAAGGAAAATTCTGAATATGTTTTCATGTATTTGGCTAATCCATATCAAGAATTCTATACTGATGTTCGCAAGGATGAATTAAAGAAATTATTTAGACCAGTTGATGAAACCAAAGATATCCGATCATTAGAACTATTGAACAAGTGGGGTTTAATCGAATACGGTAACGGATATTGGATATTATCGGTATCATTGGATAAAAGACACGATACATTCAAAACAGCAATAACATCTGGATTAAAAGGCGTTAAAGAATATAAAGCTAAATCACCAAAACTTGCATTAAAGAAAGCAGGATACCATACAGGTCGTATGGATGAGGTGGGTAAAGATATGTGGTTTACTAAAATGTATGCCGATTGGGGTTTCATTGTTTCAATTAAGAAACCAACTGAATATTCCGTACAAAAATTGGTAAACATGGTGAAAAAGGCTGACACAATAAAAGAATCAACTACGATAAAATTAAAAGATTTAATTCCAGGCACATGATTCTGTTAAAAGATTTATTGTCGGAACACAAATGGGGTAATTACGATATCGAACTTGGTAAAGTATATACAGCCCGTGACTTCCCAGCTTTCAAAACCCCAACGCAAATTGAAGAATCAAATTCAGATTTGATATCACAAATGCAAAAACACTTTGAATACATTTCTAAAAAGTATTTCAAAGAGGATTATAACAAATACAGTAAACCTAAATTCAAAATAAAATCAAATTTAAAATCCGTAGGTGTATATATACCACGTGATAATCAATTTGATATAAATTCTGATTTTGCAAGTGATGAGGTTTCGTTAAAGGCAACAATGTACCATGAAACAATACACTATTTTCAAGTGCACAGAAATGGGTTTGACAAACGTAAATTTAATTCAGATGGATATCATGATGATTTTTTTAAGAAGATGGCATCAAAAATCAATTCAGGTGAGGGTTCTAAATTAGTAACTGTATCTGGAACATTTCAATCAATCAAAAGTGGTAAAGCTGTAAAATCATTTTGGGTATATGTAGTTGATAAAAACGATGGTGATATTAATTGGACATGGAGCCCACGTAAAAATGATAAAATGATTGAACGGTTGGATAGAATGAAAGATTATTACAGCTGGAAATCAGTTAAAGTATTTGAAACCGATGTAATAGATTTTAAAGAAGCACCACGTGCAACTAGTGGCCCCAAAGTTAAATTCGGTGCAGTTAATTCAACCGAACCTTTGTATAAAAAGATTAACAAGGTAGTAAAACAACATAAATAAAAGAATTCAATATTTATATAAGGTATGAATGATATAGAGAACACATTAGATAAGATGTTAACAGAGGCAATTCGAATTTCAAAAACTAAAAGTTTAGATGAAATGACTGTTTTACCATTAGATAGCATTACCAAATTAGTACCAAGTACAAAGGGTGCATATTCAGCTGAAGAACGTAAAGAATATAAAGCTTTACTTATTGATTTAGCTAAACACTTGAATAAATTTTGGAAATCACATGATATCAATATATCAGTAAAAACTAAATAACAATAAACAACACAACAATGGCAGCAGAGCTACTATCAGTTAAAGTAAAGGGGAATGATATTAATGATATAAATAAGGCGTTAAAACAGTTCAAAAAACGAGTTATGGAATCAGGACATTTACAAGAATACCGTGAAAGACAAGAATTTCACAAACCATCTGCAGTAAAACGCAAGAAAAAACAACACGCAATACGTGTTAATTACCTGCGAAGAATGGACGAAATTAAGCTATCTGACGTTTAATTCACTTTTTTCGAAAAAAAACCTATCAAAATTAGGTTTTAATAAAAAAATTATATATGTATGTATAGTAATCTACATCTATGTAGATTTTTTATTTTTAGTTAATTAATGAATACCCACGAACCCAATGTGAGGTCACCAAACAATTAACTTAACTTCCTATTGAAATTCTCAATAATTTCAGAAAAACACAAAGGTAAAAAAAGAATGACAAATTCAAGATTGTTAAAAGAGGCTATTGCTGATGCTAAGGCTGTACGGGAAACCGCTATCGCTAATGCAAAAATTGCTCTCGAAGAAGCTTTTACTCCACGACTACAATCAATCTTATCACAGAAACTTCAAACCGAAATGGAAGATGAAGAAGCTGGTGAAGAGGATGCTGAACTAGACGAGGAATATGGCAAAGAGGATGTATCTACAGCAGGATCATCTACATTAGGTGGTGAACCAGGTGGAACTCCATCAGGTGATACAACCAAAGCACACACCAAACTCGATCCAGAAACCGGCACTGAAACTTCAGCAGTTGGTAGTGAACTTGACGACGTAACAGTTGTTAAGGAACAAGAAGGCGATGAAACTGGTGATGGTGTAATTGATGACCCAACCGGTGCATCTGTAACCGAAGACGAGGACGTTGAAGCAGAAGAAGAACCTACTGAGGACGAATTCGATTTAGAATCAATTATCAAAGAACTTGAAAGTGAAATTGATGATGATGATATCGAGGACGAATTAGAAGATGAAGCTCCCGTAGAGGACGAAATTCCAGTTGAAGATGAAGCTCCTGTTGAGGACGAAATTCCAGTTGAAGATGAAGATCCTGTTGAGGACGAAATTCCAGTTGAGGATGAAATTCCTGCAGAGGTTGAGGACGAAGAGGACGATGATATCGACCTAGAAGAAATTCTACGTGAAATGGGATATGGTGATGAAACTAATGAAGCTGAAGAAGCTGAAGAAGAATCTGACGGTGAACCATGGGACACAGAAAAAGAAGATGAACTTGAAGAAGCTTATAATGTAATTAGGCAACTAAAAGGTACAATTAACGAAGTTAATCTATTAAACGCAAAATTACTTTACAGTAATAAATTATTCCGTTCATATGACTTAACAAACGAACAAAAAATGAAAATTGTTGAAACGTTAGATAGAACAATTAACATTAGAGAAGTTAAACTAGTATTTGCTACTTTAGCGGAATCATTACAAGTTGGTGGTACAACTAAAAAACGCCGAAACAAAATAACTGAATCATTTGCATCAACCACAACTGCATCAACTGCACCTGCAAAGGAAATCATTTCTGAAAATTATGATTATAGTGCTAGATTCAAAGAATTAGCTAATATTAAAAACAAAAAATAGGAGAAAATAAATGAAACAATTTGATCTATCCAAACTAATGGAAGGAAAGACCCCACAATCTGTGATGCTTACTGAAACACGTGCATTAAAAAGTAAATGGGAAAAATCTGGTCTTTTAGAAGGTTTAGGAGACAACGAACAATCACAAATAAGTGTATTGTTAGAGAACCAAGCAAAACAGCTTTTAGATGAAGCTACCGCAACAGGTACATCTGCTGGTTCTGAAGAATGGAGTGGGGTAGCCCTTCCATTAGTACGTAGAATCTTTGGTGAAATTTCAGCAAAAGAATTCGTATCCGTACAACCAATGAATTTACCATCAGGATTGATATTCTATCTTGACTTCAAGTATGGAACAGCTGTTCCAGGTAATCCTACGTTCAATGCAACATCATTATTTGGTGGTAATAGTACTGATTATGGTAGCACTGACGAAGCAGTTAAAGGTTTATATGGTGAAGGTCGTTACGGTTATACCGTGAATGATTCATCAGCAACTATCGCTTCAGGTTCAGCTACATATGCAACTGCATCATGGAATGATGTTGGATTTGATTCATCATTATCATCATCAGTAGCGGCAGGTACACTACGTTCACTATCATTTGCAACTAGTGGATTAACAAGACCTGACTTGCAAGCAGCTCGTTCGTATTATTTATCATCATCTGACTTTAACGCAGCTGATGCATTCTATCCTGCACATACTAAGATATCAGGTTCAAACGTTGTATTCTATTTCAAAGATGCATCGTCAGCAGCACCTTATCAAGTAGGTGGTACACTAGTTAATTACCCATCACAGCCAGTAGCTGAGAATCGTGGTGATTTTGAAGATGGAACACCAACTGAACCAGCAACTGATATTAACATACCAGAAGTTGACCTTGAGTTGAAATCTGAGGCTATTGTAGCTAAGACTCGTAAGTTGAAAGCTGTATGGACACCAGAACTTGCACAAGACCTTAACGCATATCATAGTATAGATGCAGAAGCAGAATTAACATCAATGTTATCAGAGTACATTTCGTTAGAAATTGACCTTGAAATTCTTGACATGTTAAAAACTAATGCATTAACTATTGATTATTGGTCAGCAACAATCGGTGAAGAATACAATTCAGTATCGGGTACTTGGTCAGCAGCAACAACCGGTATGGCATACCAAAAAAATACTTGGTTCCAGACTCTTGGTACTAAGTTGAATAAAGTATCTAACAAGATACATCAATTAACACTTAGAGGTGGAGCTAACTTTGTAGTAGCATCTCCTGATGTATGTACTATCCTAGAATCAATTCCAGGATTCATGGTTAACTCAGACCAAGATGCAATGAAATTTGCAGCTGGTGTATCACAAGTAGGTGCAATGGCAAACAGATATCAAGTGTACAAAAACCCTTATATGACTTCTAACGAAATCTTATTAGGATTCAAAGGAAGTAATTTCCTTGAAAGTGGAGCAGTTTATGCACCATACGTACCATTGATTATGACACCGTTGGTTTATGACCCGACAAATTTTACTCCGCGCAGGGGCGTTATGACCCGTTACGCGAAGAAGATGGTCAGGCCCGAATTTTACGGAAAAATTTATGTAAAAGATTTAACATCTATATAACATACATTCCATAAATAATCTTAAAGAGATATCACATCGTGGTATCTCTTTTTTTATGCCTATTTTTTACGTTTACCATAAAATTCTATATTTATAATAAAGTGAATACTATGGTAATATATATGATTAAATCACCCAAAGGTAAAGTTTACATTGGACGAACAACTGATTTTGGTCGAAGAATGATAGAACATAAACATGCTTCGAAGAAATCATACAACACCAAACATGATTATGCATTATATCGCGCTATTAGAAAATATGGTTGGGATAATTTTGAAAAACGGATATTAGTAGAAACTAATGACCCTAATCTTCTTAAAACATTAGAAATTGAATTTATTGATGCACATGATGCATATAAACGTGGTTATAACAATGCACGTGGTTCTGATGGAGGTGATGTATATAAAGACAATCCAGAACGATTGGAACGAATGAAGAAAATAAATAGTGATATGTTTTCAGGTGATAAAAATCCAATGTTCGGTAAAACTCATTCAGATGAAGCTAAAGCATTACAAAAACAAAAAGCCAAAGGTAGATTCTCACTAGAATGGTACAAAGAACGGAACGGTGATAGCGAGGGAACACGTTTATACGAAGAAAGATGCTATAAGTTAAAACACAGAAACCTACAAAAAGATTCAAAAGGTAGATTTATTAAAAAACACTAAAAATGACGACACAAGAATACATAGTAGAATAAGTAGCGAAAGTACACCCATACACACAACAAACAATAGATGGTACATATTTGAGAATGGTGTTAGAAGTTGTTGAAAAATAAACACGAAAAAGCTTGTGTATGTCAAATAAATGTTGTACTTTAGTAGTAGATATTGAAATTAAAACTTAAAACAATGAGTAAAAAACAATTTATACAGAATTTAGATAAGATGGTTGAACGTGATTTCGACCAGAATGAAACCCTTCAACAATTACAAATGAATCA
>Ga0209434_1001336_pt1 | contig 11213 bp, 1 predicted proteins | sample ETNvirnome_2_300_FD_184068 | JGI IMG/M metagenome (GOLD analysis project Ga0209434, IMG submission 184068) | Marine viral communities from the Pacific Ocean - ETNP_2_300 (SPAdes) (version 2) | ecosystem: Environmental > Aquatic > Marine > Oceanic | place: Pacific Ocean | collected 2013-06-22 | reverse complement strand
CAAGAAAACGTGAGAAAGAAAACTCTGTAGAAAAAGGCTTACTATCTAGTGTGTCAAAGTATTGACCGGTTTCAGATAAGAAAGCCTTTCTGTAATATAGATGTTGGGTTTGTAAGTTCCTGCGATTAAGGAACTGGATAGAACAATCATCGTTATGGAGTGAGATACTGTACTTTGCAACAACAGATGATAGAGCTACGCGGTTGTCCCACCCTATAAAGATGTGGTTCTTCTGAGTAGTCATGTTATATATCTTATATAGTAGTTAAAAATATTAATGTCAACGTGTATACTTTAAAATAGTTTTAGTATATATACAATAGAAACTATTTATAATAATCCCAACCTTTCTAAATAATCGGGATGTAGAAAACCTCTTACAAGTTTACGTGCAGATGCCATTGCAACACGCGGATCTGTTTGTCCAAACATTTCAACCATAAGCCTGTTGCGTAAAGTTTCATTCCCCATTCTAAGAAATACATCAGGTCGTTTATCTGCTATAGCTTCTGCATTTATTTCCCTAATATCTTCCATTAAACTTTCTATCATTTCATTAGCAGATTCTACACCTTTAATATTACCATCCGCCTGTTCTTTATTTCTTCTTGCTAAAACTTTAGAAATCTGACTATAATAATAATCCTGCTTTGCTTTAGGTCTTGCTTCAAGAAAATTTATATACTGTTTTTGTAAACGTTTCTGACGTAAAGAAGTAGGAGTAAATCCAATGAAGCGTGCCATATGTTCTAATTTACCGATTTCTTGACTCGGCATAATCACTCGTCCTTTTAATGTTCTGATTGGTAAATTAGGATCATACATACTATGAGCAGCTTCCATCGCATTTCTTATTCCAATAGGAATAAAACTAGAAAGAAATTTTAAAGATGGTTCATTGAAACCAATACCTGTTTGTCTCATATCTTGTGCAGCATCTTTTGCTCTTCTCATACCGTCAAATAATAAAGCACCAGCAGGACCAAAAGCAGTTACCAGATCACCAGTAATAAGATTATATGGAATTACTTCTGATGTTGTTATCCGTTTTGATACATCTATACCTAATATATGGCTTGCAGGTCCACGAGTAATCATATCAACGGTAGTTCCACCAAATCCCATTTCAGCTAATGCTTCTCTCATACCAAACTCAAGATCAAAACCATTTAATTTAGCTGTCTTACTTAATTCCTTTAACATAACTCTTACATTCTCCATCCACGGCGCACCCATAGCACCACCTGCAAAGAAAGTTGTTACAACTAATCCTCCTAATAAAATACTTCCTATACGTCTATCAAGTTTTCTTTGTTCAGCTGTCTTACCTTCAGTTCCTCCTCCCTTAGTACCCATAATTATTCTAAGTGATTGCGCCCAAAGACCTATATACTGTAATACAAACGACATAAACTGTGTAGCTACATTCATTAAAGGATGCTGAAATAATTGTGGCCTATTTTCTTTAGTAATTAAAAATTGAGACTTTAATACCACCATAGTTGCAGCATTCTCAGGTGTCATATCTTCAAATGACCATTCAGTAACTTGAGAAAAATCACTAAACTTATTTAACATATCTGTAGAACGTGATGCTAAACGATATGCAGCCAATGCTGCTGAGATACGGTTTATCTGTTCAACATAAGCAAATGCAAAAGCACTGGCTGTTAATACTGTAGCCCCGGCCCGTCCCAATGTTCCGTTACGACCAAAAGTAAATCTTGATTCAATTGCTCCTATATTTTCTGTTATATTAGAACCAAGTTCTATGTTCATGATAGCTTGAATAATCCCTTTACGATATAAGTTACGAAGCATGGCCCATTCATCTTGCGTTATTCTACCACCTTTTAATCTATCTGGTAATGTTTTTGACGAAAAATCAAAACCTAACCTATTTATACCAGCGTTAAACGGATCAGCAATTGTCGCAGCATCTTGTATTCCTTTTAATACTTCGATCATAGCACTATCACCAGTATTAAATCCTATTATAGATTTTAATATTGGCATAGTTGTCATAAATGGTTGAGAGGCATTCACTAAAGCTGAACTAAAATTAAAACCAATAGCCCAATGAAATGCCAAAGACTTAGCCATAGCTCCTGCGTCGGCATCACGATAAATATATTCCAGTTGTTTATCTACATATTCTGCCAGCGGTATACCACCTTCTTTACTTCTTAATACTTCTGTAGCTTTCATGATTGGTGTATGAAAAATCATATTAGAAGCAGCGTTAGCAGTTGTTCTTGCCATTTTAGCAAGTTGATCAGCAAGATAATTTTCTCTATTATTAGGTGTTATATATCCTTCGACTCCTCCTCTATCTCCTAATTTTCCTTTTTTTCTTGGTCGTAAATATCTTCCAAAACTCTTTGTAGTTAGTTCCTGTTGTATTTCATTTACAAATCCTGTAATTTCTTTTGCATCTTTATAGCCTAAAGCCACAACCATTTGATGAATAAGTGGTAGATCACTTTGTTTTAATTCTTTTTTAATTAGTTCTTGTGTTCGTTCTCTTACAGGAGTAACAGTATATAAGTCTGAAGAATATTCTTGTAACATTTCATTACGTCTTTTTTCAAGTTCAGCTTTACCACCTTCTGATTTAAGGGCATCCCCCCATTGTGGTGTATTTGTTTCATAATGTACTGATGTGTTATCAGCTTTTCTCATTACGTTAAAGAACCATTTACCTTTTCTCAACTGTGGAACATAGTAACGATGTGCATTTCTAACCTGTTGAGACTGACTTATATGTATCAATGTTTTAAGTTGTGATGAAGCTATCTTTAATTTCTTAGCTATCACTGATTCTTTCATAGTGTCACTTACTACATCTAGCATTCCAGCCATAACTGAAGACAGTCGATCAAGTTCTACCATCATTTTTTTAGATGGCGCATCACCAGCTTGATTCATAGTTTCTAATTCTACAATTATTTGATTAAGATGCTTATAAAATTGATCAACGTTTTTTAATATAATAATATTTTCTTCGATTATTTCATCATTCTCATCAAAGTAAACAAGATCCATTGTTTCTTTATTAGCTATCGCTTTATTTATTCCTTCGTTAATAAATTCTTCACTATTACTAACATCTTTTAAATATTCAATAGCAGAATATCTAACTTTACTTACAGATGATGCAACTGTATCATCTACAGATATTCGTAGTTCTCCATATAAAGGATGAGTCTGTTCAGAACTTTTCAGAAGCGCCCCCTCCATTGTTTCATATCCTCTTTTAAACGCTTCTTGTACGTTATCAAATTCAACAAGTTCTTCAGGACTTAATTCAATTATTGAACCCGGTTGAACATCTAATACTTTATAGAAACGATCAAGATGTTCTTGAGAGAATACAGATACTCGTTGTATTATATCTTTATCTTTATATTTCTTTGAAGTTGGTTCTGTTGCAGGAGCTATAGGTAATACAAGTCTTGCAGATCCATCTTCAAGTCTTTCTAATTGTATGTAATTAGGATCTGTGTTAGTAAAAGGATAAAGCTTATTTAGAATTACTGAAACATTACTAATCTTATGTCTTTGTTCATGAGTTAACCCATTAAAATAATTATGTGCATCTCTTAATATAAATTCTTGAGTAGCCTCACGCATCCTACGTGAATGTTCTAGTAATGTTAAAGCAGGTACTGATGCAGGATGCATTTGCATGAATGATGTAGGATGCCAAAGCCATCTACCTAAAAGGAAAAAAAGTCTTGCTATGCTTCCTGTTTTTCCTACTTCAATATCTTGAATTTTTCTTTTATATGCCTCCATTATTTCTGCACGTTTTTTACCGTCATGTATATCTATCATACCTGCTTCTGTCAAGAATCTTATGGCAGGATTGTCAAGTAGTTCATCATGTATACTTTCCAAATCAGTTTTCATACTGTTAGGATCTATATATTCTGGTCTACTAATTCTTGAATCAATATTATTTATTGTATTTAAATCAGCGGTTGAATCTTCTCCCTCACTTCTTCTACCCTCTTCTCTACCTTCCTCATCAAAGAAAATATCTTCCAGTGATCTTTCTTCAACAGCTGCAGGAATAGTTTTAGCGACAGCAGGAGCAGCACGTTTTCTTTTTCTACCAAAACCCGATGGTCCTTTAGGAGGTTCTTTGGGTGGTTCTTTAGGAGGTTCTTTGGGTGGTCCTTCAGCTTCTTCAGTAGCAGAGTCTGTAGCTTCTGCTATATTATTGGTGAGAGATGTTTCATTTACTTTTTTAATAGCTTCAGACTTACTTACATTCTCGTCTCTCATAATTATGTTTGCTAGTCCAAGTAAATGTGGATTCATACCCATTTCAAGTGGATTGGTAGGAAATTTATGTATTACTATTGAATCTCCGTACCCCCGTTTAGAATCCATATATTCATTATATTTCATACGAGCTACATTTTCAGGAACTACATTATTATCAATTAAGTTCATTGCTTTAACTGTATCCGAACCTAAAACCATTTCTAATCTCATAGCATACTCTTGTAAGGATTCTTTTATTTGCTTTTTAATTTGTTCTTCAGTAAATCTTTCTGTTTCTCCTACTGCTTCTCCTACTGCTATTTCTTCATCAAATGTCTCCGCTATTTTAGCTCGATCTATTTCCTTTAAAGTAGCAAATACTCTCTTTCTATCTATCCCTTTAATATAAGGTTGAACACCACTAATCCCACCATGACCACTTAGTCCTATAAGTTGTTGTATAGTAACTCTACCAGTATTCATAACATGTGTTAAACGAGCATGTCTTGCCATATGAGAATGAAAATCTTTCATGTCTGGTGCTGGTAGATTTTTAGCTATCATTCTTTTAGTAAATCTTCCCCAAAGACTATCTAAAATAGGTTCTAGTTCATCCTGTCTTTTTGCTGAACGAACACCTTTCCAAGCTCTTTGATAAGTTTCTTCTGCAACATGACCACCTTCTCTAGTTATTCCAGCCGCACTTGTAGTTTTCTTTTTATGCTGAGTTGATGGAAATAAAAACTTAAGATTATTTTCTTTTACTTCAGGTGTTAATTTCTTTTTTCTCTCTACATCAAGTATTGAACTATCTCTCGGAGATATCATTAGACCTCCTGTTGGAAGTACATTTTCTGAAGTACCGGCTACCCACAATTCAATAATATTTTTAACATCTTGTGTTAGGAAAAAATCTTTAAAAGTATCTTGTTTTGGTTGATACATTCTCATATATTCTTCACCGTTATTTATCGCTGTTTCTAATCCAGCTATTTTAAGGTCTGTTACTTTCTTTCCACTCTTTTTAGTCCATACAGTTGGTTTCCAATAAAGTGATACCACTTCTCCAGCACGTAATGCAGCCCTATACTGAAGTTTCAACATAACATCACTACGAACAGCTGCCGACCATTCTTTTCGTTCTTTATTTGCTAACCATTTGTCATCAGAAGCACCGGGTTTTCCCCACGCTTCTTGACCTTCTCTAAATCTAGTTTCTATTATATTTTTTTGTGCAGGTGTTAAATCTGCTAACGTTATTTTTTCACCAGCTTCATTTTTTTTAAGTATTCCATCATTTATAAAGTCACCCTTTTGCATCTTAGCTTCAATATTGTTTTTAACTTTATCGTAATATTTTTTTCTATATTCTTCTGCCCGTTCTGTGCTTACTTCTTCATATATTTTCCACGCTGATGGTGTAGGAGCTACTATTGGGTCTAATTTATCTCCTCTTGGAGGTTCTGGAACCTGACTCATCGGATCTGCTTTATTAGGATCAAGAATAGTACTTTCTCTAAGCCAATCTATAAACTCTCCTAAAGCAAAGAATTTATTTCTTCGTGTTTGATTATCCTGTAAACGATTTTCAAGATCTGTAAAATATTCTGTTAAAGTTTCAGTATTTATTTGGGATCTTTCTTTATTTCTACCAACTCCTTCATGATAAAGTCTATTTGGTGCATTACCAAACGTCTCCCCTTTACTTAATACAAATGCTTCAAATTCTCTTAATATACTTGCAAGTGAGTTTGATCCGGCAGATCCTAATTTAAGGCTTTTAATCTGTTTAAGATAATAATCTATGATTGGTAACTCATCTCCACCAATAGCAAGTTCTTTACCCTCTACAATTCCACGTTCAGAAGTTACTGGTCTTAACTCAGCTGTACCGGAATCAATTGCTGCTTGTGCCTGTATTGGAGTAAGAGGTTTTCCATTAGTATTTACAGGCCAATCTAAAAGATTTCCCGTTTTTGTTAATTTTATATTAGCTGTTTTAGCATCATCCCACCTTTCTTTATCTAGATATTCATCACCTGTATCTTTATTTATTATCTTTACCCACTGTTGTCCAGTGTTAGGATTCTTATAGGTAGGGACTGATTCAAAAGTACCTTCAGTTTTTGCTAATTCAGTTTTAGCTAATTCCTCTAGAATCTCTTCATTTACTATAAAACCAATATCATCGTTTTTGTCTTTATAAAACGTAGTTTCTTCACCACCTTCCCTTTCTAATAATTCTTTTTCTTCTACCACTCGTTCTACAGCTCTAGCACTCATTCTATCTATATATTGTAAAACTGCTGCTACCTGATTACTTTCATCTTTCAACGCTTGTGGATCTAACTTATATTTATTTATCATATTTTGAAAAAAGTTTTTATCACTTTCGTTATGGAGAAACATAGGATTAAAATAGGTTGATAAATTTTCATCAAGTGATGCGCTATTCAAATTGATTAAAGCATTCTCTGTTGGAGCGTTTCCATTATAAGTGTTTGTTTGTTCTGGAGTTAATGTCTCTACTAATGCAGCTTGTAAAGGAATATTTTGAGATAAGAACTGATATTCTGGCTCACCAGTTTCTGTATTATATCTAAATTTAAACCAACCACCACCAGTTACATCTGTTGGCAGCATTATCTTTTCACCTAATTCATTTGAGTTTGGTACAGTTCTCCATTCTTCAGGATTTTTTATATCTGGTGCAGACTTAAGTAAAGTTTGTAATGTAGCAGAAGGAGCTACAACTGTTCCAGTAGGAAGATGTATATCTCTACCTTTTTCAAGTTTTACAACACTATATTTATTTTTCTGTTTCTGTTTTTGTTTCTTTGCTGTGTCTTTATCTTTATTTAATAAACTATTCTTTTGAGCTACAGCTTCTTTTCTTGTAGGATAAGCTAATCTTGCACCATTTTTACTTGCAACTGAATATCCAGTTGGTGATTCTCTCATTATTACATAACGAGCAGGTGCTGCTGCTTCTAGTAGTGGGGTAGCAAGTCTTCTAAGTGCTTTCCTCTGTTTATTATTACTCTTTATAGGAGCTTCATTATATTTCTTTTCAGCTTGTTCAGTAAAAACATATGTACCTTCAGGCGTAGCAACTACATCTCCAGTAGTAACTAGATTATCCATTACAATTCTTGCAGTTTGTTTATTTTTAAAACCAGATCCTCTTTGTATACTCTCTGGTGTGATTGGTTCTCCTGCTAAAATAGAACTTCTTCCTATAGAATCTGCTAAATGTGTAAAATATATTTTTTGTAATTTAGTTGGATTTGCTAACATAGTAAATATTTTATTAGGTTCATCTTTTTCTGATGTTTTATCTATATCATCTATTATTGCATCTGCAATTAAAGTATTAGAATCTTTAAGATCAAGAAATTCCTCTTCTATTTTTTCACCTGAGATTTTCCGTTGTTCTTCATTTATAACTGCAACACCAAGCATAGTTTCAAAAGCACCCGGAATAATTTCAGCACTTGCTTCTACAAATACATCACCCCATCTTCTATCCTCTTCAGCTACAACCTGTGCAGCATACTCACCTAAACCACCCATAAATGGTTGGATAGCCATAGTTTCAGTAGCAGCTGCTGCACCTAACATTCCTGTTTTTGCTAATCTGCTATATTGTTTTGCTCCTTCTGTACCTGCTTTAAGTGCTCGTTCACCCATATTAATAGATCTGTTAACAGCAGAAAATAATTTACCAGCTAGACCAAAAGATGCAGCATCCGCTAATCCTATTGGAGCACCACGCTTAAGAGCAAAATCAGTAAACTCTTCCATCTGTTTTTCATTACTAAAGATATCTATAACAGCTTTATTATCAGTAATGTCTGTGCCTCTTTTTTCTCTAAGAAACTTATCTATTGACTGAACAGTTACATCTCCAAATTCAATACCAAGACTTCCTAATCCTGTAACAATCGCACCACCTATTTTACCAGCAGGAGTTAAAGAAGTTCCAATAGCACCTACTAACGTTGGAGTATACATAGCAAAAGATTCTCCAACAATTTCTGTTAAAGCTCCAAGACCACCTTTAGCTGCTACAGCATCCCAATATAATCCTAAAGATTTCCAAATATCTTTTTCATCATTTGCTTTGGAAATATTAGCCATAAAATCTATACTCTCCTGATCATATGGAAGCTTTTTAATAAATTCTGTATATTGTCCTATATCTTCTGCAGCGTTTTCTTTATTATCTAAACCAAGACGTAACTGCCATATGTTAGCGCCCTGTGCCAAACGATAAAAACCCCGCGCCGCCCAATCAGGTAATCCTGATAGTGGGTGGTCGGGGTCTTCTTCGGCTACTGCTAATCCAGCATCCCGATAAGGCATATAATTACTATTAATCCATGACTCAGCATCTTCCTGTGTTGTTGAAAATTCTTCAGGAACGTCTACGTCAGTTGGTTCTTTACCATCATTAAAATCAAGCGAGTATGTAGCCATGATTAATTATCTTATTATGGTTTACGTGTTGCTGTGTAGGGGGCTCTAATACCAGTTAATCTAGTTCCTAAGTCACTTTGATTAAGAAGAAGATCTGCTAAAGTAACACCTTTTTGAACATTAGCTGCTCCTATTTCAGGAGATGTAAATGGAGATACTTCCGAACTATAAAAGTCTAAAACTCCTAAGTTTGTTTTTAATCTTCTATCTAATGCTTTTTCTTGAGCTGCTGATTCATCTTTTTTTATAGCTGCTAGATAAGTGAATAAAGGAGACATACTAGTTGCATCAAATCCTCTAGCTTGTGCTAATTTTGCTATAACATCTGCTTCAGATTGTCTAGCTCCGGCTTGAGCTGCTTCTTCTCCGTGATATGCTTGCATCATACGAGTACCTGTTTCACCAAAAGTCTCACCGCCACCTCCTGTTGTTGCTGCAAGACCAGCTGCTATTAGTTTCCAATTAATAGGTAAGTTTTTATCACTAGCATCAGCCGTTTTATTTTGCAGTGATTTTAATTCAGATAACTGTTCTTGCATACCAGCTAATTCTATCCGTGATAATCCTAATGCTTCTCGATTATCAATACCACTGTTTATGTCTTCCATTGCATTATTTATTTCTTCGTAAAAAGCAAGACCCATCGCCGCATTACTCGCTATCTCTTTCTCAACCTCAGCTAATTGTTCTGCTTTATCACTCTGTAACCAGTCCTCAACTATATGTATCATTGACTTAAGTGGTTGCTCTCCATCCCAATTATCTTCAAACCAATCTCTAGTTTCAGTATCAAATATTCCTCTACCTATGTCAGCATTCCATTCATCTGTTCTCCATTTATTAAGAAGTAATTGTACAAGACCACTAAAACCTTCACCAGCCTTATTTATATCTTCTTTTTGTTTTCGCGCTCTTTCTTTAAAAGATTTTTCTGGTGGTGTATATCTTGATACAAATTGTTTATATGCAAGACTATTTGGTTCCTTCCATCTTTCATATTGTCTAGCAGCTTGTTCTTTTAAACGTGCAGCCTCACCAGTAACCAGTCCTTTCTGCGCTTCAAGAATCCTACGTTCCAATTCTGTTATTTTATCTTCAGTTGTGGCAGAACCACCATTCTTATATAATTCAACTAACCCTCCGTTTGCAAAGCTTGTTTGAGGAACCATACCGCCTTTAGCTGCCTGATATCTTCTAGCAGCAGCAAGTTTTTGTTTTATTCTTTGTATCATTGAATCTTTCCTTCTTACGTTTGGTAAGTTTTCTAAACCTCCTTCACTAACAAATGCATTTAGATCTGGATGTGCATTCTCATATAATGCTTTTATAGCTGCAGCTTGAGGCGAACTATATTTTGTTAATCGTCTACGTTTTGAAGTAGGAGAAGCCATACTTAACATTTGACTTGCAGTTTTATCTTTCTTTTTACCTACTATTCCTGCGTCAACAAGAGCTTTTAAAAAACTCATTGGGTTTGCAACTGATCCACCACCCTGCATTCCAAATGGAATACGAGAAGATGGACGTTGTTCACTTTCATATTCTCTAACAGCAGCTTGATATGCTAGAAGAGCATGAAGTTTCTCTCTTTCTGCGTCACGCGCTTTCGTCTCTGGAGACTCTAGCCAATCCGAAAGAATTACTTTATCTTCAGGACTTAAACCTTCTGTTACTGTTTGCATTGGTGAAGCCCACGGGTGAGAAGTACCAACAACTGATGGGTTATATGCTCCAGCTAACTCTGTAAATCCTGATGGAGCGTATTCTCTAGTACGTGCAGGAACTTCTGTTACAGGAGTGGATGTCTTACTAGGAAGAGGTGGAAGAGAAGGTTCATTTACATATATTGCATTATCTCTAATTATTTTATCAGGATTTAGTCTAGATAGTTCAACTCCTTTTGCATGTTCTGGATTATGATCAATAACAGGAAAATCAGACCTATCACTTCCCTCATCTACACCTACATCTCCTTTCGGTGTAAGACCTCCTTCTACCTCATCTGCACCTACATCTGAACTTTCATCTACATCTACTTCTTCCGGATAAAGTAATGCATCTTCCCTCTCCAGAGCAGCTAGACCTGTTTCATCTAGTACATCTACCCACGGCATGAAGCCACCCATTGCAGATAGTAAATCAGGATCATCTTCAATCAATTCACTCATAAGATCACGAATAGCTATCTTTCTTTGATCTGCAGTCATCGTATCCGTACTATCTCTTCTATTGTAAAATATGTTTTCCGAAAGATAATATTTATCAGCGATTGTATTTTTAGCTTCTTGATATTTTTCTTCTACTCTTTCCCATAAGTCACTTTCAATTTCGTCTCTTCTTTCTAGAACTTCTTCAGGATCTCGAACTGGCTCTGGTCCCCCCACTAACTCATGCCATAAATAACTAAAATTGAATCCCGTATTTTCAGCAACCCTTCTTAGTGTAGCGACAAGAGTTGGGTT
>Ga0209434_1001334_pt1 | contig 11216 bp, 13 predicted proteins | sample ETNvirnome_2_300_FD_184068 | JGI IMG/M metagenome (GOLD analysis project Ga0209434, IMG submission 184068) | Marine viral communities from the Pacific Ocean - ETNP_2_300 (SPAdes) (version 2) | ecosystem: Environmental > Aquatic > Marine > Oceanic | place: Pacific Ocean | collected 2013-06-22 | reverse complement strand
CATTACGGAAGATATAATCACCGAAGGTGGTGATGAATTAGATTTTGATGATTTAGATAGCAAACAGCAAAATAAAATCAAAGTTGCTCAAAGAGCTATCGGCGGTAAAAGAGCCTATATTATGGAGTCCGCTCAGGGTTTGATTGTTGGGTTTGAGGATATTAGATTTGATGCTAGCAATAAGACTGTAAGATTTAGTGGTAGAGATTTAACACAGTTTGCAAAACTTAAATTAAGATGGATGGATATCTCGCCTTCTCAACAAATGGTGGCGGTAGGGATATAGAAGTGAAGCTAAAGAATGTATTGGCAGAGTTACAAGGACCAACTACGGCTTATGCATCTAAACATCCGCCTGGGAATGCTAGCGTTGCATCTTGGGGTATAAAAGGTTATAGGACAACACCGGGGAATAGGTTAGAAGATCCTGTTTCTCAAGTTCTAGATTCACATATTGAGGAACAATTAATAGACCAAGTGATAGATGTAATGTATAGAGACTATCCAGAGATGGTCAAAGAGAAGAAAGTAAAAAGACACTTGATTCAAATGTTGGTTGGTAAAGTAATGGCAGGTGAGGTCAGGGATGTAATAGATGTGGACCGTTTCATCAAACGACTCAAAAAGAGAATGAAGGTAGAGACTATATAATGCAAATAAAGAAATCAGATTTAAGGAAAGCCGTTAGGGAACATCTACAAATGTGGATGACTGATAACAAGCCTTTGGGAATGATAAGTATGAGAGGCACTCTAGAACCTGCTAATAACGAAGAGATCGAAGTAGATAAAGAGGCACTTGATGACGCAATTAAAGAAACTCTTAAGCATCTAGAGGCCGATGCTACTTTGAGAATGCAGGCTGAAGCAGCAGGTGTAAAGAATACAGGTGATGTAGAAAGAGATTCAGTTAAGGATGCCACTAGGAAAGTCATTACTGAAAATTCAGGTGTTGATTCTCTTACTGAAGCAACTAAGTGGTATGACGCTATTAAAAGACCAGTAAAAGTTGGCGATAGAGTTCATGTTGGCCATAAACAAAAAGGTGGCGCAGGTATTGAGGGTATTGTTACGAAGATTAACAAGGACGGTACTATAGAGCTTAGAGGTACAGGCTCTGAGAAACACAGAACCTTTAGAGGTAAATTAAAGAATACAGCTATTTTAGAAATCTCTGGTGTTGATTCTCTTAAGCCTAATGACCCACACACTCCGGAAGATGAAGCAGAGAAAGATGCTGCTGATGATGTGATGGAAGCTGACCCCAAAGCAAAGAAGGGTAGACCAAGAGGCGCACCCCATATTGAGAATGTAAGGTTTTGGGATTTACCTGAGAGTAGTTTAAGGTACATTATTGCTGATGCAAGCGATGCTGTTAAGAGATTACCAATGGCACGGAAAGCTGGCAAATGGGCGGATGAAGTGAATGATGCTGTTACTGTTTTGCATTGGCGTAAGAAGAAAGGCATTACAGTAGAAGAAAGCAAAGATGAAACGAAGAAGGGCAAGATTCGCAAACGTCCTTGGGTAAGTGGACTAGATCCTGCTGGTGGTATTGCCGAGGCTCATGGCGGCTCTCATAAAGCCAAGGAGATGAAGGTAAAAGACAAGGAAGGGTTTGTTGTAGATACAGAGGGCAAACAAGATGTTGGTAGGCTGGCAAAAACTCCTAAGTCAAAAGCGTTAGCTAAGAAAATGTATGATATGGTTTCAAAGAAATTGAAATTGAAAAGCATTGAAGATGTTCAACCAGTTAAGGATGGAATAGCGTTTATTTTTGGTGACCCAGGAGATGCTAAGAAAATGGCAGCTCATTTAAAGAATGCTGGCTCCTTGGGTAAGGTAATGAAACTAGCAGCTGGCGGCGGCAACAGAACGCTGGTAAGCTTAAAAACATAGGGAAATAAAATGAGCACAGTAAAATCATTAATGAAAGAGTGGAATGAGCATCTAGAAGAAGGAACAAATATGAATCTAAAAGAAGCTGTATCTGCGTTTACGGTACTACCTGAGTATCACCATGAAAATGACGAGGCCAAGGCACCCATTAGGGTTAAGAAGTCAGAAATGGTTGGCTCTGCAAGCAATGCGTATGGAGTAAGAAGGAAGAACATAGACACTCTTATGACAACAACTCATAAGCTTATGACTGCTTTAGATAAGTCACAAAAGAAGGACAGTGAAAGCTGGGCCCATGTTGGGACCGCTGGTGAAATTGAAAATAAATTGGGTGACATTAACCAGATGCTAGGCGGCATCTAAGGATAATAGTATGGCAGGAATTAGAGCAGCAGATCTCACTTCGACAATAATTGAAGGAGTATCAAAGGCACTAGCCAAGATTCTTTTACCTAAAGTTAGAAAAATGATTAGGGAAGAGATTGATCGAGGCATGAAAGATATAATGTTAGAGGTTATTAGGTCGCAAGGCGCGGGGCAAGTAATAGAATCCGGTTCTCAGCAAGCTGCGGGCCCAGCATCTACTCAAACTGCTAAAGAAGGAATTACTCAACGGCAGGCCAGGGCTAGAGATAGGGCACGACAAATAGTTGAAAGAAACGGAATGACTAATGATCCGCTTATGGATATGGTAATAAATGCTGATGATAGACAAGAGGAAGAGGATCTAAAGATGGAGCATCAACTAGCTCTACCGATGGTAGAATCAAAAGATATTAGTGCTGGTACGCAAATAGTTGACCCCAGTCAAATAGACTTTAGTGATAGGTTGGAAAAATTAGGTATTAATGAATGAAACTAGAATCATTATTAAATGAAGTAGTGGAGTGGGATGTAGAGATACTAGGCCTAGGTGATGTTATAGTAATGGCTCCTAGTGAAATTGATGCTAGAGTAAGAGTAGCTAAGAGATTAAAAAAAGGTAAAGAAGGTGTTGGTAAAATCAGACGTATCAAACCAGACGAAGCACAAAGAGCCCATAAGGCGTTAGGACATGAGGGAAAATAATGTTTAAAGCAATAAAAAAACAACTACTTCAAGAGGCACCCAAACTCTCACCTGATGAAATTAGAGGTAGAGTTTATCCAGAAGTATTAGTGACTGACATGGCACCCGAAGGATTAAAAGCAGCTGTCGGGCCTGACAGGGTTGCTTATCTTGTTGGAACTGAGCCGTTACAGATTGAAATTCCTAATGTGAAGGGAATCTATGAGGTAAATCCTTGTGATATTATCTTTGAGGCAGCAGGTGGTTATGAAAAAGCATTTAGAGCCGCCATGAAAAAGTATGGCATAAGCACTCTGAGTGATTTGGATACACCCGAAGAGAAAAAAGGCTTCTATGATTTTGTAGATAGGGTATGGCACTCCAAAGAAGAAAAGGATAAAGGCGAAAAGAAAGGCACTCACAAAGAGCAGTTGCCTTTTGATGATTCAATGGAAGAAGAGCTGCCCTTGTATTCTGATCATACTAAGAAGCATAAAGAAGAAGATGCGGTTTTACCTAGTGAAGAGGACGATGAAGATAAGAATGAGATAATAGTAAAAAAAAAAGAAAAGCTCGGGCAGCCATACGGAATAGTTAAGGGCGATCCTAAAGGCAAAGGTGAAGTAGTTTTCAAAGGTAATGCTAACAAAGCTCGTTCCGTTGCTAGGACACTAAAAAGCAAAGGTGTGCAGGTGTATTTTATCAATTCATACAGAGCAAAAGTGGGACAGAAGGTGTACTATAAAAAAGGTTATGGATTTAAACTTGAAGTTTCACCACCTGCTCGTAGGCATCAAGCACATGGAATAAAGAAAGACATAGCAAAAGGTGAAATACCAAAGACATATGTAGATAAGAAAACAGGGAAGCGGAAGAAGACTAATGCGTTTGCACTCGCTTGGGCACAATATGACAAGTACGGTAAGCCGTCAAGCGGCCCTGACAAAGGTAGCAAAACAATGAAGAGGAAACCAAAGAAATGAGGTAAAATGGCAGGTTATGGTACTAAAAGATCGGTGAGCGCGGCAGTTAGGGATGGAAAAGATGCTGGGTCATTAGAGAGAGCACTTAGAGACCTCAAAAGGAAATTAAAGAAGGATGGTTTTTACAAAGAGCTTAGACGAAGAGAGTATTTCATCTCACCGTCTGAGGAAAAGAAGTTGAAGAAAAGGCGCAGAAAATCCACCGCGGGCGACGACCTGGGGTAGTTTTGTTTTTTTGCTACATATTTACTTATAGGATGCATTTTATACACACATGTATAGATGACTTATAAATTTTCTATTATGTCAATGGAGACAAACGATATGGCGAGAGATATTGTATCAGAAGCCGTTGAGCAAGCAGAGGCTATGAAGTCGGCCGCTTATGAGAATGCCAAGAGTGTTTTGGTAGAGGCTATGAGCACCAACTTGAAGGCAGCTGTTACCGAGGCTATTGATGAAAAACTTGATGATGCCGATGTCGAAGCCACAGAAGATACTGAAGAGTCTGTGGACGAGGCTAGCGTCGAAGAAGGAAAAGATTTCGGCGGCAACAAGGGCGATGAGTCCAAGAGCCGGCGCGATTTTGAAGAAGGTGAAATTGAAGAGGACGAAGATGAAGAGGAAATCGCTGATGACGCTTATGACGTAGATGATGACGATGAAGGCGACGAAGGCGAGGTAGCCGAAATGGATATCGAAGAAGTTATCGAAATCATCGAAGACGAAGACGAAGATGAAGACGATGACGAAGAGGCAATTGACGTTGATGTAGACGTTGATACTGATGAAGACGATGACGAAGATCTAGATGAAGATGATGACGAGGACGAAGATGAAGAGTATGGTGGCAACAAGGGTGATGAGTCTCGTAGTAAGAGAGATTTTGAGTCCGCCATCAAAGAAAACAAGTCCTTGAAGAAGGAAAACGCTCGTTATGCGAAGGCTCTTACTTTCTTGAAGAAGAGAATTGACGAGGTTAATCTTTTCAACGCTCGTTTGGCTGCAGCCGGTGATTTGATGAAGGGTGTAACTTTGACGAAGGAAGAGAAGGAAAGAGTAGTTGAGCATTTTGATACATGCAAGACTATCAATGAAGTTAAGAGAACTTTCAAGGTTCTCGGTGAGGCTTATGCTGGTACAGATAGAGCCGTTAAGAAGCAACGCATTGAGCGTCCAAATGTTCAGAGCGTTATTAGTGAAGAATCCAAGGCCAAGTCAGCAACAGATAATACGTTCGCGCGTCTGTCGCAGCTAGCCGGTCTATAAAATTCTATTAGGGAGATATAGAATATGTCCAATGTAATTATGGAAATGACCAAAGAGTATGCGCCTCTGAATCAGAACGCGCGACTCACTGGTATCATGGAGAAGTGGGGTCGCACCGGCCTACTTAAGAATCTGAATGAAGACAAGTCACAGGTCGTCGCTCAGCTTCTTGAGAACCAGGCAGTCGAACTTCGCAATCAAATGTTGAATGAGGAAAGCTTGACTCAGAATGTGGCTGGCTACAATAAGATCGCATTCCCCCTCGTTCGTAGAGTATTCGGGCAGTTGCTGGCTTCCGAGCTAGTTGCAGTCCAGCCTTTGTCTTTGCCTTCAGGCTTGTTGTTCTTCTTGGACTTCAAGTTCGATCGCAACGCCGGTGGTGCTACCGATGGTGGTAGCGTTTATGGTAATCTAACTGACGCAGGTCCAAACCGCAATGTCCTACTTAGTGGCATCGGCGCTCAGTCTGCTTCTGGTGGCCTTTATAACTTCGCCACTGCTGGTTATTCACGAAGACAGTTTAAGTTGACCGACAGTGCACCTACTTTCTCAGGTGTTACGACCACTTCCGATTTGCTCGGTGGTGTTACTGTATCGGGTTATGACTTTACTCTTTCCAGCTCAGCTGCTACTGACATTGGTGTTCCAATGGAGTTCCGTGTAGCTACTTCTGGTGAGGCCGAGACCAATAACACAGGTGAGTCCTTTAGAGGGCTACCTGCTATTAGTTCACTTTCAGCCACCCAGTATTTTGGGGCGACTGATCCAAGCTTGACGGTTGTTACCGGTAGTAAGGTTCAGATCTTCTTGAATGTTTGTGGTGATTATGGTGATAGCTCCGCTCCTTTCAGACCTGTTGGTCCGAATGTTGCATGGACTTCTAACGCAACGCTAACCGCATCTGTTTTGATGGGGCCAGCGATGACTAACATCAGCTCAGGCAGTAATGCTTCTGATGGCACCAACCAGCTTGGTGATTTTGAGTCCACTTCGGCTATTCCCGAAATTAACATCGCAGTATCTAGTGTCCCAGTACAAGCCGTCACTCGTAAGTTGAAGGCTACTTGGACACCTGAGTTGGCACAGGATATCAATGCTTATCATGCTATTGATGCCGAGGTCGAGTTGACCACAATCCTGTCTGACATTATCGCAACAGAAGTTGATCGTGAAATCCTTGGGTCGCTACTCGCTGGCGCTACCGTAAAGGCTGCATGGTCACGCTTCCCAGGTCGTTATGTAACCGCAGGTGCTAACGGCAACGCTGTTGCTTCTGTATCGGCTCCTTCCGGTGTTGGTTCGACCAACGGTGGTTTCACAGGGACTAACCAAGATTGGTATCAGACTCTGGCTGAAACTATTATTACTGTCTCTAACGAGATTCACAAGCGTAACTTGCGTAGCGGCGCTAACTGGTTGGTAACATCTCCGGATGTTGCGACAATCATCGAAGCGATTGCTTACTTCAAGCCCAATGCTACTTTCGATCCTACTGAGGTTCAGTATTCGCTAGGTGTCGAAAAGATTGGTACTCTTACCAACAGATTCACTGTCTACAAAGATCCTTACTTCCCAGTAGATAAGATTCTTGTCGGTTACAAGGGTCCAGGCTTCCTAGATGCAGGTTATGTATACGCACCTTATGTCCCACTGGTCTTCACACCGACCATCTTTGAGCCAAACGACTTCACGCCTCGCAAGGGCGCGATGACCCGTTACGCACATCAGATGGTTCGTCCCGAATATTACGGGCGTATCCAGGTTGTTGACATTGGTCAGATTGGCGCTCCTGCATCTATCGGGTAAGGTGATAGTTTAGGAGAGTAACATAGTAACAACGCAGTATTGAAAAGGTGGCTGGCTCATTGAGCCGGCCATCTTTTTCTTTGCTATTGTTTACAGAACGGGGAAATTGTATTAAGATTATATAAGCTGGAGGCAATTAAATGAGTATGATGACTCAATTATTTAAACCCCTATCAACCGGACAGAGTGGCACCTACTACCATGAGCTTTGTAAGAAAGAAGTCACCCCCTCTTTTCTTATAAACGAGTATGGTATAAAAGGTGCCCTCATTCCGCTTATTTCATGGAACCCCATTTGGAACCATAGAATAGCAGGCGAGATAGCTGCTCAATTACATGAAGATAGAAACCTTATCGCTCGCGATAAGTTAGAGCTATACCGAAAAACCTATCAACGTGCTTGGTCTACGGGAATAAAGAGCAACAAAAGCTTTTCATACTTTATCGGAGCGTGTGCTCTAGACGCCATTACCAATACTTACACACTTAAAAACCTTGAAACTCTGCGTAAGATAACCGATTACTTGGTCAATGATGGGTGCTTTATAGAGGGTAGTCATTATTCTTTATACTGTTCCACTGCATATGATAGAGTGTTGCCGTTGCTTGAAGGTTTTTATGAAAACGATGGCCATTGGATTCACATAAAACAGAAGATGGAATTGTTATCCGCTTGGCAGAATAATATCACATCTTCTGATGGTGTGGTTGCTTCTATTGGTGATAGCTGGTATGAAAAAACAAATACATCTTCGGACACTGGAACTTTTCATTATGATGATATGACGATCAAAAGATCAAAGAGTGGTTGGCTTGTAGTAGCTAATCATAGAAAAACTGGCTTTGCTTTACATGAACATGGCCACGCCGATGAGGTGTTGGTGGCCAAGGATGACCAATGGATCATTCAAGGATCTGGAATGCCGAGTTATAAACAGGTTATGGCAAAACCATGGCGTTGGCGCAGACCCCGCAACCATTTCTTTTCTGAAAGCAAGTGGGACTTTTATAGTTTATGGCGGTTCAGAAAAAACTCTGTGATTACTCGTAGTGCCGATATCAATGATGGCAATGTGACCATCAAAGACATAGGCAATAAGGTAGTGAGATTTCCAGTGGCCGACACTTGTCAATGGACTCATACCGGCAACACAGTGTTTTATGAATACAATGGTTATAGCTTTGTAACAAAGGGAATTGTAAAGAATGTCAAAGAGGATTACGCCTGGCAATCTGGTGGGTATAGAGTAGAAAAGAAAATAAAAGTATTAAGAATAAAAGGAACCGACCTAATAACTACCATCAAAGAAAAATGAGGTTATAATGATTAAGCATGATTTGGCTAAGCACGAATATTTCATCGACCCTGTGAACTCACAAAATAATGAACGCGTTGTCGAGTTGCGGATTGCTATTAATTGGTATGAGAAATTGATTGAGCAGGGTAAGAAAGATAGCATTCTAGAAGTAGGCAATGTTTTGCAATTTTATGGTCATGTGGAACACAAATGTATTGATCTTTATGCTGAATACCCAGACATCAGTGCTGGCGGAGAAGTAGATAATGTGGATGCCCGCGAGGTTGATTATGCGGGTAAGGACGTAATGAGTGTTTCTACCATAGAACACATTGACCTAGCGGGCGAGTATGAAGTTAAAGAAGGCGATGGCTCCGGTGCTATTACTGTTTTGGATAAAATCGTAAATGAATCCGATTCATATTTCATTACGTGGGGACCGAATGCTAACAAGAAACTTGATGACTATGTAAAAGCAAATTTGGCAAACTATGATTGGCATGGTTGGGTGCGCACCGGCGAAGAGGCCTTTGATTACACCGCTCAAGACATGGAAGTTTGGGAAAAATTGGTCGATGACCCCTATAAATTCTGTAATGGTATCATTTTACTTCAAAAAACCCCCGTATAATACTCATTCCCCTCTAATCCCTCTATCTCATACTTTAAGGAGAAAACCCTCTTTTTGGAGTATGGGGTAGGGTTATAGTGATAAAACCCGTTAGAATGAGACTCAGAAGTCCATTTATCGCCCAAATTCAATAAAAACAACAACTTACCACAAAACAAAGAAAAGCCTTGACAAATCTTGGAAAATTGTGTATATTATAGTATAAGAAATTTTTAGAGGTTTTCTCTTCGTGAAAGGTAAATTTGAAAGTAAATAAAACTTATTACGGTGACTGTATGGATTTAGTCAAAACGGTTCCTGATGATTATGTAGATTTGATAGTTACATCACCACCTTATGCGGATAAATTATCTTATGGTAAAAACATACCAGTATTTCATCCAGATAATTATCCCGAATGGTTTTTACAATTAGCAATAGAGGCAGCTAGATTTCTAAAACCAACTGGCTCGTTTATCCTAAACATAAACGATAAGATTATAAATGGAAAGCGAAGTATTTATGTCTATAAACTTTTGTGTTTGATTGAAGAACAGACTGGTTTATCATTACATGATAGATATGTTTGGGCACAAAAGAGTGGCATCCCTACTGGTGGCCCGCGGCGACTTGACGATAAGATGGAATACATTTTTCACTTTTGTCGCAAGAGTAAACGTGCCAGAGGCGAAGGTTATACTCAACATAATGAGCACTTCAAATCTAACATAGATGAAGTGAGAGAGCCTTATGCCGACATAAGCATTAAACGATACCAGAGCCCGGTGGGCGTAAATGATGAGGTAGAAGAAAACGGCATTGTAAGTAGTGGTCGTAAATATGTTCAAGCTAATATTAAAGGAAAGATACCCAATACTCTCTTTTCCTTCAATAATTGTGCAGCATTAAGAAGGAAACCTCAAAATAAGCATCCGGCAGCTTACCATCCCGATTTGCCTAGATGGTTTATCAAGTGGTTAACAGATAAGGGTGATGTGGTTTTGGATCCGTTCATGGGTAGTGGCACAACTGCAGGTGTTTGCAAAGAGATGGGTAGAAACTACATCGGATTTGAATTAAACAAGAGTTATTCTCCCCTACAGGAAGAAGTTTTAGCCCAAGTCCAATAAAAACAATAACTTATGAAAAAAATGAAGAAAAGCCTTGACAAAACCCCAATAGTTCTGTATATTATAGTATAAGAAATTTTGAGAGAAAGGTTTACATAATTATGGATCCTGGTGATGAATGGGAAAAATGGATAAGAATAGGGCTTATTATCATCTTAAGTTATTTCGTGTGTGTTTTGATGCCTCAAGTCATCTTTAAGGTTTGGTTGTAATGAAGATCTCTACCAACTTTGCCCAATTTCCTGAGTTAAAGTTAGATGAGCAACAAATAAAGAATTGTATCCGAAAACATTTCGGAACAATCAAGGCACCCATCTATCTATACATTGATTCCAAACTGAAAACTTCGCATGGGCTACATGCCTGCAGAGACATAACTCATTACATGAGATTACCCGAAGCGATTCTTACGAAAGAAGCGAGAAAGAATAAAAATCATTTTCATAAAATAAGTTTATCTTATACACATTTATCGGAGGCAAAAAGTAGTGCAGTAAAAAAGACTGTTGAGTGTAAGGGTTGGACTTTTCCAGAATGGCCACGAACTCATAGATTTTATCACTCATACTTAATGACATTATTAACTCACGAACTACAACATGCTCGGCAAGTCGAGCAGGGAGTGCAGTATAAGCGAGAAAATTGGATGGGTTATGATGAACGGATAGAAGATAAAGAGCCAACTGAGTATGATGCATGTATGGCAGAGTTTAAGAAGTCACATAAAATGTTAAGGAGTTATATTGAGTCACCTAAAAATAAAATCCTTTGAAGATTTTAAAGAAGTTTTTGAAGAAATTAAAGATAAAACTTATGCGGCTAAGCTTACTAATGATAAAGATGTTGGGGATTTTTTTGAGCGATTGTTAGGAAAAGATGTAGATAGTGATCAGCTTCCAGATTTAAGTGAAATTAACACAGAATTAAAGACAGGCACTGGAAAGGGCAGAACAACCTCTTTTACAAAAACTTTTTCTGGTGGCCTGACGACCCGCAAACTACTTTATAAATATGGGTATTATAGTGGGGGTATAAAAAGGTTAAATTCTACTGTTACTACTCGTCCTAATAATTTAGGTTTTTATTTAAAAGTAAAAAAAGATCGTTTATTTTTAATGAAAAATAATAAAGAACTCTCTTATTGGGAGATAGGTGTTTTGATAGAAAGTCTTGCG
>Ga0209434_1001333_pt1 | contig 11222 bp, 6 predicted proteins | sample ETNvirnome_2_300_FD_184068 | JGI IMG/M metagenome (GOLD analysis project Ga0209434, IMG submission 184068) | Marine viral communities from the Pacific Ocean - ETNP_2_300 (SPAdes) (version 2) | ecosystem: Environmental > Aquatic > Marine > Oceanic | place: Pacific Ocean | collected 2013-06-22 | reverse complement strand
AAGCACCTGGGTCTGTTGTGGCTGGCCAATAACGAACATGCCAGCCCCCACCCTCTTCGGTTTTATAAGCACACCCAAGCAAGTCATCAAACTGATCAGATTCTCGGTTTTTGCCGCGAATACCGAATAAGTTTAGGTTGTAAACACCAGTAGTGAATACTCGGTAACCAAGTGACTCTATGTGCTGCAAAACAGGGGGTAACGAATATCCCATTGCTTACCTATCTATTGGGTTTTTGCTAACCTTATGGCTAGACTTTAGGGTTTATAACCTTTTTATTGCTAAAGGTATAGTGTTCCCCGTCTAATAGGCGTCGGTCATTAATTCTATTAGACTTGCAATGCACTATTTCAACCTTAGCGGCAGAAACTTCTTTCTTAGCTGCATCAAGAAGCTCTAGTAGCCTCAATCGGTCATTACGTTGCATCATTTTTCCCCATCTCCCTAATGTCTTCAGCCAAAACTGTAAGTATAGTCTCTAGTGCTTGAAGTTTTTGCTCGATCCTTATCAGGGCATTTTCATCAGCCCTTTGTAGAGTTTCAACCTTAGATAATCTTTTAAGCGCGTTGGCTCCTTCTATTCTATCACGGAATGATCGGAGTGAGACTAGTTGTTCATCGGTTTTCTCGAACGAAGCCTTAGTGTCATCTTTAGATCTGCGGATTACGTGATCTAGCCCGACGATTGCGCTTAGGACGAGTGCGGCGTATGACGCTATTAGTTGCTCCATTTTCTGATTGCTCCCCAGCAGTTTGTTTATTTACAGAATCAGTTGGAACCCTTACTTCCTCCTCTTCTTGAATTGCTTCAGTAGTTTGCGCTTTTGGCGCTTTTTCTTCTTCTATAGAGGCGGCTGTTACTTCCAGTTGCCCAACAGTAGCAACACCACCCTCCGCAGGCACTTCCTCTTCATTACCTTCAGCCATGTAAGATATTTCATCTCGCTTGATAGCCAGCGTATCAATAGTAACGGCAGGGAATGACGATTCCGCCATCCCCTGCACATTATATAATACTAGGTGCGAAGGGAGTAATTGGTGTTCACCAACCCTTTCAGCACACACAGTAGCGGTTCCGTCTGGGGAATCCCATCGCACTAGTATTTTTCGCATTAGGCTAAGTATGTCACGTAGAGAACGTCACCAGACTCAGGTGCAGAACCAAACGTGATTTGAGTAGCGGAACCATTGTCCGCTACCTGGAACTCGTCCACATCATCAGCACCAGAAGCAAGCTGGGTAAGAGCCTGCCCATTACGGAACACAGTAGCTACACGCCAATTAGCATCTAAGATGCGAAAACCAAGGTTGAATACAGTTGCAATACCATCACCAGAGAATTCATCGTAACGTGGCCTGAATGCGATCATTGAAGGATCAACAGCATCTGCCTGAATGGTCACGACACCGTTAGATGCCATCGCAACATCACCACTAATAGCTACAGGGTTGTAGTTAGTACCGTCAGCAACAAGCATGTGCCCAGCAGTGTTTGTGGTCATCGTGATGTCATCACCAGTAACAGTCAAGTCACCAGTAACAGTCAAATCACCAGCGGCGGTTACGTCTGCACCACTCAAAGTAAGAGAAGTAGCACCAGTGCTAGCCTTGATAGCGTTACCATTCAACTGAATAACGCTAGTAGCAATATTCCCAGCACCATCAAGTGAAATGGCTGGGTTGTTTCCAGAGTCTATGATTGTGTTTCCGCCAACCTTGATCTTTCCAGTAAATGCACCAACATCATCAGCTTGAGAACCAATGAGGAAATCGCCACCCATATCCACATTAAGGATAGTTGCTGCCGTGATGCTTCCGCCTAGAGAGGTTGCAGAACCAGCAATGGTAATACTGTTGTTGGCCAGCTTGTCATTAGCAATACTTCCAGCCAAGTCAGCATTTAGAACTGCGCCAGTAAGAACCAACTTACTGTAAGCAATACTTCCAGCTAAATCAGCGTTAGTGACAGAGTTGTTCAAAGATAGCTTGCTGTATGCAATTGCCGCAGAAGCGTTGATGTCTGCATTTACGATTGCGCCATCAGCGATCATGGCAGAAGTGATTCCGCCTGATTTTACTTGAAGGCTGTCTCCAGAAATCTCAAGAGAAGAATCATCAACATTCACGCTAAGAGTATTTCCAGACTTGGCAAGTCCAGCACCAGCGGTGATCTGTCCAGCGCCAGAGAATTGAGCGAAAGCTACAGAAGTTACGCCAACAGTCACGGCATCATTAGTACAAACCCAACCAGAATCAGCGTTTACAGTACCTTCGCGAACGAACATTGCCGCCCCAAGGAACTCGCCAGCCGCGTTCATATCAGTTGAACGTGACCAAGCGCCAACAGCACAAACGTAAATTCCGTTCTCGGTTCCATCTGTCTGATCCTTTACAAGAACGCGGTCATCAGCAACAGCACCAACACCATCAATTGTCTGGGTTCCAGACAAAGTAATGTTTGCAGTTGTAGCCAAAGCGACCGAATCTTTCCAATGAAGGCCCTGTGCTACACTATCGACGTAGCCCTTAGTTGCGGCTTGTGCATCGGCACTAGGTGTTGCGACCGTAAGCGTACCGCCCGTAAAGTCGTAGGATGCCGTAAGATCCATTTTGGTTGCGTTGACTGCGTTTGCTGCCAATTTAGATGTGTCGATTGCGAGATCTTTGATCTGCGAACTGACGAATTGAAGGGCCATGATATGCTCCGTTAGTGGGGTTTAGTAAAAACAGTTTGCAACCCCCGTCGCAAACTGTGGTGATCAATATCAGACTGCGCCTAATATTGAAACTGTTAAAGTCAATCGGCTAATCTAAAGTGGTTCATAAACCGCAACAACTACAGACCCAACGGGTGGTGCTTCACCAAAATATGTGGTGAATGAACTAGAGGTTGTCTCAGCAACCTCCTTCCCCGCACCCGTTCTTTGCCTCATTCCGTTGAAGTACACTACCAAGCTTCCTGCTTTATAACTTTGTGTTGTATTGAATATAGTCTGATCACCATCTACTTGGCCACTAAGATCATTTTCTATTTCCAAGAAAGCGTAGTCATTAAGCTTTGCGCTAATGATTAGCCAGCCGCCACCACTCCCAGTAGCAAGCCCATTGCTCACAAGGCAAAGGTAGCCACCGTTTGTCTCTATTATTTTACTGTTAGCCCCAGCAATGCCGATACCGCCGCTTCCCGTAGGGTCGGAAGCATTGATAGTAATCTTATTTACGCCAGCGCCGCCACCACCAGGAAGTTGGTCTACAACATGAATTATACGGCCCGATCCAGCAGTGGCCGCATTTGGAAGGGTAACTGACTTAGCAGACTCGGCAGTATTGACGGTAACTATGTAGTCCGCCGCACCGACAGTATAAGGGTAATCCCCTGGTACAGTGTAGCCAGCAACTTGCTTACCAGAAACAGCGAGATTTCCAGATAAGCTCATACTCTGGGTTTCTATACTTGGATCAAGGCCAACTGTTACTACGCCAGCGACAGTGTTGGCCGTTATTTGGTTAGCTGTACCAACAACCGACCCTACAGCACCCTCTGAATCTGCTGATGGGTACCAAGAAAGGCTAGACTGATCCCATTTTAAGACGTACCCATTTGGGGTTTCGTTTGTTACGTCATCGCGCAACTTCGGGGCGTGCCGCGCCCGATTGAGTAATACTAACCTTTCTTTTTCAGCCGCCATATTATACGCGCTACGCTATTGAATAAGTGGAAACATCACCGTCTAACTTTGCATAGTACGGCGACCAAACACGAGCGCCCAAAACGACCCTCCCTGATTGGTAAGTAATAGAAACTATTGTAGCAGACTCGTTTTCCCAACCAAATTCATCATCAGTTAGTGAAATATTATCCCCTAAAGATACAGAAAACATAGCGCTGGCTATACATTCGTACTCAACATAATACGATGGTAAACTTAAGTGGGATACAAGCCAGTCTACGACTAGCCCAGCAGTCTGATCGTCATTGATGTACGGGCATTGTATAGAACTGTGCTGCCTTAGCCCGATATTCTGTGCGCTTACATTACATAGAGCATTATTGGTATGATCGGCTAAAACAACGCCTTCGTACACATTCTCCATTGCATTGAATTTATACTCAACAGTGAAGCTATTATAAGACTTATTCTTAGCTGTTTCGGATACTGCTGTAGCCCTCCCCATGACAGGGTGCGTTTGGGCATTAAGTTTAAACCCAACCTTAGCCCCATTCCTGTTCACAAATACAGGGCCGTATCCGCCCAGCATCCAAGCCATAGAAACCATAGGGAAACAACCAAGCAACCCTTGTTCTATAAATGAAAGCGTTGTAGCGTCATTGCCGCTTCCAGCATTTACTAATGTGGTGGACTTTAAAGAAGAAGCCTTATTGTTAGCTAAAGAAAAGGCTTGATAGTTTATGCTGGCTTTGCCAAAAGTAGAGTACTCTTCAAGAAAGTACAGCGCTTGGCTGATTGGGTTTTGGTTTGAAATCCCCCTTGAAACCTTCACATATACTGCTTCAGTATATTCCGTAGATGGGTTGTTAGTAAACTTGACCCCCGTATAGGGCACCCCTTTATCATCATTTCCACGAAACACAGACCACCCGTAAGTAATATCCGTTGCCCCGTAAGCCACCCCATCAACATAGATGTTGTCTGAACCACCAGACTGCACATCAAGATCCCCTATCCCCACCATCAATTGTTGCAGAGATGCTGTCCCGCTCACCCAAATACACGGAACCCATTCATAACTGTTGGCTACAATAGGATACCTGCGGCCTATAGACTCTTTTGGCGCTTGCCTAAATGCCACATTGTCCACAACATAAGGCGGTAAAGATAAATCCATTGACTCTTTAGGATCTGTAATGCTGAATTCTATCGTACCACCGTCAGCAGGGAAAAAGTTAACCCCACTGTCCATTTCACCCCGCATAAGCACAAGCCTATTGTCATAATCCCCACCATCGTATTGTAGAGAAACCTCCGCTACACCAGCAAGCATCCTACCTTTGGAGATTAAAGATGCCGCATCTACAAGCTCATTCGGCAGGGTGAAACTAAAGCTTCTGGCAGAACTGTTGCCGCTTCCAATATCAATGCTGTTGGAGATAGGCGGTTCGGAAGACATAACAGGTAGGTAGTTGTACTCTGCCCCTGTTCCTGTAGAGGTGGTATTACATTCCCTACTTGAGATGAAGACACGCTTGTCTACACCAAACACAACATCTATACACATTACTAGGTGGCTAAGGTCTGGATCAGCACGTAGGTAGTCAGCCCAATACGTGCTCAAAAGCATTTTGCCGCCGTACCTATTCTTATCCCAGACTCTAAAAGCTGGGTGGTCTGTGTAAAGGTTTACAGCCACCTAAACTTCCTCTTCAAATGTTACTGTTGTGTCCCCCACTTGGTACCACTTGTTGGAAGTTTCACTGTAAGCCCACCCGACGTTTTGATCCTTTGTTTCTCCAGTAAACCTACAATAGATTGTATTCTCATCATCTGATGATGAGGTGTCCAAACATAAGACCAGTGGGTTGGCGCTGTAATCAGAAATCTTGTTTACCATAGATCTGAAGCTGTTCCGCCACTCTTCTATGTCTCCCTTTACTTGGCCAGAAAAGGATTTTCTTGGCGAGCCTTGCTTATAAGCTGACCTAACACCAGTTTTAGCCGTATAAAGGGAGACATTGCCTTTTTCGGCAAGGGTTGATTTCCAATCTAAAGGAACCGAGAACGGCAATGTCATGCCAGCAACAACATTGCTGACTTTGAAGTAACCCTCTGGTGGGTTTGGATTAGTGGCAGTAGTCCCGCCTGCTGTCATCGCTAATGTCATTTCGTTGTATTCCATGTCTTGATCAAAGAATACTGTTTTGTTGCCGCTGTAAATATACAAGGTAGAAAGCGGTGAAATCACATTCTGCATAAGGGTATTTAGGCCAGTAATAGAGACTAAATTACCCCTGTTTCCAGATATTTTATATGCCCGCTTATTGCCGTCTAAAGCCTCAATATCAACATATTTTCCAGCCAACTCATTTTCACGCCAACGCCTAGCATCATTGGTTGGCACTTGGAACGATAGCTTAGAATTCATTGTTGATGAAGCGCCCGTATCCCCAAGGCTAACTATAGAGCTTGTGTACTCTGTAAGGTCGATAGAGATGTTAGTGCTTGCTCCTGGGTATTGGTAGCTTAGGGTCATTAGCCTTGTGTTCGCACCCCACACACTAAAAGCTCTGTGGGCAAAGCTGTGAACATAGCCATCGTCTTCAGCATTTCCAGCACGCCACGCTAATGTCTCAGTTGCGCCTGCACCTAGGTTGTTAGAGCGCCACTCATATTTTTTGGAAGCGAGCGGTAGCTTAGCCATTCCATACTGGAATTCTGCTTTTCCAACAAAGCTATCCCTAGCCATTGCCCCGTCGCCGCCCCACCTTGCAGAAATACCTTGGGCTAAGTCTTGCCCATAAGGGGTGCATGGGAAGCCCCTATTGTTGGTAGTTTCGTCCCAATCAACTTGGCTTAGTGAATTACCTTGGTTCAACCTAGATACTAGGAATTGTGACCACCTGGAAGATTGTGTGCTCACACTAGAACCAGTGCCGTTACCAAAGTTGCCCCACCACACATTTTCGCGCTCATCTGTGGTTCCAGATGAAACAGCCCTAAATGAAAGCGTAAGCTGCCCAGTAGAAACCCACGCAGGGTAGCGAACACCATGCAACCCGACAGCCAAGTCACAAAATTGGTTAGTCGTCCCAGCAGCACCATTGTAGTGCTGATCATCATACAACGACAGCCTGCAATCCATTGCTATGTCATAAGTTGCCTTGCTGAAAACAACTAGAGAAGTCCCCGCAACATTGTCATAAATGTGGAAGTCATAAGCACTGCCATTGCGTACCATGTCTATGGTGACAATTGCTTCCATTGTTGTTGCCGCTGTGGGCATGTACTTGATTATTTTAGATACAACACCTGTCGTTGGCCCATTGGCAGTCAGACTTTGACTAGTGTCGGATAAAAGAGGCCCCTGCCAGCTTGGGCCTTTTGCTGGAATACTGTCCTGAATATCTTTTAGGTTTACCGACCAAGCAACAAGCCCCCTACAGCCTATGCTTTGAGTTAATGCAGAAGCTGATGTTGAGTTTGCTGAGAATCCATTTCTTTTCCTAGCGTAAATTCGGTTGTTGATGGCTACGGTAGATGTGAACTTGAGCGTAAGATCGGTATTATCAATTTCGTTTGAATAACCAGTACCATCAGCAGCTATGTCCCAAAATCTAGACCCAGATATAGGAGAATCAGCAGTAGTCCAGTCTAATTCACCCATCGAAGCGTTCCAGTAAGCACACGCAATACCGTTAGGGAACGGGCTTGCCCAAGAGTTTTCTGCTCTTAGTGGTTTATAAGACCAACCGCCCCACTCTTGCGCTCTTGTACCAGCTATGGCTGTGCTTTCATCCGATGAATTATAAGCCCTATGGGCTGTAATGATGCGATCTCCAGCCCATACTCCACGAATAAACGAAGGCGTGTACGCTTGGCTCCCCATCATACCAAGGTAATCTCTTTGCTGGGTACCAGAATAGGCAGACCAAGAACCTTCTGTACGCCTATCAATATCGTAAGGGGACACATTATTATTACCAAAGATCGAAATGTCTTCAATCTTATTGATTGGTATTATTCTTGAAGTAGAGCCTACCCAACCCATATCGGTCAATTCGCCAGCAGAAGCGTCAAACCCTTCCAGGTAGCCATTTGCAAACACGAATACGTCTGATGGCCCAGCTACCGCACACATCGCTTGTGGGGTGTAAAGCGTATTGTAATATGAATATTGAGTACCAAGGTAAACAGAGCCAGTTGTTACAGCCTGTAACTTACCAGTCCTGTATGCAGTAAACACCTGTATGACCCTACTACCAACCGTTGTGTCTGGAGATGCTCCCCAATACCCCGCATATACGATGAATGTCCCATCACCTGTTTGCGAACCACAAATGCTAAACACGGCGTCTGAATCTGCTACGGCAGAACTAGCTAGGTTCCCTGGGTAACCTTGTTTTTCTACTATATTAGCATTTGGATCGTCTGCTCCAGTATCGGGATCTGCTGGGTAACCCTGCACCCAAGAAGCACCTTGGTTACTAGAGATCAGTGAGTAGAAACCCCTTGTTTTTTCAGAGATCCCAATTTCTATTAGCCCCATGTAAAACCAGTTGCCAGACACAGCTACTTGGAAAAAGTCGGTAAGGGTTGGCCCTTCAAAATACTTCTCTAAGATCCCGTCTTCTTCAAATCTCCAATTTAGGCCGCCATCATCAGATGTGTACCTCGCAATATCAGAAGCATCTATAGCGCCGACAGCCGTCATGGGGCTGTGCTTTGGTGTTTTGTACCCAATGAATAGGTGCATTACACCATCATCAGTTTCTACAACACTAAAGCCCCAATTATCGGTAGTTAGGTCACGCATATAATTGGTGACATTGGTACCAGATGTATTTAGGTGACCAGCAGTGTCTTGGTACAACTTTGCGTAGCTGAATATGGTTTCGTACCCACTGTCGTAAGTCCCATACATGCTGTTGTTTTTGTAAGCTATTTCAAATTGTCCAGCCCTAAGCCTGAAGAACAACACTCGATCAAATTTACTAGAGTATGCAACCTCTAAAAATTCACCAACGCCGCCCCCTGCGCCAAGGGTAGCTGTGCCGTTCGCAAATGGCTCATAAGCTGTCCAAGGGAGCTTTGGATCGCTGTACCCCATATAGAAGCTGCTTGCTGGGTTTTCTGGGAATTCTTTGTACCCCCACATCCATTCTGAACCAGACAGCATCCCTCCACTTTGGCATACCTGCAAGTTTATATCTTGTGGTATCCTAGCGTTGGTTTCCCCTTTGTCCTCGTTCCAATTTCCCTGTAAGAAGGCAAGTATACTACCGTCGTTGGAAGCATCTGGTGATGTTACCCCTTGCATTGGGCTTCTTTGGGTGAAGCTGTACCCTATTGCAGCGGTAGTATCGTCTTTGTTGTCTTTTAGTAATTCTGGATCTTGGAAGATCAGCGCAGCTTTAGGCTCAACATCTGTTCTTGTAGATGCTTTTGATGCTCTTCGCTTCTTATTCCAAAGAACTTCAACTATTGCAGAATAAACCTTAGATATAGCGAGAGCGCTTGCTGGTGCAATCGTGACTTCTAAAGTTAAGTTAGCCCGATCAATATCCTCAAGCTCAATAACATCGCTTGCACTAAAGCCAGATCCGTATGCTGGCACCTGCATTAAAACGCCGTCATCGTATGTTGTAGTGCCCCCGTAACCTTCAGTACGGGTTGATCCGCTATAAGTACCAGTGGCGGATTTTTGAACACCATCACGCAAAAGGACAACACCACATTCAGCGGTAGCCCCATCCATCATAAGCGGAACAGCGGCGGAAACAGACACGATAGTTGGCGGCACATATTCTGTGTCAATTACAGCAGAAGCAGACTTTACGTTAAGCTTTAGCGTCTTGGCTGTAGCGCTTGTTACTTTTAGGTAAGTGGTCAGGTTTTTGGTTTGAAGCGCAGTCAGTAGATCGCTTTCGCCTGTTGCGCCTGAATCAGTAGTAAAGTAATCGCGCTCTACAACCCTTGCAGTTGGAAGCCCAAAGATATGGTGCCTTTGGTTACAAGAGTCTGTATTTGACGAATCTATATCTGAGAAAATCTCTGGTTGATTATAAACAACAACATCATCGAAAAAGAAATCTTGAACGCTGCTTGAACCTGGCCATCCAAACTCAAATGTACGCCAGTTTATAGCTGCTCCAGCGGCAATAATTTGAATTTCAAGCACACCATTTATGTAGAGCCTGTAGTACCTGTTTCCAGCGTAATTAAATGCTCCTATTGTGATCCAGTACCAAGTGTTTGAGCTTAGTGCGGTAGGTGTAGCCTTAGCTACTGGTGATGTACCATCTGTAGCTAGTGACAACCCTAGGGAAAAGTCCCCCGCTCCACCAGCTACAGGGGTGACAGAAAAGCCAGCAGAAGCACCGCCAGCGTTTCTTTTGACGACTGTTATTGGGCTTCCGCTGGTACTTACTGTTCCTTCTGCTCTAAAAGCAAACGAAATAGACAACCCAGCAAACGCCTCTGCTGTCCCAGAAGCATCTGATCGCAGCGCCATTGGGCCTGCTTTCTGGTTCTCTCTATCTAATTTTAGAGAGTAGTCACTTTCAGCACCGCCTGTAGCGCTGCCAGAAGGGTGTACAGTCGTGCTTGCAAAGTCAGGATAGTTACCAGACCCATCATCGATTACAACCCAACCAGAAGCCCCGTAAGCCCCGCCTGTAGAAATGCTGTTTTTATAGCCTGTGTAAGCTAAACCAGTTTCAAACCCATGATGCCAAACCCAAGCCATCTTTACCCCTTAGCTTTGGCTAGAAAAGCGACCGCGATCTAAGCCAACAGTGGCCCCCGACGCTCTTCGCAAGTCTTGCTTAAGTGATGGTGTGTGCCCACGCTTTCCAGCGGTATAAAGCACATCGTCTAATGTTTTTCCTTCTGCAACTACTGTTACCCTTAAGTCCCCGCCACCCGAACTGCCAGTTGTAAGAACAGCGTTACCTAATGCGCTAACCATAGATGGTATTGCGCTTAAATCCATTTCTGGTGCTGATGGGCTGCTAAGCCCCATTGAGCCAAGAGATCCTGCAAGTTGTTTCAGCAAACCTGCTGGAGTTTTTGCGGCTAAGAACAAATCGCCAGGAGCAAACCTTGTAAGCGCCCCACCTGATCCAGCGGTCATTACTTCTGGGGTGTCCCCAAATGACTGTGTTTCCGCATACCCTAAAGTTACAATCTCTTTGATTAAGTCTCTAAAGAACCCAACCATTTGTTTCAGCCCATTCCAAATAGCATCGCCAAGCCCATCCATGAATTGGCTAAAGTCAAAGTTATTCCACCAATCTTTGATCTTGCCGAAAGCACTATCTAGCAATGCCCAGAAGTTGTTAGCGACCTCTGCGAAGAACCTTGGGATCATAATGATCAAGGCAGGGACTATGGTAAGGGCAAGCTTTATCACATCCCTAGTAAGGGTGAACAAAAGCTCCCCGAAAGCAAATACGATTTGTGGGAGTGCATTAATAATCGCAGCAGCAATATCTGGTATTGCATTTACTACCGCCATGATTAGTGGCCCTAAGTTCTCAGCTATT
>Ga0209434_1001332_pt1 | contig 11223 bp, 3 predicted proteins | sample ETNvirnome_2_300_FD_184068 | JGI IMG/M metagenome (GOLD analysis project Ga0209434, IMG submission 184068) | Marine viral communities from the Pacific Ocean - ETNP_2_300 (SPAdes) (version 2) | ecosystem: Environmental > Aquatic > Marine > Oceanic | place: Pacific Ocean | collected 2013-06-22 | reverse complement strand
GAAGTATGGATGTTGGATGCCCACAACCAGATTTCGTCTATGTCGCTGGAACCGGATACGGCAGTATGGATGTCCTGCCCAGCCGTTCCTGTGGGGACAACCAATATGCCAGTACCACTGGTGCTGTTACTGAGTAGAATTTTTGCAATTGTCGCCATGATTTATCCTACGAGAAAACTTGATGATGGAGAAGAGCGTCTACATCGTTTGCGGCAGTCCCACCACCACCACCAACGGATGACATGTCAGCAGAGACATCCATGAACTGAAGAAGATACCAGTTCGTACCGTCGAAGCACCATTGTGTAACGTCGCCATTGGCTGTGACAAGGTCGGTACTTCCACCCTTTAAATTGGTGCTGGTCACGTCGTAAGTAATGGCTGCGGTAGAAATCACTGTAATGGTCTGACCAGCCACACCGTCATCGAACATCGTAATTGTTTCTGTTGACGCATGATGCTTAAATAGGTTTCCGGTCGCAACAGACGGAGTTGCATCGCCGTCAGAAAAGGTCACGAATGTTTCGCTTGGCCCAGAGAACGCTGCTGCCCCAGCGACGTGGAGCATGCAGTCTGGGGTTACCGTTCCAATGCCAATGTTGCCAGCCGTATCTACGGTCAGTCTTGGGTTGGTGCTGGGGGTTGCCCCGCTTGCGATCATGAACTTATCAGCATCACTATTGTCCAGTCCGACCGACCAGTTCACTGCATTCGTAGTAAGTTTGAGGAAAGGATCGCCCGCACCATTATTGTGGTTGATTCTTATTACTGAGTCATCGGTTCCCGATGATTCAATAGACAGATTTGCGGAGGAGACGCCCCCGATTCCAACGTTATTAGCAAACGTGGATTTCTGTGCCTCGTTGATGGTCAGGGCAGCGGTCAGGGCGGAACCCGTATGCGTTGAGAGTATCAACTTGCCCTTGGTGTCATCAGATGACCCGCTATGGCTGATCTCAATCTGACCAAGAGTCACGTTGGCATGATCTTCACCAATGATCTTGGATTCACAACCACCGTCAGTATTCTCTGATGTACTGTTTTTCAGCGTGACGTAGGGCGCTGTGCCTGACACCTGAAGTTGCGTGCCGGGACCGGTTTCTCCGATGCCGACACGATTGTTGGTTTCATCAACACTTATTGTTCCACCATCGACCTCAAGGTCGGCAGTGATAACGCTTTGAAACGAGGCACTCTTATTGTAGACACTTCCGTATGCGCTCATGCTCGTCTCCAATGAATGAATACTTCACCGGTTGCAGTACCGGCATCGGTTTTTGCAATCAAGTACATTGTACCAGCAGTCGTGATTTTTGAAGTACGACGATAAGGAAAACCATCCAGGCTGGCTGAGATAAAGCCAAATGTTGTTGCTGAAAGCCCAGTGTCAATGGTGGTGGTCTGGGATGGGGTAAGAGCGTGCTTACCAAGGACGTCTTCGGCCAAGTACCATGTGATTTGGGCTGCGGAAGAGATGGTATTCAACGAAAACCGCACCTTATCCAACAACACCTTGTTTGGAACGGCTTTTGAGCCTGCTTCATTTGTGGTGTCTTTCGCAACAGCAATGGCAGCAAAAGAACTGGACAGGCTACCTGTGCCGTATGAAAATCCAATGGGAAGGGGCATGTTTACCTCTATATAAAACTATTTATTTGACGGGATAGGTTCGTTCAGAACTCTTCTGGTATTTCTTGGCTTCCAGATGATCATCATAAACTTCTGCTTTCCGCTTCTTGTAAACCCTCTCTTCCATCTCTGAAGAATTCTGCACCACACGAATGCCCATCATCGCTCGCAATATAAGAACAACCTTTGGTAAGGTGCGGAACTCCATTAACCCAGCTTCTTCATTTGAATAGGCCATGGAATGAGCAAAAGAATCAGATACAGCAGACGCATCACGCACATTACGGGACCAAGGCAGGTGACCAAATATCCAGTTTGCATACCCGTTTACTATTGGGACATGCTTTATTCTGCCATCATATGTGGTGTATGGAACATACCCAAACTCGGTCATTTCACTAAGAGCAGTAGCAACATCAGGATCTATTTTTCTTACAGCAGCGATAACCTCACCAATCTGTTGCCCGCTGGTTAGTTCCTTGATTGGACGATCATAGTGAAGGTGTCTTTTGGCCACAAGTTCAATCAAGAACCTGGCAAGGGGGTGCATCATGCCCACGGTCCTCATAGCAGGATACTTGCCCCAAGGATCAGGTTCTACACTTAACTTACCGGCCCTGGTTGCAACGGCTGAACCCAGCCCCATCATTTCAGCAAAGCCCTCGATGGGCAAACCAAACCCTTCAACGGAAACGCCCTTTGGAATTTTAACTCCAAGCACTTCGATTTCCGGTAGCGGAACCCGAATCATTGATTGAACATGAGATAGTTTTTGTCGTACTTCTTGCCTGGTCTGTGGTGTGTGTACCGGCGCATCTTTTTCTAGTGACATCAAGGCTCTTGGAATTCCATCAATGAACGCATGATTCAACATCGAATAGTACACGGGAGACTTTTGCATCATCTCTAGTTGGAGCACTACGTTCTTATGGTTCCAAGTAAAGAACGGGAAGATGGTTCGCATCCATATTTTCTGAAACGCGGTCAGATCACCATAATCAAACAAGAACTTGGCGGCATGTTCTGAGGCTTCCTCAAAGTTACCAGTGCGTTTGAAGTTGGCCAAGAAGTTTGAAATGCGGGATTGATTTTCAACAAAGCGACCAACAGCCTTTCCGGCACCTTTGGGCAGGGCTACAGGAACCCCCCCAGAAATTAGCATGTTGCCACCAACTATCAGAACATCTTCGGCGGCAGAGGCTGCTTGTCGTGCGATATATCCCTTTCCACCCAACCTATTGGTCATTAGGTCTGTGAGTGATGATTCAAAACGATTCATATCCACATATTGGGTGCCAGCACCGCTGGTTACACCACGCTCAAGCATCTCTTCCAACACTTCGTCCATATTGCGATGGATGCCATCCCCAAGGTCTACACCATCATCAACCCATTTCTGAACGTTCAAGAACGAGAATCTTTCTGCTTTTCTTTTTGCCAAAGAAGCAGCCGATTCATAGTCACCCTTGGGCGCAGTCAAAATCTTCTTGGCTTTGGCCAACGACCCGTACTTTTCATGGAAAAATACAGCGTGAGACATCCGGCTGGCAAGGAAATTGGTAGTTGGATCAAGAGCACCAAAAACACCCACATCCAATATTTCAGTCAGCTTATTGGCAACAAAGTTCCTTGAATGAAATGCTGCCGCAATAATGGTAACTCTGGTTTTCCAAAAATTGTTGATTTTATCTATAGTCTTCTTGAATGCTTTTGTTACTCCACCGGATGGTTTGATTGATTCCAAGTCGAGCACTTTATTCAGTGCCGATTGAACCCCACGAGGAACATACAGTGCCCATGCCCCAGGCTCGGCTGCTGTTCCATATGTCATAGCCAAACCATTACCAGATACATTTGTACCAACGATTCCAAAATTATCTGCCGTGCGGTTCACTTCTTTTGCTACGATATTCCACGGCTCAATCACCCGCGCCTCTTCCGTTTGCTTCATAATATAAGACAAGCGTTCAGAGGTAGTAAAACCATTCGCTTTTGCGTGTCTGGTAGCCTTCTTGCTCGCAGCATGAACAGCATCGGTAATCTTTTGTTGATGCTTTGCCGCAACCTTTACCTCTTCGTACATGCGTGCAGGATCAATCAACGGGTCAAGACCACCTCTCTTTATGTCTGAAAACTGGCGACCACGAATGCTTAGTATTCTCTCTTTAACATTCGCGATAGACCGTATTTCTGCCGTATCTCCAAACAGTGATGCAACAGAAGAGATGTCCGCGACCTTCTCTCCTTTCTTTTTACCTGTCCGCCAACTTTTAAGTCTATCAATAACTTCTTCAACTTGTTTAACAGTAACTGGGTCGGGTTCGCCCGCAGCGTTCAAGTTGGATTCCCACGAGTTTTTGTCGCCAGCCATCAACAATTCGTAATCACGACTTGCGCTTGGTTTGACCCATAGTGGTACATAATCGCCTTCAGCAGCCTGTTCTGGAATGCTGCCACCGGGACCGGGCCTAGCCTTAAATGCCCGAATAGCCCCACCTCGTTTAAGCAAATACAATGCTTCACTGGCAGCAATTGCCCTATTTGATTGCATATACCGGGAAACAATAAGGAGTGGGTCCACACTTATGCCTGTGCCGTCTGCGGAGCGTCCGTTAATTTCTTTAATGGTTCCAACGATCTGGCGTTTTTTGGTCGCATCAATATCCATAGACCATCTATTGTCCATTGAGGCTGCACCACCGGCTTCTGCGGACCTATAGGCTTCCGACCTGTTTCTAATAGATAGAGGGTCTCTCAATAATGCCGCATCTGTATTTGGGTCAGGGATGTGTGGGAAATATTCCAACACGCCCCAATCACGAAGCATGTTTTCAGGGGATTTAATCCAATCCCAACCCTTCTCTTTGTAGACCTTCTCATACATGCGGGTAAGTTCCGCTACTTCATCAATGACAAATTCCAGATCTTTTGTTTCATCCATAAATCGAGTACCAACTGCCTTTGGATATGCGGCTTCGATGGCTTCGATCCACTTTGTCGTCTGCGTGTTCAAACCAGGCATTTCTTTAAGGGCTGTTGCTGCGGCATACAGCACCTCATCATCACTCAGGTTCTGAACCTCTGGTAATTGATGGAACCGGCGCAGCGTCTCCTCTTCCCACGGCTCAAGGTTTCGTAAACCAGCACCGCCCTTGATTCTAGGTTTCACTTTCTCCAGTTGTTTTTTAAGGTCTTTGATTGACGCATCCATTTGTTTTTTGGCGTTGCGCAAATCTTTGTCGTAAGCCCATTTGTCCCGTTTCAACTGGGCTGCAATGGTGTCACTCTGATTCTTGAGGTATTCCAATGCTTTCGCCTTGGCCCCTATGACCAACCTCTCTGGGGTTGGGAGGGCATCCACTGCCCCGGTTGGTGGTCCAGGCTCTTTGATTCTCATCAACCGTGCTTTTTCATCCTTTAGGTAGGCTTTCGCTTTGGATATGGTAGCCGTGACATCTTCTGTAGCAGACAAAATTTTATCATAGGTCCAAGTAGTGCCATCCGTAAGGTTGAAGACACCAAGCTTTGGATCCATATTATCTTTTGCTGAAATTTCCTCGACAGTTAAGCGAAGACGTTTGAGCCAATCAAGACTATCCTCACTGTCTTTAAGTTCAGAAGTAAGCCTGCTTATTTCACTATTGGTAGCAGCAACTTCATTAGCCCGCCCACCACGGGCGCGAACACGTTTGAGCACACCGCGACCAATGCGTTCAGCCATTTCATTGATAATGGCTATTTCGTAAGGCTCATCACTAGGCAATAGGTCTTCCAGGGCTGCTCTGGCTTTGGCCACTGCCTCTTCTGGAGACTTGGCCTCTCCAACCAAGTTCTCAATACGCCTGGTTAGCATCCCTGTTTTGCCAAGCTCTTTACTGACCGGTGATATTTCACCACGTTTGGTGATTTTAATAACACCAGCCTCTACAGCCCTGGCTTTGGCTAGCTCACCAGTGCGGCCTAAATCAAGAACCAATTCACCCAAGCCTCTTGCTTCTTTCCACGCTTTTGCTGCCTTTCCAAGCGGGCCGGGAGAAGGAAAGACCGCAGCGGCTTTGGGGGTTTTAATTGGGGGAACATAGATAACATGACCTTCTGACGGGTATCTCTCAGCAAGCCTTTTGTAGATGCGGAGAGCACGGTCTTTCGTGTGTTGTCCAGATATGCCGTGTCCCGCAGGAACCAAGTAAAACCCACCAGGGTGACGCTTGCGCATGGCCTCAATCGCCATCTCATATATATGTGTGGCAATGCCCTTGCCCTGGTCTGCATAGTCCAAGGAGATCAATTGACCAACCTCAACGGGCGCGTCTCCAAACCTCTTATGCGCCCGCTTCATTTCTTCAAGACCATAGTGGCCCCGTGACGAATTAGGTTCAGGGTGTGGCGGTTTCCATAAAATATTCTCGGCCATATCCGGCTCGACACGGGATCTTGGATAGGTAATAGTGTCATAAGTTTCGGGACTCCGGCTCCTAAAAACCGCACGTGCGACGTAGTTCCCCTCCGCGTCATACAGGGAAATCAGATCATGTTCCCCCTGGCTTTTCCCCTGCCCAAACGTATAGGTGTGGTCCTTCAAGTGGGGTGGTGGCACATACTCTGCTACATCTTCAGCTACTTTAGGAGCCACTGACGGTCGTTGGCTTGGATGTGCCCCTTTGTCCCGCAAGGATTGTTCAAACCGTTTGGTCCAACCAGTCTTGAAATCGCCCTTCTGCATCCATTCGGTAAAGTGTGGCAACAAACCGTCATCAATAGACCCACGCATCTTAGCAAGCTGATTACCAAATTTCTCACCCAAAAGAATCGTCATCACTATTGTTTCTTCTTGTTTGGTGAAGTCACCAACGGAAGCTCTGTGAATCAATTCGTCGTGCCGAAGCATTTCATTCAGCGTTTGCTTGATTGCATCACCCAAAATCTTGGAAGGAGCAGCCTCGCCTTTCTTTAGTTTGGTGGCAGTGGAGAGTTTCTTTGCAAGCATTGCGACCGCAGCGGTGCGATCCGACTCTTCCATAATAATGGAAACTTTGCTCAGGACATCATCCACAACTCCAGCATCTTGGAACACATCCATCAATACACGTTCAATGAATTCTTCATGAACGATGGGACTGTATCCCCGGTCACCAATGCCCAGACGGGTACGCTCCAACGCCTTGGCCAAATCTTCTGCACCAATCTTTTGCGTCAGATTACGCCAAACCCCAATACGAGTACGAAACGCCTTAGCCAAAGCATTTACTGTGTCATAGAATCGAGGCCTATCAGCCCTTCTCGCAACGTGGGCCTCTTTAACGGCCCTCATGCTTTGCTTGATCGCGTCATGATGCTCAACACTACCAATCATCTTGGACTCAAGATTAAACAACGCTTGGCGAACTTTGTTCGCGTCATCGCCCAGATCAACTTGAAAGTCTCTGGCAATCTCACCAACAAGTTTCTCTACAGAGCCTTGCGGACGTTGTGCCAAATGAGGATTCTCTCTGGCCCACCTCGCGCCAGCCTCGTACTCATGGATTGAATCCTTCATAATTTGAAAAATAGTGTACTCTTTGTCTATCCAGTTTTCGTACATCTGCTTTTTGTTGGCGACCCGCTTCCCTTCAGCCTGTAGTCTGATCTTCTCAGAACCAGTGGCATTCTTTATGGCTGCATCCAAACGATTGTATTCACTGGTAACACTGGTAAGATTGGCCTTGGCTTCTGCCTTTCTTTCTTCCAATACCTTCTGCGCTTGCCCCGCCCACCTATCAACGCTTTGTGTAAGTTTGGCTTCGCCAGATACGGTCGCCAAATGGAACGCCTTAATGGCATCTTGGGTTGCCTGAAAAGCCTCTGGTGCCATCCTTTTAGCAAAAATATACTTATCACCCAAAACGGGTATACCAAGCATTCCGCGCCTAGTGGCATACTGTCCAATCTCAGCAGCAGCCATATACTTACCCAACAATGGCTCGTAATAGCGAGTTCCAAACGCTTCAGCTAGAAGATCAAGTGTTCTAGCGGGCCAAGCAGCAGCACTTGTACCATAAGACATAGCAGTAGCAGCCACCTTTTCAGCCCTGGTAAGTTGCTCAGGCGTTGTGCGGTATTTTTTGTTTAATGCGCCAGGATTAAATGGCTTTAGATAGTCTGAAACATTACCAACTGTACGAATCAATGGCTCAGGCATGACTTGAGACACGACTCTTGTTGTCGCCTTTACTGCTTTTGTTGCTGCTGCCGCAGGATAATAAGTCTTGGTGCCCATTGGAATATGAACAGCTATTTTCCCGCCCGCTTTCTTGACTACACCATTTTTGATGCCATCAGCCAACAGTGATTGACCATGGTACAGCCTTTGTTGTTGCAGTTTATAGGCCCGCACCTCTTTTGAGGCTATTTTGTGCTGCTTTTTAACGTACTCTCGTGCTGATTTTAGATCATCTCCAAATCTGGCCGACTCTTTAAGGAGTTCTTGGTGCTGTTTTTGTGCCAACTTGAATTTCCAAGACAGTCCTGAAACCTCATAATCAGCCATCAACGATTCAAGTTTTCGTCCAGAACGAGCAGCCTCGTCCTTGGCTGTTCTTGCTAGTTTTGCCGGATCTTTTAGTCCTTTGGAAAGCTCTTTAAGTCGCGTCGTCGCTACGGCTGTATTTATACCAGCCTTCTCGTTGGCTATTTTGAGCATTTCCTTTGCAATCATCTTGTCTTTTGGTGAGCCATCAATAAGATCGGTAATAGCCCTAAGAACAAAAGCCTTGTCCTTGCCTACTGCGTGTTGAACCACACCAGCCATTTCTACAAGAGGCTTGGATATTTGGTATATAATGTCGCCTTTACCTACTACCTTGGCGGTGGCAGCAGCGGGTCCGGTAAACCATAGTGGATCAAAAGCAACCTCCAAAACAACGCCCAACGCTTCCCGGCCGGTCGGGTCGGCCAACATCTCCCACATCACTTTGTCTCGAATTTGTGGCGCCTGGTATACCCCCCTTGTCGGGTCAATCCAGGGCTGTACTGCTGCAATCTTTTGCGCAACCTCGATGGGTACAGTGGAATTGATAATATCAACGCCCTTTGGGTAGGGCATATTCCACCCCTCATCACCAATGGGATCAACGAAAGGAACCCCGAAAGGCGTCTTAGAGTACATAATTACTCGACGCTCCAGACCTTTTTTGAGAAGCTCTCCCGTGGCAACCGCGCTGTATATGCTCTCACCTATTTGCTCAAAGGGATCCTCTTCGCCCTCCGGTAATTTTGGATCTACATACTTACTAGATAAGTATGTACCAACCACTTTTCCGGTAAGCCACTCTGCCGCATCACCAAGTGTGGACTCCCCGGTTAGTTCAGACCCTTCAACGGTTGGATCGGGAAGAAATGCTTCAGATCTGTATGCTGTGATCCACAATGCCGCTTCTGGTAAGCCAAACGTATGAAGAATCGAAAACACTGTGCCCAATGACTCAGGTTCAGCAGCAAGATCCAACTCATGAGGATCCATAAGTTGCTCGCCCGGTTGGGCTTGCTCGGCAATTAGATACTTCTCTGTCGGATCCTTACTTTTGGCCATTCTTTTGGCGCCACCCTCCGACCACCAAAGCGGGTGGGACACACCACCAGGCATTTCAACACCTTCACTTATAGGCCCAACCTTTTCTCCTGGTATTCGTTTGGGCAAATCAACCCCTTTAAGGGTTGGCTTTGGACGCCCCACAGGTTCCGCCCGTGCTTGTCGCTCAGTGGAGGCTGGAACATCAGTGGGGGCCAAGGGTGCCGTGCTTTCCACCCCAACGTCTACGGGGCTTAGGGCAAGCTCTTCTTCCTCCTCTTCTTCTATTGGGCTTGGAGCAGGTTCTTTTTCCTGGTGTTGAATCAGTCTTTGGGTCTGACCGGTCCAATCAAATGGGGTGGGTTCTGCCATTGATCATCCTTAGTCTTTGGAAGACTCATACCATTCAAGTAGTTGTTTTTGTGCTGCAAGCGGTGCCATACCAATTGCATAATCAATAGCACTCGCTGCCCCAGACGCTTTACGCTTCACATCACGTCCTACTTCTGCTGCTTCGCCGTAATACGCTGCCCCAGCTTTTGTTGCCGCTTCTCCTGCCTTTGTTGCCTTTTCTGCCACAAGACCCTGAAGTTCAGCGGCAGACTGCTCTGCGGCTGCTTTGTCCTCTGCCCGCTCAAAGGCTTTAAGCCAAATTTGTTGTTCTTTATTGTACTCCTCCTGACTAATTTCTTGGTTCCTTAATTTGGTGGAGTAAACCTGTAATCGAGCATTGGCTTCTTCCATTCCTGGTGGTTGAGCAACAGCGGTAGCGGCTGGGGTGGTAGCGGCTGGTTTGCTCTCACGTGCCCTGGCACCCATCTGTCTTCCAAGAGCCTCTTCGGGTGTTCCTGGCGCCACTCCAACCTCTTCTCGGCTAACGGTAGGCATGGTTGCAGGTGTTTCAAGTGTAGTTATGCCAAGATCTTCTTTGGTGGGAGTGGGCATGGGCACAGGTGTTGTGGACACCACGTCTGGATCCACCCTCATGCCTCTTGGAGTCACTGCCTTCATCGCTTCATATGCGGCGGGCGGAACCTTAACGCCTGCTTGAGCAAGTAAGTGAGCGGCTTTCATCACAATGGAGTTGTATTGATCTCCTCCCGGCGAAATTGGACCAATCCAATCTGTGCTAGGCGGCACCCTGTAATGCACATCACCCAAAACATTGATTGAATACTCATAATCGTCACCACCAGGCTCAGTGGCACGCTCAATAACCGTAACATCTCCAGTTTCTTCATTGAGTGTGTGTGCTGGGACAGCAGTAGCATCTTCACCAGTATCGTTAAAACCAGGACCATCACCATCTACAACAGTATCCAACCCTTCCATTGCTGCTTCTGCTTCTTCTCTCTTTCTTCTTGCGGCACTGTCTTCCCGTTCAACATCACCAACACCAAAAGGTCCACCAACGTCTTCAATCCCCTCAACACCTTCCATGCGTTCAGCCATACGTTCAGCCAAACCACGAATACCACCACGAACACGCTCACCAAAGGGGAGTCTACCCAATCCCTTCCCCCTTCCTGACGTTCCTGCTTCCCGTGAAAATTGACCGATACGCGCTTCTATTTCAGCCTTTTCAGCCTCGGCACGTTCTCTTACATTCTTAACGGCAGCAATAACGTGCTCGGTGCTTAGATCTGGTCTTTGGACCAAGAGCAACCCAGCCTCGAAATCATAATAATTCTTTGGGCGTGATGCCCACAATACCGCATGCTCCATGGTACGAAAGCCCATGGCTGTTGCCCAGGTAGTAAACCCAGGAATGGCAACCATCTTGTAAATCCCCTTAGTATACTCATCTTCAGGATATAAAGAGGCAAGGCTAGCCTTTAAGTGTCGCCGGGTATCGTCAAATGTTTCCGATACCGGAACACTACCAATCTTCTTTGCGAAGGCTTCTGGACCACCTTCTATAAGAGCATCCAACTCTTTAGAGTGTTCAATAGCTCTATTCAAAGCCTCTCTTGAAACCCCAGCCCTAGAAAGGGCTAAAATTTGCGCATCCATCTTCTTTTTCCAATCTGCTGCCGCCAACGCCCGCG
>Ga0209434_1001331_pt1 | contig 11232 bp, 16 predicted proteins | sample ETNvirnome_2_300_FD_184068 | JGI IMG/M metagenome (GOLD analysis project Ga0209434, IMG submission 184068) | Marine viral communities from the Pacific Ocean - ETNP_2_300 (SPAdes) (version 2) | ecosystem: Environmental > Aquatic > Marine > Oceanic | place: Pacific Ocean | collected 2013-06-22 | reverse complement strand
TCTGAGGGAATTGTCTCCGAGCGTCAAGTGACAGATGTTGATAAGCATGCATTGAATAAGCTATTGCTGATGTGGTCAAAGATTGGTAAGCTGCCAGTGTGTGTCAAAGAAAAGAAGAGCGAAAACCCTGTGACAGTGAAATTTGATAATAGTGATGACGACGATGATGATGACTCTGCGGCACCAGATATAGATTTTTCGTGAACGAAAAAGAAGTTAACAAGACGTTTCAAGCATTAGAAAATCTATACCGAAGCCTTCCTTCTACTAAAGGTTGTTTAGAGCATATAAACAAGCCCAGGGAAGAGGGAGGGTGCGGTGCTTGGTGTTGTCTTTTACCTGATCAAATTGTTTATACGCCAAGCGGACCCAGAACAATTCAAGATATATACGCAGGGATGAAAGTATATACAAAAGGCGGTGTTAAGCGTGTTTTGCGATCAAAAAGCAAGCTTATTAATGATGAGATTGTGGTTGTCAAAACTGGATATGGGAGATGCATTAAGCTGACAAAAGAGCACCAAGTTTACTGCGAAATGGTATCACGCAAAAACAGGGCGAAAGGAGAATTTGATTTTGTTGAATCAGTAAAGTTGCAGGAGGGGCGGGGACAGAATAAGGAATACAAACATTACATTTATTTTCCAAAAATATCTCAATTTGCACAAAGAGTTTATAGTCCAGTATTATTGGATTTATCTGATTTTTTAGATGTTTACAACGATGAAGAAACTGGTAATATATTTAACACTTATAGAAAAAGAGGAGTTGTTTTTAACCGTATAGTTAATTTTGATAATGACTGGGCCTGGATTTTAGGCTTATATTTGGCCGAAGGCACATGCAATGACAGCGCCGTCGAATTCCATATCAATTATGACGAAAAAAATATAGCACAACGGATAAGAGATTTTGCACAAAAAATTAATGCACGATGCACAGGAAAGGTAACAAAGGGAAAAAGCTATACTGTCAATATCTTTAGTTCGGTGTTTAGTAAATTTATGACTTTTGCTGGCAATAAACTGTGTTATAAAAAACGGATTAATGAATATATACTATCGCGTATCATCGATTATCCTAACATATTGCAAAATATTCATGATGGGTATTATGCTGGAGATGGCACTAAAGGCGATTTGTACACGATTACTACTACGTCCAAATGGCTTGCTGAACAAATATTATTTATTAATATTTTATTGGATAGATTCTGTGGTATCTGCGCATCGTTTCCCGAAAAAAAATTGCCATTTTATGCGTGTTATTCTAATTCTAATGCAAAATTTCATAATTATATTGAAACAGATGAGTATTTTGCAATACCAGTTGTTGATGTGTCTTATGAATTGTATTCTGGACCAGTATTTGATATTGAGGTGGAAGATGAACATTCATTTTGCACTTCGGCAGGGGAAGTACATAATTGTAAGCAAATTCAACCTTCAGTGTTATATGTGGAATTTTTATATACTTGGAAATATATTTTAGATAATTATGATTTAGACTGGATCGTTAATTTAATAGAGAAGGCATTAGATTCATACTTATCAGGTGTGGTTAATAAAGGGTGTATTTTTTTAGACTTTAGCTCAAATCTTTGCTCACAGCATGAGACGAGACCATTGTCCTGTAGGGAATATTCAATTACTCCGGAAGAAGAATTTAACAGAAAACTTGTTCAACTTAGAATTCATTACAAGGATCGCCCCGATGCTATATTCCGGGATCAATGTAATTTGGTATCAACTGAAGATGGGAGCAAAGTAACAGCAAAAGACACTAACAAATGGTGGCAAGAATTAAAAACAATTGAAGAAAACTTTGGAATCGATAAAAAGCGTATCTCTGACGACCTAGGTGGAACTTATCGCACTTATCCTGAACATATATTGATGAAAGTTTTCTCTTCACAGATGATTGATACATTACAAGTACTAAAACAATATGGCTCTGAACAAGAGAAACATATGGTGGTTAAAGCATATATGGAACATGTTAAAGTAAAGCTGGGAAAAATAATTCATGACCCAAAGAACAATTCAGATTCGCGAAACTTATTACGATGAAAAAAGAGACCTCGTGCAATGGCTCGTAAGAGATATATCATCTGGTAAGAAATTAGTTTTGTGTTGGCCAGGACAAGATCTTGGCCCCGCTGTGGGAGTAAATGCTCAATTAACTCCAGAATTAATCAAGCAATTTAACAAAGACATCGAAGGCAAAACAATTAATCTTGTAGCGGAAGCTGATGTAAAAGAAATGGATGTAGACAAATTTAAAACTGCCTCTGATGATGAAATCGAAAAATCTCACGCAGTATTTGATAAATACCCATATCAAGAGGTGCTCGAATCATTGCAAGAACAAGGGCAATTTCAAGATGCGGGGACAGAGAGTAAAGACGAAAAATCCGGCTATTTTTCACCAGCTGATTTGGCTAAAGAAGATGAAAAAAGTAAAGATTAGAGTTTTTGGAGCGACTGGCTGTCATATTTGCAAGAAGCAAACTGATGCTTTTGATGAAAGTAAAATTTCATATGTTTTTATTGACGCTTTAGCAGATGATACTCAAGATTTTTGTGATGAGCATGGAGTAGATGAGTTGCCTCATGTCCAGATTGTCAGCCTTGGGGGCAAGGATGTCTTTAATAAGGCTGGATTTGTGTCTGTTAGTGAAGTGAAAAAGTTTTTGCAATAATATACAGGATCAACATTATGAATGAATTTTGGGAAGGTAATCTGCAAAATGATTTTCACTCATTAGGTGCGACTTATATAATAGATTTTTCTGACTTGATAGGAGCTGTAATTATAGATATGGGGTTTCATACGGGGGGGGAAGAAGAGGGCGGTTTTGCTATTGATTATATGAAGGACGATGAAAAGAAGAGAATTGTGTTAGGATTTACAGAGCTTGGGATGTGGAAATCTTGGCAAGGCAAAATTGGAGTGCCGCAGATAAAGTTAAAATGAAAATAAAACAGTTTGTAAACACAGGATGGATTGATTCTATACAAGACGATGCATCAGAACGGTGTTTTAGATTTTTTCAGGATGGTAAAGAAGCACTTTCTTTGACATTGACTGATCTGAAATGCCTGCCGGATTTAGCAAAACACTTTACAATAGCAGAGAGAGATGTGGGTGCTATCTGGACTACTATGTGTCTGTATTGATGGAGACTATTGATGGAACTTAATGAAGAACAAAAGATAGCTGTAGCATTTCGTGATGGGCAATGTTTTTTAGCAGCGTGCCCCGGTTCTGGCAAAACGGCTGTTCTATGTGAACGGGCTGTTTATCTTATAAAATCTGGCATCAATCCTAAACATATTGCTTGTATTACATTCACGAATAAAGCTGCGAAGGAGATGAAGGAACGTATCACCAAGATGCTTGGTGATAGTGTCATAATGCCATATGTTGGCACTTTTCATGCTTTTTGTGTGCAAGTGTTAAGAAGTTTTGGGCATTATATTGGTTATTTGTCAAGTTTTTCGATTGCCGATCAAACCGATCAATGTGATTTAATATTGCAAATTGGCAGAAAAGAACAGCTTAAACTTGAAAAATCAGATATCTATAAAATAGCAAATGCTGTTAATGCTTGCCGGGAATCTATCAAAAATGATGATGCGTCAATAGAAGAACACCTGGAAGATAAGAAATTTCTTAGCCCCATCGTTAAAAAATATCTGAAATATATCAAGTCAAAGAATATCATTGATTTTAGCGGATTGTTATCAGAAACACATAGATTATTTGTAGAGCAACCTAAAGTTCTCAAGCAGGTTCAAGGTGTGATTAGGCATTTATCGCTAGACGAAGCTCAAGATACTAACTTAATCCAGTTTGTTATTGCAGAAATGATAACCGAGGAACATAAGAATTTTTTCTGTGTATTCGATACAGACCAGAGTATTTACCAGTGGCGTGGTGCGCGACCTCAAAATATTCAAGATTATCTAGACCGCCATCCTGGATGTAAAGTTCTTAATCTTAGTCTAAATTATCGGTCTACTCCTGAAATCGTAAAATCTGCTGAGAATCTTATCAAACATAATAGAGATAGATTTTTAGAGAAGTTTCAAACTGTTAATCCTAGTGGAAATAAACCTATTTGTGTTGCGCATAATAGCCAGTTTGACGAAGCAGAGTGGACAGCAGATTATATCTCTAAGTTAATTAATAGCGGATCCGAACCTAATGAAATTGCTGTGCTTTATCGTGTTAATGCGATATCAGAAATGATTGAGCGAGCATTAGTGAGCAAAGGCATTCAATATATTGTTATTGGAAGTCGTAGCTTTTATGACAGAAAAGAAATCAAAGATGTTCTTGCAATGTTAAAATTTATTGCTAATCCAAAAGATGGTATTGCTTTTCATAGAATTTGTTCTATTGTTTCTGGTGTTGGTGATACTACAGTCGCTCAAATTGAAGACATGTCAGAAGGAAATGACGTAACAATTCTAGATGCGTGCAAAAATGTCTTAGGCAATGCTCGTTCTGCTAGAATAAAAGAAGGTATTCAAAAAGTAATATCTGTTTTTGATCAGAAATATGATAATATGCCAGTTGCTGATATCGCTAACAAAGTTATAGCAGATGTGGAATATGAGCCATTTATTTTGAATTTTGACGCAGAAAATGGAGAAGATAGAATGGAGAATATAAGGCAATTAATTGATTCTGCTGCCCATTTCGGAAAGCATGAAACATTAGCTAAGTATCTTCAGCAAATAAGCCTTTTTACTGCTGTTGATAAAAATGATGAGAAAGGGAAAGTTTCTTTGATGACTTGCCATGCCAGTAAAGGGACAGAATATAAAAACGTGCTCGTGATTTCTCTTGAAGAAGGCTCATTACCACACTATATAACTTTAAAAGAAGACCCAGATGGAGAAACATCTGAACGGCGATTAATGTATGTTGCAATGACAAGGTGCAAAGAGCAATTAGTATTGAGTTATTCTAAAATGCGCAAGTCATATAACAGGATAAAACAAGTCCGGCCAAGTAGGTTTTTAAAGGAAGCGGGATTGTTGAAATGATGAAAATGGCGTTTTTCTCATTATTTCTTTTTTAGAGAAGGAGAAATATAGGTATCGATAGTATTACTAATAGTATCATGACAGGAGCATAAGTTTCATGAAGAAAAAACTAACTCGAAAAGTGGCTTTTTGGGCACCTAAGGATTTATTTGAATCTTTTCAAGTATGTTGTGACAATAATTATAAAAGTGTGTCTGAAGTTTTCAGAGATTTTATGCTTTATTATGTGGAGAATGAGATCAATGAAAAAAAAGAAAAAAGTAAGATTGACAACGGAAGAGTTTATAGAGAGAGCTAGGAAATCGCATGGCAACTTATACGGCTATACTTTAGTTGATTATAAGTCGTGTGCAGAGAAAGTAAAAATTATCTGTCGAGACCATGGTGTGTTTGAGCAAAGAGCGGAAGATCACTATAGAGGAATGGGTTGCATAAAATGTGCCCATGAGATGAACTCTCGTATCCAAAGATGTTCTTTATTAGACCGCAATTTGCGATGACAAATCTGAAACCATACACAGTTCTAAAGAATAAGCATGTAGGAGAGACATGTTTTGTCATTGGCGCTGGTCCATCTTTATATGGTTTTTATAAGCATCCTGACCGAGACAAAATATTTAAACATGTCGTCATAACAACCAATAGCGGTATTTTCGCTCTTCCGTTTGGTTGCCCACACCCAAATGCAGAAGTTACTTATGAAGCAGATTCTGATCCAGATAAGAGATATTTTATTTCATGTGATTCGCTTTTGCGTCGTTGGAGTTTCTGGAATTATGTCAAATCTCATCATTGTCATTGTATTAAAATTGTTAGAGATAGTTGGCATGAATATTTTAATGAGATTCCGAATTTTTTAACTTTTTCTATCCGTCCTACACCTGAACATATAGTTGAGGCAGAAGATGACGGAAAAGGACTCTGCTATTGTTCAAGCATACCTTCGGCTATAGATTTGAGCTTATTCATGCAATGTCGGAAGATTATACTTATCGGTGTCGATCAACAAAAGATTCAGAATCATACCCACTGGTTTGATTTTCTTGATAGAAAAATGCAACCAAGAAGACTAGATGGAAATTATATGCGTGCACCGTGGGAACAGCAAATGATGACATTTCAATATAATATTCTTGCTTATAAGGCTTTGAAGAGCTATGCCGAGAAAAAAGGGGTTGAAATACTAAATGCTAATCTTACGTCTGCTGTGGATATTTTTCCAAAAATAAATTTAAATGATATTCTAAAATTGATATCATTGAAATGATGTGTGATTGGCGAGGAGCTTCGAAGAGACACAAAGACGGAGATATTATAAAGTCCCTTGATATAAATCAGAAAAGATATGGCTTCAGTAATGATGAAAAAGAAATATTGAGAAAATTGTTTTAGAGACATGAAAAAAGATCAAGTTCAAATAATCCATGGAGATATGTTTGATGTGCTGCCTACTATGGAAGCACAGTTTGATTTAATTATTTTCGATCCGCCATATGGCATTGGGTCTAATGTGCTTACTCATGATAGCAAGAAATGGAAAAAATCAGCTGAAAGTTGGGACGATTTTGAATCCTTGGACAGTCAGTATCAATTTTATTTGCGAGCTTTGTCTCTGCTTGTCTCTAAGTTGAAAGATACAGGAAATATATTTGTTTTTGGTAGTCGTCATTGTATATATATGTTAGGTGATATTATCCAACGTATATTGAAATTGAAAATTGTTAATTCAATTATTTGGAATAAAAAAAATGCAATGTTCAGTATTACTAGGCGTTCGCTTATCGAGGGGACTGAACAAATCATTTGGGCTGCTGCGAGTCAGCAATATTTTTTTGATTACGATAGATCAAAAATAGAGAATTATGACAGGCAGATGAGAAATGTTTGGGAGAGCTCAATTACAGCAAATCATGAAAATATTTCTCACCCACATCAAAAGCCTCGTTGGCTTGTTAGCAGGATTATAAAAATAGCTTGTCCTGAGGGCGGACTAATTCTAGATCCGTGTTCGGGATCTGGTGCAGTGGGAATTATGGCACCTGAAATTAATCGCAGAGCAATATGTATAGAAAAAAATGCTGATTATTTTCGAGAGGCAGAGAAAAAAATTAAAAGCAAAGAAGAACTAAATATATCTTTCAACTAATTCTCCAGCAGTTTTTGTGTATATTATTAGAGTGGTAGCAGGTTTCTAACTTTAATTTAAGATAAGGAGTGCTTGGAATGGCCAGACGATCAAATGGACAACTGCTTGAGACGAAACGTGCAATTCTTACTGGAAACAGACAAAATCAAGAGTGGAGTAGAGACGAATATGGGATTCTGTTTCGAATTTTTGCGAGGTATTGCGGTTGTCCCTATGAAGAGGATCGACATAGTGATTATCGACAAAGGCCGCAGTATCAAGCGGCTGAAAAAGAGGCGGCAAGAGTTCTTGGTCGTGGCGACGGTGCCGTCGATGAGATAATGCGATTTGCTTTCTGGGAACAAAGAATATTAACAAAAAATCATATGAAATTAGTTTTTGATGCAAATTGTTATGCCAGGGAATTTGGTTTCTTTGGCACGGAAAGGTTTCCAAGAGCAATAGACCAATGTCCTGACCCGAAGATTGTAGAAGAGTGTTGTGGAATTACTCCAGAAAAAATTACAAAGTCCACAAAACCTTTTGTCGGCGGAAGAAAAACAAGACGAAAGAAAAGGGGGTCTCCTGCGAAGAAGGGTGGCCCTATTGCGAGAGTGGGTAAATTTAGTAGACCATTTTTTTATATTAGACGTGACTCAAATAATAAAATTATAAAAAAATGTAAGGTTGGACGTGGCCGCCCGCCGAGTGGAGTAGAGAAAATAGACAGCGAAGGCAGAACCATAGCAAAATATTAGCTGTGGCTGATTCTCCAGAAAAAAAAATAGGAGAAGTATATCAATGCTTTTGACGAAAGGAGACTGCCATGCCACCCTAGTAGACGGAAAATCTAGTGGATCATGCCTGTTTTAGCATTTTGAAGCACCTTTTTGAAAGGACAGCAAATGTCTACCTCGACGAAAACCGCGAAAACCACGAAAACCACGAAAACTCAGCCTCGTTGGCTGCCCGAATGCAAAGTCCTAGACGCTCGTTTTTCGCGACCTAACAAAATTCTTGCCAGGACAGTGGATAATCAACTTAAACCGGGTATTTATCGTGATAAATCCGTTAAAGAATTCAGTATTGTGCCGGATACGTGTTATTTCGGCCAAAAATTCTGCACAATCTTGTTTTCGTTGCAAGATTTGGCATATTTGCTTTTGAACCACTTGATTGTAGTGGCTTCTGAACTTGATACGGGAGACACACACGCACAGGCGATCGGGCAGAGGTATCCGAATACGGATAGAGTGTCGGACATTTTTAAAGCATGGCAGGATCCCGAGGTTTACCCTGACGAGAAAACGGAAACTATCCAGCTTTATGTGTATGGTGCGGAAATGACAAATCAAGGAATTAAATTTGGGGAAAATTCTACGATTGTGGCGAATGACGGAGCTGGCAGGCTTTGTGCCGCTTTCGCTAGTATTAAAGGATTGCTTTCAGACCAGCGGCCATTAACCGATCATGTTCTTGCTAAAAGAGGCATCCGTTTTCATGCGTTAATTGATTTTTCTGCTGATAAAAAGAAAATGCTTCGGGAATTTTTGCTTTGGAATAAAGAGGGCACATCGGTTAATAATAATACAGCTCTGGGGGTTGCATTCGCAGAGATACCCGAACAATATGTTCCTAAGACGTATGATGAAAAGTTTGCGATTCCTTGGGTGCTCAAGTCGTTAAACGATGAGTGTTCTCGCGTTGAAAGTCTTTTGTCTTTTATTACATGGAGCTCTCAGGGGCATGCTGTTAAAAAACAGAGTCTTGAAAATCCTCAAGGACTGGTAAGAAGCTATGGAGGCGTTGAAACTGCAATAAAAGAGCTAAGGAAGTTTATCGATTTTGACAAGTATGCTATCCCTGTTGCATTAATGCATCCCTTCTTGGATTTTACCTTAAGGCAATTCTATATACTGTGTCCTAATTTGGTAAATGATTTGAAAGTGTCAAGAAAGAATATGTTGCAACGAGGGGGCGACGGGAAGCCAATCGCTCCAAAGATGTTTAGCACGCTTGGTTTGAAAGTGATGATTTTGACCAGTTTAGGTGCAGTTGGGTATCTTGGTAACGATTTGTTATCCGATTCGGGTGACGCTTCGGCTGTTGCTGATTATAGAAAATTTATTCAGTCGCTGTTTACGAAGCACATGAAGCGATATAAGATCCATTATCGTGTTTCTGGAAATCGCAAAAAAATGACGCCTGAAGAATTTTTTATGACAAACGAATTTTTTACTTCGACGATGTTTAACTCAGGAGCCAAAAACACCACGGCTGTAGTGCAACAGTTTTGCGATTGCATCGAAACAATGGATGACACAGATTTGCAAGTTTGATTTCTGATTAATTGGTAATTTAAAACAGCACGCCCCATCCAGGGCGTGCTGTTTTTTTATATTATATATGACGATAAAGAAATATTGAAGAAGATAATTCAGGAAATTGTGTAAAATTTTTCAAATTCATTAAAGGGATTCTCTCTTATCTCCGATATATATAATATAGGTATAATCGGAATATATAATGCTATGGAGATCATATAATGGAAAAGATTTGGGTGCAGCAATTAATTCGAAAGCTAGAAAACACTGACATTGTTTTTCCTATGAGCCAGAAGATGGCAGATAGAATGATGAACATGTATGAAAAATTAGCAACAAAGAAGCTGATTAGTCGTAAAACTTATAATAAAGAAATGAAGAGGATCGAGAGAACATCGCTAGATGATGGAACTATGGCTCTTTTCAAAAGGGCTATTGTGGCAGAAAGATAAATATTTTGAGCGAAAAAGTTGACAGAAAGGTGTTATTTATGGTTCCAAAATCTCTGTATAGAGGTTTTAAGGAAGCTTGTGACGCTGAATATAAGACCGTATCTGAAGTGTTGAGGCATTTTATGCTCCAATATACGAAAGAGCATAAACGTGCTATGTCCGAGAATAATGAGCTGACGATAGAGGGTCAATTAAGGAAGAATGGAGGTAGAAAAAATTGCAGCTAAAAGGTTTAGCAAATCTATATGAAGGTTCGATGGGATTTGTTATTGGTGCGGGTCCTAGTTTGCACTTCCAAGATCTTAGTCCTTTAAAAGATTATCCGACTATTACAGTAAATTCAGGCTTTTTAAAGTTCCCTCAATGTGATGCATTCGTTAGTGATGACATAGGTGTGAAAAACTGGAATTATTTCGTTCATGATTTAAAAGAATCAGATTGCATAAAATTGCTTTATGAAAAGAAGCTTGGTAAAGAAGCTTATCATCTAAATAATGTGATATTTTTTGATCATAAATGGTATTATGATCCTTCTTCAAAAGCGCTGAATTTTTCCGGACTCGAAATGACAAAGAATCCGTGGAAGAGAATTATAGGTGCTCGCACAGCTTGTGGTAGTGCTCTACATTTTCTACATATGTTCGGTTGTGATCCATTAGTGTTATTGGGAACAGATTGTTGCTTTGATCGTTCTGGATCAAAGAGATATTTTTGGCAATTTGATGGTGAACCCGATGCATATCGGCTAACAGGCGAGCCAGTATATTCTTCTGCAAATCGTGGAAAACATCCAAAAACTGGTGCGTATTATGATTCTCATTCAGCGAATTTCCTCGAATACTGGCATCTCTTATCGATACAAACAAAGAAACAAGGTATTAATATAATCAACTGCTCGGGCGGCATCCTCGAATCTTTCTTACGTATGGAATTATCTGAAGTCCTCGAAAAATATGGCGATCGTAAAAAACCTAAGTAATTTTCACTTATAAAAGGAATATTTAAATGTCAAGTTCTGATTTTGCAACGCAACAAAGTGAATCGGCATCTGTAAAGGATGCTAAGATTGAAGCACTTGAGAAGAAGGTAGAGCAATTCGCTGCTCGCCTTGATGAAATTCAACGAAAAGCTGAAGAGGGCGAATATGTTTTTACACCAAGTGAGCTAATTGACATTAGAGCAGAGCCAAAAGTTAAAGTAGAATTAACCGATGAAGGGATAGAAGACAGGGCAGAGCCAGCAGGAAGGCAGGGGTGTCTTGTGTCGATTAAACG
>Ga0209434_1001328_pt1 | contig 11246 bp, 27 predicted proteins | sample ETNvirnome_2_300_FD_184068 | JGI IMG/M metagenome (GOLD analysis project Ga0209434, IMG submission 184068) | Marine viral communities from the Pacific Ocean - ETNP_2_300 (SPAdes) (version 2) | ecosystem: Environmental > Aquatic > Marine > Oceanic | place: Pacific Ocean | collected 2013-06-22 | reverse complement strand
CCAGCGTGTCTAGCCTCATGGAACGCCTCGTTGTTGATGAGGATGGCACCGAGCAACGCCATCTCGCATTTCAGCCGCGTGTCGTCGCTCATTATCGGCAACATGGCCTGATCCCTTTCCAGTCGCCAACCCGATGTCGTAGCGATCTGACACTCATGCCGACCACGAGGAGCCGCGCCGGCGGCGCTTCGAGTAGCGATCAGGGGGCCGTTCAATACGAGACAACCCACTCGCAAATGTGAGGATGAAGGCATCCGCCAAGTCAGGCGAACCCATTTCCGGCAACCGCTCCTTCATCTTGTCTTTCGACTCGACTACGAGCTTGCCCTGGCTACCCGGCACGTCATATTTGACAGAAGTCAGTTCGGAAATCAACCCCGCGTCGTCCGGCATCGAAACGTCGCGGCCCTCGAACCACTCCCGCGCAGCGAACCAGAGCTCGTCCCGCAACCGCCGATACCGTTCCTTCACCGACGGCGATTCGGCCACGTTGACGCCGCGCACCGGAGCGCCGAGTTCCTTCAGACGGTCGACAACCCCGGCTCCCATCCCGATCACGTCGACCAGGATCTCGACCGGGCGCGAGGCGTCGGTGCATTCCATGTACTGCTCGAAGACGATGCCCGCCGTCTGCATCGTGTCCTTGTTGCGCCACGACTGAACCTCCTCGAGCAGCCGGTTGCCCTGGCGCTTGGCGAGGGTGCTGCGGTCATCGCCGTACCGGGCAACGTCCACGCCCCAGACCGGTTTCACCGCCAGCGGCACGACGTCGCGGTTGAGCGCGGCCTCGACCAGTCCGAGCGGCACGACGACGTCGTCCTCGGAGGTCGGGAAGTCACCGAGCACCCGCACCCGGTAGACGTTGGAGTCGATCCCGTACCGGGCGACGATGTCCTCGACGTGGCCGGTCGCGGTCGGCACGTCCAGCGACGAGACGTGCATGACCGACCACCGCTCGCGCAGCTTGTGGAAGGCGTCGTAGAACAGGCCCGATGTCCGCGTCGGGTTGCCCGGCATCAGCACCTTGGCACCGCGCGAGGCGAGCGCGCCTTGAGCCACCTCGAAGACGCTCTCGTGGATGCCGGACGCTTCCTCGATCACAAACAACAGGTTGGGCGACTGGAACCCCTGGAGCGCCTCGGGCCGTTCCCGCGATCCCGTCCGCGCCACGGCGAACCCCTCCTCCGGTTCGGCCTTTAGGTAGAGGCGCTGGGTCTGAAGCTCGAGTTGCGACTGGAGCACCTTGGGCAGCTTCCGGTACCAGTGCGCGAGTTCCGGCCAGACCACGTCGGACAGCTGGTCACTCGAGTTCGCGGTGACCGGAATCTTGCAAGGCGTGTGGGTGAGGAGGAACCAGAGGATGCACCACGAGATGAACGCCGTCTTGCCGATCCCGTGGCCCGACCGAATCGCGAGCCGGTCCTCGGTGGCGAACCTCGTCAGCGCCTCTGCTTGCCAGGGACGCGGGGTGACGCCGAGTACTTCAGTTACGAACAGGAGTGGGTTCGGGCGTGACATCAACCACGCCTGCTCCCACCCCGTCGTCAGCTTCGCGACCTCGTTGCTCAATGGACCGTAGTATCCTCATGAAGTTGGGGCCGACGTCGTGCTCTATCTTGCCGTTGAACTTGTCCCCGTACTTGTCAGGCTTCGCGCCCTTCAGCAGGAACACGAGCAGCCGGTCCGAGTACTTGGTGATCTCGCCGACCTCTTCGCCCGCGCTGTTGTAGACCGCGACCTCGTAGCCCATCGCCCGACGCCGCGCCTCGGCCTCAAGGTAATCGCCGGCGACCTCCAGCGCAAGCGTCCAGGCGTAGGCGAAGTCGGCGTCGTCGTTGCGCCAGTCGTAGACGGTGGAGAGATCGCACTTTGACGCTCGCGCCGATGCGCTGACGTTGCCGGTCGCCGCCAGGTTTGAGAGGAACTTGTTCCGCTTCGCGGCGGTGGTGATGACGCCCTTACGTGCCATCCCGCTCGGCTGCGCGGTTCATGGCGTCGACGCGCCGCTCGGCCTTGTTGCGGTCGCCGTACCCGCCAGTGTCGCGCAACCGCCCCGCGCTGTCGGCCAGGGGGTGGCCGTCGCGCCCGACGATGCGGTAACCGGAGTCGGTCTTCTGCACCCTGGCGTGTGCCCCCGCCGACTTGGGGACCGGGCGCCGGGCCTGGGCGGGCCTACGCGGCGATGCCATCGCGCTGGGCGCGTTCGCGCTTGGCAGGCTCTCCGTTGATCGCGGCGCTGCGCCGCTCGGCCTTCTGCTGGTCCGCGTACCCGCCACCGTCGCGGATGCGCCCGGCGTCATCGACCATCAGCGATCCGTCGGCCCCGATCAGGCGGTAAAGCTCGCCGTCCTTGTGAACCGAGCACGGGAACCGGGCCGGGCTGACCGGATCGGCTACTTCTGGCTCGGGAGCGGGGGGTTCGGGTTCGGGAACGACCTCATCGGTCGCGGCATCGACCGCCTCGGGGGCAGGGGTCTTGTCTTCGGTGTCGGCGGCTGTGCGTCTCTTCCTCGGCATGGGGATTGCTCCTTGTCCGTGGATGCCCTGGACGCTGTTGCACCCGCCTTACCACAGGTCGAGGTCAAAAGAAAGCCCCGCGCGGGGCAGAGCCAGTTCTCACTTAGGGAGGATCGTAAGGTCGGTCGGGAAACCAACCGAGCGGGAGTCTACGCCTCTGGCTCGGGGATGTCCAACTGCAAGTTCAGCGACACCGGGCGCCCATCCTCCGTCGACAGCTTGAACGCCACGAGCGTGGAGTGGCCGGGGATTTTGACGCCAGCCTCGCGCGCCTGCTTCACCCCCTCGCTCACCTGCTTCATCGTCTCGCAGATCGTCTCATCGATGTCGTTCCGTTTCATGCTTCCGCTCCCGCGCCAAGATCATCCAGCGTAAGTGGCTTGGCGGCTGAGTTGTTTTCGTAAGGACACCCAGGCACACCGCACGGCATCACCGCCGGCATCGGATGGTCGAAGTCGTAGACGTTTATCCCACACTGGCTGCACTGGGTTACGATGTCAGGGTTCCCAGCATAAACCTGGACCATGCGCCATTCCCGCTTCGCCGCGTTCGTCGCCATGCGCCGGAAGAACGCGAGGGTTTCCACACACGGCCCGTGCTTCGCCGCCATCAGCTTGAACACCCCCAGCAGCATCGTGTCGCGTTTTGACCACGCGGTCTGAACCGCACGGACACGAGATTGCGCGATTTTCACCTGGCGATCGGCGTCCGCCTGGACCGCGTCAAGCCTCGCTGATGACAGTGCCGGTGGCCGGAAAAGCCACTTGTCGACGTCCTTCGGCTGCTGCCGCTTGCGCTTGGTCATATCTGCTCCTCCGGTGTCGGGCGCGGAGCGGCCCGTAAACCCTCGAGCGGGACCAGCGTCAGGCCGAGCCTGAGTTCGGTCGCCGTCGCATTGGGGAACTCCTCGGCCAGCATCGTGACCAACCGGTCCTGGTGCTCGGCCCAGAGCTCGCGGACGCGGCCTCGGATTCCGGCCACCACGTCGATGCGCGCCACGCGGTCGAAAGAACGGGGGGGGTTAATTCGATTCCTCCAAAAGCTCGCGGACGCGGTCCATGCATTTCTCCAGCGTCACGTAGGCCTCGATCTGCGACCTGTCGCGCGCGAAGTGCCCGCCGCTCGCATGCTTCCACTCGACCAGGAACCCGCGCGACAGCGCCTTGACGACGACCTTCTTCATCGGCAGCCCTTTCGCTATCGGGGGTGGTTTGGTCTGGCAACGAGGCTGAAGCCCCATGGCGTTGAGCACAGCGATGATCTCGTTCAGCGTCACCCGCCCCAGGTTGTCCATCCGCAGCAACTCAGCGGCGCTCTTCTCCATCAGCTGCGCCACCGTCTCGACGCCCCCGCCTCTCAGCGTGTTGTGGCCCCGGACCGATAGCTCGAGGTCGCGAATCTGTAGCTCGTCCGTCGACGGGTTGAACGGATCGCTCATGTGCGCCTCAGACCCAGGTGCTGCTCCAGCATCTCGAACTCCATCAGTTCCTCGCTCTTCACGACGTGGTTGGCGATGCCGAACTTGAACGTCTTCACCGGCTGGAGCGGCATGGCCCACTCGGGATACCACCCCAGCAGCGCCACGCGGCACTCGCCCCGATACTTCGCCTGGACGTAATACGGTTGCGGATACTTGCACACTACTGGGCGCATCAAGTGGTTGGCATTGACCGCCGTCTTCACGTCAATGACGTGTTCTCGAGGAAACGTGTCCGCGACTATAACCGTGAAGTCGATCCCCTTGTCGCCCGCCGGGCGCATCGAGTAGTCCACCTCGAGTCCGTAGGTCTGCCCGAACGCGGCCTCCCCCACCTTGCCGATGAAGTCGCCGTCCTTTGCCAACCCCTCGCGGTACGTCCCCGACGCCTTGTGCATAGCCATGCACTCTGTCGCGTACTGGCGGCACCGCGCCGACACCTCGGGCGGCAACACCACCTCGATCACAGCCACAGGGTCCACCCAGGTGGCCGGTCGACCTCGCGGTAGCCGCACCCCAGGCACAACCGCCCGGCGAAGTGGAACCGGAGCACCTTCGGCCAGAAGCTCGCCCCGGCGTACCACGGTCCGGCGCAGCGCGGGCACGTCATGCCGCCCACCTACGGATGAAGCTGATGGCTTTCGTCAGAGCCGCAACAACGGTCTTGTGGTTGGACATGTGGACGTCAGCGTCTCCCCGGCGTATTGCCAGCACCTCGTAGCGGCCAGGACTAAGCCCGTCGTCAAAGTCCTGAACTGACACCATGTATCCGTCCGCACCCTCGACCTCGTACTCAAACACATTGCCCATTTCAAACCCCCACCATCGCGTCGAACCTTGACTGCACCTCGGCGCGCATCTCCGTCAGGATCCGGCGCACCGTCGGCCCCAGCGGCGTGTCGCTCACCGGCTTCTCGAGTTGCTGGTCGATCTTCGTCAGCCGGGCCGCGAGCACCTCGGTCGTCTCGGATGCTTCCTCGGCCTCGACCTCCTCGCCACGCCACCACCGGCCACGCCGTCCCGCCGGCGGCTCGGCTGGCCTCGGCATGAAGCGAGCGCAGACCGTGTCCACCTCGCCCAGCGTCGGCCACCAGGGTGTCTTCTTGACCTTGAGCACGGCCCAAGCCTGGTCGAGGACATCGACGGGGTAGCGGGTGAGGTGCTCGTGGTACAGCGTCATGGCGACGGCACGGTCACCGTCGGTTGGTTCCTTGAAGATCGCCATCATCTTGACCATCCAGTGGTCGGCGACTTCGGTCCAGGTTGCCATGATCAGGATGCCCTCCAGTGTGATGGGGAAGAATACCTCACTCCATCGTCGCCTTCAACTCGCGCAGTTCCTTCCGCAGCTTCTTCGCCACCTTGCCGAGCCGGATGCGCTCGGCCCTTTCGTCGCGGTTGCGGTCGCAACGTGCCCACCGACGGTCAATGTCCTCGGCCTTGTCCATGTCCGGCGGGGGGTTAAGGCGGTACTCCCCGCACCAGTGCCCGGCAGCAACCGGCAGCGGCTCGGGATAGCGCCGACAGGCAATCATCTCGCTGGCTTCCTTGAACTGATGCCCGTAGGTGCGCCCCTCTTTGTGGTCGTACTTGAAGCTGCAATGGGCACACGACAGGTAGGATGGTTCAGCCACGCTCTCCCTCCCTCCACAGCTTCCGCAGGAATACCACCAGGACGACGAAGCCGCCCAGCGCCGTGCAGGCAAACGCCACGATCGCACCGACACCTACCAGCCCCGCGATCACCAGCAGCGCGTTCTCCCAGGCCATCACGTCGATGTCCTCGCTCTCGCTGCTTCCAGGCGCTCCATCGAGGTGAGTTTTCCACGACGCCGTCTGGCGCCAGGACCGTAGAACTCAGCGTCGTAGATTGGGGGGTAGCCGTGGTCGTTGCAGAAGGCCTGAACCTGCTCTTCAGACCATTCGGAAACAGGTGATGACCCCACCCCTTGGGGGGGGTAGGGGGGGGACTCTTCTGTAACTTTAGGTGTAAGTGTAGAGGGGATTGCAGCATCTGCATTCGGTGGGGATGGAGGTTTCTTGTTGTTCCACCGTGCCTTAGAGCGAACGCTCTGCGCTTGGCTGCGGTTGGCTGCTCTCTCGAGCTCCTGAAGCAGACGGTGTTGGGTTATCCAGTTCCCGGTGGTCTGACAGAACTCGGAGATGAGGGGTGCGATGAGGCTGTCGAAGGTCTTCGCCGTGACCCCCAGCTTGTGGGATATCCACTCTGGATCGTTGGGGATTCGACCGCGTGGTGCCTTCCACATCAGCAGCAGGATATCGAGGTAGGCACCGCGCTGCTCGAAGGTCAGGTGGTGGGTGGCACCCTGCCAGTCGTCCACCCAGAAGCACAGGTACGGGAGCTTCGACATCACGGCTCCCCGTCGTCGTCCATAGCTGTCATGTAAAGTCCCCCCTTCGCAGGGAAAAGGAACCGGGCACCTTGGCGAAGGCAAGGCAGAGGGGCGATCAACCCTGCCCGGCTGAGTTGGATGCTACCCGTCCTCGGGTTGCCCGGTCAAGGCGCGCCGAGATCGGAAGGGTGCGGCGCTCATGGCTCGGATGGCCGCGAGCACTCGATCGTCCTTCATCAGTTCACGCTCCTCCTCATCTGTCGCCAGCCTCAACGCGCCGCCGTCGGTGAAGAAGAGGAACGTCTCGCAGCAGAGACAGATCGAGGCGTCACCCGCCGTTGGGCGCAGGGCGGAACCGTCGGCTGCGGTCGCGGCGTCCAGCACCGCGTTGCACGACGGGCAGCTGCTGGGGCGGACGCCCTCGCGGGGGTCACTCACTTCCGGTACCGGCGTCGGTCGGATTCTCGGTCAAGGCGGTGTTGAATGAGTCGGCAATGGCGAGCGCCTGGACGAGCGAGGTCGAGAGCGCGGATCGCACCCAGGTCGCGGCAGAGAGGCGCGCGCTCATCCATCATGGGTGGCTCTCATCGAACGGCCCCAGGTACTCGCGCACCGCCGTCTCGTGGCTGTTGTCTTGCAGGACCGACGGGCGGCGCCGGGTGCAGCCTGGGCACAGCACCTCCTGGGCGTTCACGATCCACCCACGGAGCCGCGCCTCGCTGATGGCGCTCGGGGGCCAGTCGATGGTGTTCACCAGGAGAAGCGGCTCGTCACGCTTGATGGCCTCGAAGTCATCCGCGCTGTGGTCGCTGTCGCAGGTGAAGACGAGTGCCGGCGCGCCGCCGTGGCTATCCAGCGTCGTGATCGGCATCGGCCCCGCCCGACTCACCCCGCATGGTTCCAAGCTGGTGCTCGTCCCAGGTGTTGATGACAAACGCGGCAACCATGCCGGCCACCGCCGGACCATCGCCCGCAACTCTCACCTCCTTGCCGTCGCGGACGATGTAGCCGCCCCTCACCGCCGTGATCTTGATCGTCGCCTCGGACACGGCCTTCTTTGACGCAGGCGGTTGCTCACCGGCCATCGGTTGTCCAGTCATCGCACGTACTCCTCCAGTTGTTGGATCTGCCGGTCACCATTAAATCAATCCCCTATCCTTCAGCAGTCGTTCGCAATCGTCTATCGAGCGGGCGATCTCGTAGGGCACGCCAGCGGTTTCGCATGCGGCTTGGAAGGTCTTCTGGCTCGTGCTCAGTTTCCCCGCCGTCGTGTCGTAGCTCTTCGGGCGCTTCAGTTCGATCAGGAGGACACCCGGTTGCCAGACTGGGGCCGGGTCCACCCCCCACATGAACACCAGATCGGGCGCGCCCGCCAGCATCCCCTCGGCCTTCAACCTGGCACCGGCCACCCGCGACCGTGGGTTGTTCGGGACGCTGAACCAGATCACGGGGACGCGCCAGTGGATCATCCGCAGCCATTTGACGATGCTCCTGTGCAGTTCGGATTCGGTCATGAGACGTTCTCAACGTGGACACTTCGGTGCGTGGCACCCTCGGCCTTAACTGCGTAAATCATTGCGGGGCGATCACATGCCAAGCGACGGGCTACCATGCGCGCCTCGTCCAAGGTGGGGGCGTCCCCATATTCGCGATCACGCCGACCGTGGTGAACACAGACGTGGAAGTAGTCGGCGGTTGCGATTATGCGTGCTTCAAACTCTTGCCGGTTCTCACTCATGCCTGGAACACCATCACGTACTCATGGACGCGGATAAGTTTGTGATTCCCTTTATCAAACATTCCCACCCGCTGGATGGCGCCGTTGTTCTTCTGCACCAAAATGATTTCCTCCTTCATTTTGAACCCGACCTCGCGGTGGACCCGAGCTATGTCGTGGTTCATGGGCAATAACCACCCATCCTTATCGCGGTGCAGCCCCACCACCCAGCACGAGATAGAGCCGGGCTTGAGGTTGTGCCGTGTGGTGTCGGCCACCTGCCGGCAGGCATTAAGAAACTCGTCGTAAGACCCGGCCATTGATAAATCCTTGGGGCCTCCATCGTAGACCTCCAGGTTGAAGTACGGGGGGCATGTTATGAGAAACGATGCGGCAACCGGCAGTGTTGCCTCGCGCGCATCTCCGTTGATGATGGTTACCTTATCGGCCACTCCCGCGGCCTGACAGCGCCGCCTGACTGCCTCGCACTCATCTGCTCGTAGTTCCACCCCCACATACCGCAGCCCGTGCTTAGCGGCCATTATCGCGCGGGTGCCCCCACCAGCGAAGGGGTCATAACAAATGCCCACGTCAGGGGCATACATATTGAGCAGATAGGACGCGACGGCGGGGCTGAATATGCTTTCGGTCCTTGACCCAATGTAACCCAAGGAACCGCTCCCCGCCCTTATGGCGGCATCGTCCCCGATGATTTGCTTCATCCGCCGCGTCATTTGGTCACTGTGGTCAACTTCCCACACCGTAACAGGCCAGGTGCCATATCGCTCCTTGGCGGTGCGAAACTCGTCCACCTCATCCATGCCGAACATCTCGGCCTGCGTCAGTCTTTCCATTGGAACCACCACATCCATTAACCTCCCCGCCACCCTACACCCCCAGAGGCAGTGTATCCTGGGGCCCGTAGTATGGGACACCGTGGCTGCTGCCGTACAAGATGGGCGGCGTGGCGGGAAAGCTACGGAGATCGAACCAAGTAAAATGCGTTCCGTCGTGGTTCGACTGGTTGCCCCATTCCAGTTCGTCTTTGTGGCGGATGGCGTGGGCGCGGAAGGAATCGAGGTTAACCACGAACCACCGGTAGAGTGTCCCGCGCTCGTCGGCATGGCCGTAGAACATGGCGTCAGCCCAGCCGTCGACAATTTTCTGAAGCTCGGTCTTGACGCCGCTGTCCAACTTGGACCGGAACGTGATCTGCCAGCGGTACTTATCACCGAAGCCGGGGCGCCTAACCCGGCAGGCTATCCGCATGTCGCGAGCTTTCAGCACCAGCAGGTCGGTGGCCTGCTCTGCATCCAACTCCCACGGTGCAGCCTGCATTAACAGCGGCCCCACTATGTTCCTTATCGCCGGGAGCAACTCCTGGGCAAACGCGAAGTTCTCGTGGAAGTGCTCTCGCACGGTCCGTCACCGGCGCCGTTTCGGTCGGTAGTCGCGCATGAAAGCACGCACCCGGTCGACCGTGGTCGTGCGGGGCGCGCTGCCGCGGCGAAGAGTGAAGACGAAGCGATGGTCGCCCATGGCAAGGGCGCCGAAGCGAGATGCCGCCATACCGTGCCGGGCCAGGAATGCATCGATCTCTGAGAGCAGGACTTCATGCAGGGGTTTCATGGCGCCCACCATAGGGGGTCAAAATATGGTGTCAAGTCCCTTGACAGGCGGGGCCGTAACCCCCATATTCAATGCACGGGCAGCACGCCCGTAGGAGAGAACGAGATGGCTGACTTCAACCCGCACGCGATCCCTTTTGCTGACGACCCCGCGAAGTACGTGACCGTGGGTGCGAGCGCCGCTGGTCTGGCGTTATCCGACAGCGGCAAGGCCGCGTGGATTTCGCACCGCCGCGGTGAGTGCTGGGTGCCGTTGAGCTTGTTGCGCCTGGTCGATTGCGGCGCGAACTTCCACCCCGATGTCGTGCTCCCGCACTGGTTCTGCCGGAAACAGGGCATCGAATCCACGCGCACGGGGAGGCCGACGATATGACCGCCCGAGCAAAATTCGACACCAAAAGTGCCCCGCTCGCCAGCGACTTCGGGCGGGACTTTGCGGTGCGCTGGTTCGGCCGAGACATCGTCGACAGCCTTCCCCATTACGTTCGTGGCGCGAAGAAGGGACAGCCGAAGGGTTGGATCGTTTGGACGCGCTGCACGCGGGGCGGGTGGGTGAACGAGTGGAGCGACGGCGATGGAGGATATGGCGGGCACGTTGCACGGCCCGGCGATTACGACAGCGTAATCATCGAGATCAATTTTGAGGCCGTCCACAGCGTTAGCCCGGCCACACTCAGAGAAAGGAGCGCAGCATGACCGAGTGCATGGTGTGCCCCGGCGGCACGGGCGAGCGCAACGAGGCTGAGGGGACCGTGATGTACTTCGGCGAGCGGACCCCCTGCTGCACGTACTGCCTGGACGACATGGTCAAGGACGACGATCCGGACCACCTGACCTTCGAGTTCTACGTGGCACCGCGTAACCCGCTTCACGACTTTCTGGCAGACTGCAACCGGAGGATCAGCGGTGACTGACTGGCCTGAGACCCAAGAGGAGATAGACGCGCTCGCGCTGCCGGCCTTCCTTCGGCGCAAGCCGGGAGAGGGCAAGCGGCGCCCCATGCTGCGGGACAGCACCCCGCGCAGCCACAAGGGCTGGATGAAGGTCCTCAGCCCAGCGGCACGGCGGCGGATGCATCACCGCCACGAACTCAACGAGCGCCGCGAGGCCATCCGTATTGCCATCCCTCGGGTGTTGGGGACGCTCAACCCGCCAGGCACCACCGGCACGGCGCATCAAATAGCCAACGTGACGGGCATTGACAAAGCCACCGTCATGCACGCGCTGCGGACACTGCGAACACAGCACCACGTCACCGTCACCGGCAAAACCTGGAGGCTGACATGAGCACCCTACGAGATTACGCCAACCTCGCCCCTCTTGACCTCAAGAGCGCCAGCGAATTGCAGCGCGACCTGCTGGCAATCGCCGATACCCTCGAGGGCACCAACGCCGAACTGCTGTGGTTTGCCGAACAGTTTTTCGCCGCCAAGGACACGGGGATGCTGAAACTTGACAGCCCCGCCGACGAAACCCTCGCCAATGTCCTCGCGCGGGGCCGTGCGGCGATCTCATCGGCAACGCCATGAGACGCCGCGTCAGCGACCTCACCC
>Ga0209434_1001327_pt1 | contig 11250 bp, 13 predicted proteins | sample ETNvirnome_2_300_FD_184068 | JGI IMG/M metagenome (GOLD analysis project Ga0209434, IMG submission 184068) | Marine viral communities from the Pacific Ocean - ETNP_2_300 (SPAdes) (version 2) | ecosystem: Environmental > Aquatic > Marine > Oceanic | place: Pacific Ocean | collected 2013-06-22 | reverse complement strand
GGCCCAGGTGTCATCAGTCACGCGGTCACGGAATCCCGGAATCAGATCGGGCTCCGTGGCTGGCATCTCTTCAAGCGTTGCGGTGATCGGCTCGTCTGCGCTGCCATACTCCGGGGCGCGAAACCTGCCAGACACCACAACGATCCGGTTGGCGTCTTCTGTGCTGTCGCCGCGAGGCCACAGGGAAAGAACGCCGGTTGCTGCAGAGAAGTCGCGCCCGGCGTCGATCTCCGCTGGCACATCCACGATCCCAGCCAGGTTCAGGGTCACAGAGACGGACGGCAGGGACGACGCATCAGAGAACAGATCGAGAGCCTGATCCACGCTGCCGCCCATGTCGAGGCCCGGCAGGTAGTCCACCAGCGCGCCGTGTTCGCCAAACGGCGCGCGCTCGTGCCGCTCGGATAGCCGAAGCGTGCGGCCCAGCCAATCAATATCAAGCAGCCAAGCCAGATCGGCACCAGCCAGATCGCCGGGCAGGAACGACATCAGATCACCTCTGTGATCGTGATGGTTGCGATCCGATCTACCTCGCTGCTGACCTCGTCCCCGGTGATGTGCTCGCGGCGATACTCGCCAGATGCCCGCCCATACATGAACTGGCGCGGATTGTTGATGGTGTCAGGCGTTGCGCTGTTGGTCGGGATCCGTCCGATATAGACGACCGGAGCATCAGCCGAGGCCGCCTCACGCAGCGCGCCCTCAAGGGTTCGCGCGATGTCTGAACGGGTCGCAACAGGGAGGCCGCCTGTGGTGCCCGCCACGTAGTCAGGAACCGCTGAGGCTGCCTGCACGCTGCTCGCGTCCACTCCGTCACTCCACGACAGTTCCAGAGCCCTTTGCGGCGGTCCTGTGCGGTGTGCCCTAGTGCTGCCGTCTGGATAGGTCGCAACGTCAACGCCCGCAGCGGTTGAGGTCACGAAGCCCCGACTGGGCTGGTGGCCGAAGATCAACAGCGAGCCGATCAGGATCTGCCCAATCTTGTAGGTGCCGCTCACCGTGCCCTGACTGGCGGGGATCCGCAGGCGGATATAGCGCGGCGTAGCTGTGACCTCATGCGCGATCCCCAGCATATCCGGGAACCAGATCCGGCAGTCTCCGCTTGCTGCTTCGCTGCCGTCAACATCCTTTAGCAACAGGCGCGGGCGCTTCGCCGTGCTGTCGGCCCAGGCGCCTTCTGTCTGGGTGGAGATGATCCGACGCTTGGAGTTGGTGACGTCTTCCCAGGTGGCGCCTCGCACGTCATCGAAGTGCAGATATCTGCCCGCCGTGTTGCTGCTCCCGGTGTTCACTGTCGCCACGTCGCCCGCCCGGGTGAACTTCAGCGAGTCGAAGCCCTCGGCAGCGTCAAGGCTGATCAGGGTTTGCCACGCGCCGCCGTCCCATCGCTCGAGAACAGCGGTGCGGAAGTTGCAACCCAGCAGCGCACAGCCGATCGATGAGTTTAGAAAAGATGAACTGCTCTGGCCGCTCAAGTCCCAGACAATCTCAGCCGCGCCCTCGTTCGCTGACTCCCACGCGATCCGCGGGCTCTGGGTGCTGAGGGCGTGATCGATCGGGCCGGAGTAATCCGTGGTGATCGTCCACGTCTCGCCGCGCAAGGTCGGGCCGTCGATGGCGGCGATCTTGGTGCTGCCGTCAAGCAGGGCGGGTTGTGCCAGGGGCGGCACGTTGCGCGGGTGCAGATCGTCGGGCAGAGACCAACTCGCGCCGATCCCGTCTCCGTGCGTCGGACTCCACCGATCGCCCCAGCCGCAAGCCCCGAACATGTACCACGACGCCACGTCACCCTGCGCCCCGTTGAACGATCCGAACTCGATCGCGCTGGCGCCAGCAACGGCGTTGTTGGTAAGCGTGCCGCCTGGGCCTTCCGTCCACGACAGCACAGGAGCCCACCGCGCATACCAGGTCTGCACCTTCGGCGTTCCGGCTTCGGGCACGGTGATCGCGACCCGGTGATACATGAGTGAGGCACCATCATCCAGGTCAGCCACGACCACACCCAGAGATGTCGGCGCGGTGGCATCCAGCACGCGCCACCCTCCATCAGAGAATCTATAGCGGACCTCGTAGGACGCGCCGCCGCTAGCGCAGCGCACCTTTACCGCAATGTCGTCCGCGTCGATGCTGCCGGATGGCTTGTCGGGAGTGACAGCGAAGGTTGCAAACACCTGGGCCTCGGCTATGAGCGTCTGCTTGAAGCTGACGCTGCCGCCCTCTTCGGCGGCGCCGCTGTCTGTCTCCAGCACGATCGCCTCGGCCGGAATCGCAGCGCCAGCGCGCGCCTGCTCTGTGATTACGTCGCCGCCATCTGTGTTGGGCTGAGTCCAGCCCGCCGATGTGGGACGCTCGATCGGCACGTAGAAGAAGCCCTTACCGCTGCCTCCGCTCGCCTGATCGCCGTAGCCAATGCCGTCCGTGTCTGAGAACTCTGTGCCGCTGTCGCCAAGCGGTGCGGTGTGCGATCCATAGCCGCCCAGGTGAATCACACCGAGCGATCCGGGATCGTGGCTCGTTCCTGCCGCGCTCCACCTTGTCACCATAAGCGCGCGGCCCGACGCTGACGCTACAGCAAACCGGGTAAACGTTGGGACGACTCCGGTCGCATAGAGGTCAAGGCCGCGTGAGACGTTGTGACTGGTGAACGTGCGCGCGTCATCGTGCGAGATGAAGATCGACGCCTCGCCATGGTTCAGCCGCTCGCACATAACAAAGATCGATCCCGTCTCATCTCGCCAAATAGCGATCGGGGTCTCGTCCGCGAAGGGGTGCGTGGCGAGCAGCGTTGAGACGTCAACCTCTTCTTGGGTCGCTGAGTATGCAGACGCGATCCGATACACCCTAGAGACGCCATCGACACGGTGAGCGATGGCCACGACAAAACCGCCACCGTCCCCGGCAATCACAGCGGGAGCAGTCAGTGTTGAGGCGTCAACGTCAGCATTCCAGTCATCCACCACCTGAGTGAAGCGCAGCCCAAGATCGTCGCTTGCATATTGGCTCATGGTGAGGTTGCTGCTGCCGTCTTCCCACATCAGCCAGAGGCCGACCTCGCCCGCCGAATAGGCCGCGGACACCTTGAGGATCGCGCCGCTGCATGGAGTGCGAAGCGCACGCGCAGAGGCCAGCGCCCAGGTCGCCATCTCATCATCCGAATAATGCACATTAAGCTGTGTTGTCGCGCCAAACGAAACACCGATCCACAGGATGCGCCCGCTTGGTAACTCCACCAGGGCGGCACCGGTCTGCAGCGCAGACCAGGCCTGACTGAGGGCGCGCGTGGTCCACGTCCCATCGATCGGATCGTATATGTAGAAGTAATGAATAAGCCCGCTCACCGCTTGCGGCCCGCCTACCACAATCTTTCCATTGGCCAGCCGGATCGCGGTCGGGTAGGCGTCGTCCGTGGTTGACTCGTCAGCTACCAGCGTCTCCCAGCCGGTCACAACGCTGTAGGGATCCCAGCCATTGTAGGCTGGATCTCCGGTGCTGCTGTCCCGCCACAGAAAGCCAGCCCCGTCGCGTCCGGGGTGTCCAGCGCGCTGCGTGTAGACCTCCAGCCGTGTCTTGGCTTCCATCTCCCCGGTTGCCTGGAAGAGCATGTCAGCGTCGCCCGTGGGAGACGGCACGCCCGGGTGTGGGCCTGCCTGGCTGTAGTCGCTGTCCGTGTTCCCGGCACCTTGATCCGTGAGCGTCTCCACGGTGATCCGTGGGTCTGGAATCAGCAAGCCCTGATATCTGTCTGCGCTGCGGTCTGATGCCATGGGGCTAGCTCCGGTGCGGGTTGTATCTGCCGATCCGGCGAGGACGAACGGCGCGAAGCTCGCGCGTTAACCTGCCGCCAGGGCGGCGCAGGCTCTCGTGAACCATTGAATCAACAACGCGGTGACCTACCTGGAACACGGTCACATTGGGACCGCCCGATCCCGCTCCAGCGTTCAGCGCGTTGACTCCTCCCGGGCCACCCGCTGCCGCGACGCCTTGCGGCGACAGCACAGCCTCACCGGCCCGCGCCCGGATGTTGATCTCATCGTGAGCCCTGGCCTGCCCGCCGATCATGCCGCCCGCGTGGAACTGCGGTGGTTGCTCTGCTGCAATGGCAGCGACCTGGGCCGCGCCCATGGCTGCAGCAATGCCCGCCATGATGAAGCCAGCCGGAGGACCCGCGACAAGCTGAGCCACGACGCCTGCCGCGGTGTTGATGATTGCTTGACTCACCGCGAGAGCCTGCGAGATGTGCCACGCCTCCAAGGCCTCTGCCTTCTGATCTGCCCTGCGCGCCTGCAGCATGTCGCGTTGTGCGATCAGCCGCTCTTTTTCTGATTCTGTGGTGGCATTCTTGATCCGGTCTTCGATGTCTTCGATCCGGTCTGCCGTCAGCCTTGCGGCGTCGATCCGATCCTCTAGCATCTGATCGGCGGCCTGCTTGAGGATGCTGGCCGTCGTGCTGGCGACCTCCTCCACCAGTTCGATCGCCTCCGTCGCGCGGGCGCGATCTTCTTCGGCGCGCTCGCTGTTCAATGCCTGGATCTTGGTGTGCAACTCGTGCTCGTATTTAAAGCGCTTCTCCGCTGTCTTACGCGCGAGGCCTTGCCGGTAATCCTCATAGTCCTCTGCGTCTTTGACGTCCTGATTCAGTTGATCAAGCATGCCGCCCATTGAGAACCCGTCGCCCTCTGGGATCTTCTTCTCGGAATCTGCCAACTCTTCCACGGCGTCGGCCAGTCCCTTGACTGCCTTGGCTGCTGGCTTCGCCTCCTTGCCGACCGTGCCGACCTTTGCGGCCACGCGCGCCACCGCCGCCGCTAGCTTGTCGGCAGTCTCGTCAATGGTTGCGAGAGTCGATCCGACATCAGCCCCGGCGTCGCTGAAGTCATCCATTGCATCGCCGACGTCGGTAAAGGCGCCCTTCATGGTTTCGAGCGCGGCACCGCCCTCACCGCTCGCCAACTGCGACAGCGCCTTCAGCCACTTAAATTGAATGCTCAGAACGTTCAGGGCAACCATGAGGGCTGCCACATAGGTCTCACTGGACACCATGATCTTTGCGAACTCGCGACCGAAGAAGATCGCGGCGGGCAGCATCGCTTCGAGCAGGATTCGCGCGAAGACCTCGCCCAGGTTTTCGACGTCCTCGGGATCCGTCTCATCCATCACCGCGCGCAACTCATCAGCCAGATCGGTCAGGACAGGCAACAGCGGCTTGAGAGCGTCGTCCCGCAGGGCGCCGAGGCGCTTAGTGAGTAAGGTCTGAGCGTCAACCAGAGCCTCCGAGGCCGCCGCCGTTTCGTTGCTGAGAACTCCGGTCCGCCGGATCAACTCCATATTGTCGCGGATCGCGTCGCCGCCATCGGTGAAGGCCGCCAGCATTTCCTTGGCGCCTCGGCCAAGGAGGTCCTGAGCGAGGCTGGCGCGGATGGTTTCGCTTTCAAGGCCGCCGAGGCGATCCGCAATGAGGGCGATCCGCTCTTCTGGCGCCAGCGCCTCGATCTCTTTGAACGACAGCCCCAGCTTGGTGAGAGCGTCGTGGGCTGGACCCACGCCCTCCGCCGCCTCGCCCAGGTTGATGTTCAGCTTGTGAAGTGCGTTCGCTGTGGACTGCGCTGCGACTCCGCCAAGCTCAAGGGCGCCCTGGATGACCTGCAAGCCCTCCGCGCTCATGTTGAGCGTCTTGGCCATCTTCGCGACCTGATCGCCTCGCGCCGCCAGGTCAAGGGTAGCCTTGACTACGGCCACCGTGGCCGCCGCTGCAGCAGCCGCAGCCACCGCGACAGCCGCCAGGGCTGCCTTGAGTGCCTTGCTGGCCTTCTCGGCCTTGCTGAGCCCGTCAGCGCCCCGCTCGCCGCCGTCCTCTATGTCATCGCCGGTCTTCTCGCCTTCGCGCTGCAGACGGCGCAGGGCTGCCTCAAGGTCGGCGCTGTCTCCTGCGAATGTGAATTCAATCCGGCGAGACATTACGAGAACCACCGATCAACGGCTGCCGGGTCGTGATTCTTCTTGAGCTTGTCGCGCAGGCTATGCGTCGGTGCCTTCTTCTTCGGATCCTGGTGAGTCATCAGCCAGACGTGAGCGAGGTCGCCAGCGGTCGCAGGAGAGCCCAGAAGCATGCGTGCGGCTGCGGGTGTCATCTTGCTCACCTTCCGCGATCCTTCACCGTCTGAGGCTCTGGCGATCTGCCAATACGCCAGCAGATCGATCTGGGTTTCTCGATCGAACCTCCACAGCGCGTGAGGGTCCCTGAACAATGACACACCGAGATCCAGCGCGATCAGGTCGCCAAGGCCGATCCCGGTGCAGAAAAATTTGCTTGCTGATCTACCTCCTCAGCCGGTGGCAGGATCGACGTGAGCAGCCGGGTGCCAACCTGGGAGATGATCGGCCCCATGTCCTCCACTGAGTAGCCGCCCTCATACAACTCTTCGAGCACGGCGCAGCCATAGTCGAGCATTCCGTCAGCATCGCGGTCGTGGTGCGCTCGCTTCGTTTCAAGCTCCAGCGCAACATGCCTCCAGCAGATGCCGATGGCAGCGCCTACGGCCTCCTCGGAGAGCAGCGCGGACGCCTGATCGATGCCGCCACCTTCTGCGGTTGCGGTCCAGATCCCGCCCGAGATCATCGGCTGCAGCAGGCGCGCGGCCATGCTTGGACGGGGAAGCCGGAAGTGATGCACGCCCTTGCCGGGCACGTCGATCTCGAAGTAGATCGGGCTGTCAGGAATCGTCCGCGGCTGTATCAGCTTTTTCACTGGGCTTCCCTTTCTTCTTGTTTGCCTTCGCTACCTCGGCGGATAGCTGCGCTTGCAACTCGCAGATCTCTCCAGAGCGGCGACGACGCGCCAGCCGCACCTGCTCGCGCAGCTTCTCGATCTTGCCCGCCATCAGAGGATCACCGAAGGCTCAGCAGCCCAGGAGGTTCCACTGATGGAAATGCTGTTAGGATCGCCCTCCGAGATGCTGCACGAGAGGGTGCAATACTCCAGGACGAGCTTGCTCACGTCGGCGGCGTTGCCCTGGTCCTCGCATACCCAGCGCACATCAACCGTAAAAACTTCGGAGTCGTCGCTGGCGATCGAAGAGCTCAAGGTGCTGACCCAGTTCGATCCCGCGTACCCGGATCCGTTGATGATGTCCATCAGCGCGGGAGCGGCTGAGTCCGTCAGATCGCGAAAATGCGCGTTGAAAGTGAAGGTGATCGGGCTCTCGTCGGCCCCGTATCGGAGGCTTGGAGTGGATGAGATCTGGCCGCGGTCAAGGTAATTTGAGACAGTCGCGGCCTTACCGGGAAACGTGATGGCAAGGTCGCCAGCCTCGAAAGAAATGGTATACGTGTCTGCCCCGGAGTTGACGCCTGCGGATGCGCTGAACGCGCCGCCGCCTGCAGTACACTGGGAGCCCAGCGTGATCTCACCGTCGAGACGAGTGTGAATGATTGAACTCTCGGTCATGGCTTCTCTCCTGTGTTAGCGGTCGCGGCCGCGTGTTCGTTGTCTCGATCGCTCTCGCTCAGAGATGCGCTGAATACTAAAGGCAGACCGGAGCGAGGTAAAGAGGGTTCCGCCCGGCAGATCGGCAACGCCTGCCATGATGAGCAGTTGACGCGCTGCCTCCGCCCTCGCGATGTCGCCGATCAGGCTGCCTCGCGGCTGGCGCGCTATCTGTTCGCGCCTGCGCCGCTCGCGTTCAGCAGCCTCTAGGATCTGCGATATCTCTCCACCGAAGCGACGAAAGCCGCGCTCAACCTCTAGCTCAATCCGATCGGCGCTCTCGCCCTGGTTGACCCAGGACACGTACTCTACAGCGTTGCGGACGACAAGCACCGCGCCGTCCGTGTAGATCGTCCAAGCCCTGAGCGATCTGCCCGTGTCAACAGGCCAATCAGAAAAGACAAAGGTCTCCACGTCGTCCGCGTAGGCGTCCATCACGTCCGCGATCTCTGACCGCACCGCAGGCGCAAGGGTGGACGGGACGAAGCCGAGGCGCTGCCCCACGTCAATGCTGAAGTCAACCGCGCTCACAGCAGCCACCCGGCGATCGTGGTTTCAATCTCAAGCGCAACCCGATCCCAGTCCTCGCGCAGAAACCGCTCGACCTTCTGAACGCCCGTTCCCAGGTCCTCGCCCATCTTGCGCGCGTGCGCTGCATAGGGCACCCGGTTGCTCACGGTGGCGTTGAGCCCCTTGATCTTCCAGTTCCAGCCAGCAGCGTACCGGCCAGTCTTGACAGGCAACGGCCCCGACGTCTCGTCTCTGGGGCTCTTGAGCGCGGGCCTGATGCGCCTGCGGTTCACAACCACACCGAAGTCTTGATGCCTGACCCAGAGGTCGTATCTTCCCTCTGAGCGCGCGAGAGCGTCGGTGAGTTCCTTCGCCCGCGTCTGCGTGATCTCCAAGCCCTCAAGCATCGGCCCAAGGTCCTGACTCAGTGCCCGGATCTCAGGCATCACGAGCCCGCCAGATCGAAGGCTGAGTGTACGCCGATGTCTATGTCCCAGATCAGCCACTCGCGCGAACCGCTCAGCCGCTCGCGGTCGTTCCATTCCATGACCTCAAGACTGGCCCGCGCCGCGCTGCTGCTGTTGCGGATCGCTCGCTCCAAAGAGTCAAGGGCATCCAGGGCGGCATCTCTTGACGTCTCGCGATCCTTCGGGTTGAGCCGGTGAGCGTATCGCACGCCGACCAGATACCGCTTGGTGATCGTTGTGCCGCGCCTCGCCCGGCTGCCGCTGTCGCGCGTGCTAAGTGACGTGATCGCCCAATACTGATGCGCGCGGCCCTGCGGCCCGGCCTCGATGTCTATAAACGCTGACTCGTCAAGGCCTACCGCGGCGCCCAGCAGCGTGCTCAGGTTTGCACGTACAGCGCTGCGGTCTAGCGCGCCGACAGACATTAGACACCGACACCCGGCCCGCCGAAGAAGACCGCGGTCGGCCCCGCCGTGCCCTGCTCGACATCCTCAACCAGTCCGTCCTCATCCATGTCATAGGTGAGGTTCAGCCGCGCCCATTCTTGCTCGTAGCGATCCAGGTGGTGCTCGGACATCTCAGCCCAGCGACCATCTCCCACGCTTGACGCTGCGTCATTGAAGAGCAGGTATGCAGCAAGGTGGCGATGACAATCGAACAGGGCGAAGTCAGACAGGATCAGGTAAGGCCGCCGACCCACAGCCAGCAGCCGCCGTTGCAGCATATCCCAGGCTTGATCCAGGAAGTCCGCGAGCGTCTGCCCTGAAGCTAGCAGGCTGCTCGCGTCTTGGTGTAGTGCGCTCAGGTCTGCGGGAGTTACAACCGGGTGAAGCTCTCGCCGCACCAGGGCCGCCGCCCGCTGGAAGGTGTGAGTCTCGCCGTCAATCACCAACTCCCAGACGATCAACCAGTTATCGCTCAGGCTCAGCGTCGTGGGTATGGTTGCCGCTGCCAGGCTATAGACCGCAATGTCGGCCGTGATCGTCACCGCTGCGGCGTCCACCAGCACCGTGCTGCCCTCGTAGACCGTGACCGTGCCTGAGCTTGGAGCGGTCAGCGTGCTGCCGCTGTAGACCGGGCATTCAAGCGTCTGAAGTTTGTCTCTGACGATGAAGTCGGGCAGCCCGTGGCTGTGGCTGTAGGCGGTCTGTTGCACCATTAGATCAACTCCCCTTGTGGGAACCAGCCCGCCGCCGCCATATCCTGATCGGTGTGCAGGCTGGCCCGCTCTGTGTCTGTCAACAGCGAGACGATCTCAACATCAGCGCCAGCGGCCCACGACCAGACAGAGCCTCCGACACGAAGCGCGCCGCGAGCGTCGTCAGGATGCACAGCAGCGACAGCCACAGCGCGCGCGCTGGCTGTCGCTGGGTGCGGGTATCCGGTGGCAGCGTCAACCGCCGCCGCCCGCTCTGCGGCTGCCTGTGCGCTTGCCAGAACCAACCACATCAGTGGATCCCGTATCGCGTCATCAGATAGTTCTCAAGCGCTGCGATCTCGTGATCTTCCAGGACACCATCAAAGAGGATTACCTCGGAGATCCCCGCGTCCCAATACGACCAGACGGCGGCCACCAAGCTCGAACCTGGGCCGATCGTCATCTCCTTTGCAGAGCTTTGGAGCGAACCGGCGCCCGCCGCCGTGCTGCCCGCCGTGCCGTTGACCCTCAAGGTCAGGGATCCGGAATCGTTGACAGAGGTCCATAACAGCGCATCTCCAGGGCTCACCGTGCTCGGGCCGGTGCTCTGCTGATAGGACGAGCCGTTATAAAACCCCACGCGGGGCTGGTCGCCCGCCGTCAATCCAGCGCCAGCCGGGGCAGCCGTCGGCCACGACGCAGGCCAGGCAGTCCACAGCGCAGGGCGCCCGGCGTAATATTGCGGGCCTTTGTCCGATCCTGGGGTCCAGCCCTCGCCCGAGACGACGACGATTGTCCATTCATCCGCAGAAGAAAAGGAGGCGTACAGGTCCGGCCCCTCGATGGAGTCGTCCGATCCATCGAACGAAAGCTCAGGCCGCCCGCCGAGGCCGCCCGACCTGAGCCGGGGCTGCTCGGCGGCTGTGGCCTGAGAGAAATCGTTGCCTTCGCCGCTCACATCACCCCAGCCCGAAACCGTCGAGCCGTTCAGGGTGATCCCGGCGTCGGCTCGACACCAACAGAGGCAATCAACAGATAGCGCCCTGGGGTTAAATCCCTGCGCAGGGTGAGCCGTGGACACCTGAGCCGCGGGCACGGGCTGCTCTTGGGTCGGATGCTTGCGGAAGACCGCGCCCATAGCTACCTGCCATCTGAGCAATAAAGCGTTACCTGCACATCGGTATCGGATTCGCTCGCGGGCTCGACCGTGACATATGGCTGCTCGAAGAATGGCACCGGGGATGCCAGCAGATCGCTCAGCGTTTCCGCGTCCGACGAGAACGAGAAGTCAACCGAATACAACTCTTCGCCACCGCCCGCCACCGTCAGCGTGCTGTCTTTGTAGACCCGGACAGTTACCGTGTCGCCAGTGTCGCCGTCGTTGTCTGTGATGGTGCAGCGGCAGCCCAGCAGCAAGCCCTTGCCTAGAACGTCTGCCGCGTCTTCTGTCACAGCCTGCGCGCTGCTCTCGCTGACTGCCTGATTCGCCCAGGCGAGCGCGGTGCAATCATAGTGCTTGGTCATTGTCTAACCCTCCTGGGCTTGGGTTAGTCAAACGCTACGGTGAGGGTCTTGCTGGTTGTGCCGTCGCTATACACCACGGTCGCCTTGAAGTTGTCGCCTGCCTCATCAAGCCAGAAGACGATCTCACC
>Ga0209434_1001325_pt1 | contig 11266 bp, 12 predicted proteins | sample ETNvirnome_2_300_FD_184068 | JGI IMG/M metagenome (GOLD analysis project Ga0209434, IMG submission 184068) | Marine viral communities from the Pacific Ocean - ETNP_2_300 (SPAdes) (version 2) | ecosystem: Environmental > Aquatic > Marine > Oceanic | place: Pacific Ocean | collected 2013-06-22 | reverse complement strand
CCGTATAATCTTAAAATGCAGATCGAAGCCATTCGAAATCAAACTGTAAAACCAAAGCAGATATGGCTGTGGATAAATGCTCATGAAGATAATGAAGGATTTGATTTTAAATCTTTAGATGTTGATAAAATATTCCATAATGATTTTAATTGGAAGTTCTATGGAAGATTCGCCGGCGCTCTATTGGCAGATACAGAGTATCTTGCTTTATTTGATGATGATACTGTTCCGGGCTCTAAGTGGCTTGAAAATTGCATGAACACAATGCAAACACATGAAGGAATTTTAGGTTCTGCCGGTGTGATATTGAATGATATATATTATGTTAAACATGATCGATGTGGTTGGCCATCACATAACCCAGAAGTTACAGAAGTAGATTTAGTGGGACATGCATGGTTTTTTAAACGAGAATGGTTAAGATATCTTTGGCAAGAAAAACCTACAACGTGGGATAACGGCGAAGATATTCAGTTTGCTTTTATGGCAAAGATTCATGGAGGTATTCCAACGTATTGTCCACCACACCCACCAGAAGATAAAGAAATGCACGGCTCAATATTGGGCAATGAACTGGGTATTGATAACAAAGCAACATCTACAAATAGCAACGTATCTCACCAACAGTTCTTTTCTCAGCGCGATATGTGTGTTCAGGCTGGCTTAAGAAAAGGTTGGCAAACAGTTAGGAATATTAAATTATGAAAGACTTTCACAAAGATTTTGATTTGCTTTTGGAGTTTATTAAGGCAAAAGAGCATTTTGCATTCACTCGGTTTTCTGATGGCGAATTATACATGATGCAAAATAGAAAGTTTAAGATCGAGAAAGATAAAGTTTTTCTCAGAGGACAGTCGTATCAAGGCAAGTGGGGAGAAGAAGAATTAAAAGAGTTTATTCCCGAAGAACAACAAATGTACAGAGAAAAGCTTATTGAAACATTTAAATTTAAAAAGCACAATTATATCAAAGGGATCAGCTGTAAGTGTTGCGTTGGAGAAGAAGACTGGAAATGGCAGCAGCCGCATGTTTCAGAAGATATACAACTTACTTGGTCTAATTTATTGATCAATGGAAATTATACAAGATTTATAGAAGAAATGGTGCCAGAATTTGTTAAATATTCTGTGATATATGTTTGTAATAAATCAGCTAATATACAAAAATTACCCTTTGATGTTAGAAAAGTGTTTAGGATCGGTAATAACTGTCATGTTAATGATTATCATTTGATTGAAGAAATTAAAAGTTGGGTGAAAGATAACAATATCAAACATCACTTATTCTTATTCTCAGCTGCAACTCTTACAAATTATATGATTTATGAGCTGTACAAAGAACATGATAAGAATACGTACTTAGACATTGGAAGCACGCTTAATCCGTTGATGGATATGGATGGGTGGGTCGCTTCTCGCGCATATTTGCGCGGTTATTGGATGAAGGAAAACAATCAATATATTAATATGAAATGCGTTTGGTAATATGCGCGATGTTTTATATATAATAACGGGCACTACCCGAGGCATTGGGCACGAAATAAAGCAACTACTAATAAAAGACGAAGCAGACATAATCTCATTAAATCGTAAAAAATCTGATAAGTATGATTATGAAGTAGATCTTTCACATACTGAAGAAGTTTCCGCTATTTCATATCATCTTAGAGAAAAGATTAAATCTAATTTTCCAGATCACAGCATAGTGTTTATTAATAATGCCTTCTCGCTTGCCCCAATTGGTAAAGTATCTGATTTTAGAAACTATGAAATTATCAATTCTTTAACTACAAACATTTTTTCACCAATTATTTTATTAAAAATCTTGACAGAACTACACAATGGGCTGTATATTATTAACATTACTTCGGGAGCAGCTTATAGCACGAACAAACACCTTGGTCTTTATAGTTCAAGTAAGCTATTTGTTGAAAACTTTTTGAAGTTTGTTGAGATAGAAGACAACAACTGCCTAAAAGTATATAACTTTGATCCCGGGATTACAAAAACAGGAATGTATGAGATGCTTTCTAAAAATAAAAACTTTAATAATAAAAATTTTAATAAAGCGACACCCAATAGTCCGATGTCTGTAGCAAATAATTTATATAAGATATCAAAAGAGTTGATTGGTGATTAACGTTTTAGTTAGTGGAGTCGGTGGCGATGTAGGACAAGGAGTGGTCAGGTGTCTTAATAAATCTGATTTAGAATTGCGTATATTTAAAATTAGCTCAAGTGTTAATGATTCGTGGCTTTATCTTGATAATGATTGTTTTATTAGTCCTACAATTTATGAAGACTATGTGTCTTACTTGATTGATTTTATTAACAAACACAAAATTGATATATTTTTTCCTTGCATAGATTTAGAGATACCTACAATCTCTAAGAACAAAGATAAAATAGAGTCTGAAACAAGCTGCAAAGTTTTTGTAGACGAATACCACAAGATACAAATATGCAATGACAAATATATGACAGCAAGATATTTAGAGGATTTTTCACTGCCATACCCAGAAACAGATCTGATCGCGACGATTGACCACAATAAGTTTCCTGTAATTATTAAATCTAGAGAAGGTTGTGGCTCAAAAGACATTCATCTGATAAACTCAAAAGAAGAAATAAAGCCTTTTTTAAATAATAAAGATTATATTATTCAAGAATACCTTCTCGGTGATGAATATACGGCAGGCGTATATCTTGGAAACGATAATAGAATTAAAGGGGTTTGTATTTTAAAAAGAACTTTAAAAGATGGTTCAACATATACTGCCGAGAGAATACTAAATTTACAGATAGAAGAAGAAGTAGCAGCAATTGCCGAAACGGTTGGTGTGAAATATTTAAATATTCAATTTAGACTAAAGAACGGCAAAGTCTGCCCATTTGAATTAAACGGTAGATTTTCAGGTACCACAGGAATTATCAGTAGAGTTTTTAATGCTCCAGAAATGGCAGTTAGAGAGCTTGTTTTAAAAGAAAATATATCTCCTTCCTTGCACAATGAGAAGTTTCGTGTTATGAGATATTATGAAGAGATATTTGCAACCGAACCTCAGAGAAGCGAATTGCTAAATAGGAGTAAGAATGGTTGATACCGTAGTATTTGATTTTGTTAATACGTTGGCTTATTTAAACCCAAAGAGAGAAGATGTAATCTACAACTTTTTAGTGGATAATGGAATGAGGATCAGTAAAAGCAAAATTCTTGACGCACTAAAAATAGCAGATGATCAGTGTCATTATAGTTGTTTTGAAATTGTCGATAAAGAATCTAAGAGAAACTTTTTCCAGACAAAGTATAACAGAGCGCTTTTGGTTGCCTTAGAGGTAGATTTTACAACTACAAATTGCGTTGCACTTTATGATTATTTTGATAATATACATAAAGAGTGGATTTTGCACGACGGTGCAATAGAAACAATTAAACAACTAAAGAAATTAGGCTATACTGTTGGAGTGGCATCTAACTTTGAACGCAGTCTAAAAACAAAATTAGCAGATCGTTTGGGCCTTATAGAACATCTAGATTTTCTTGAAGTTTCGCAATGTATTGGTATAGAAAAGCCCGATATTAAATTTTATGAACATATTATACAAAACAACAATCTTAAGCCAGATAAAACACTATATATCGGCGATAGCTACGTGCTGGATTATTTACCAGGACAAGAAGTAGGCTTTAATTGTTGCTTATATGATAAGAACAATATTCATAAATCTGTTTCGAATAGAATAAATCATTTTAATCAAGTTTTGGAGCATATAAATAATGAGACATAATCCTTACAAGATTGTTAAAATGTTTGAAGAGACAGTCGCAGATTATTGCGGCTCTAAATATGCTGTATCTACTGATAACTGTACGGATGCGGTAATGATTGCGTGTCGATATCTTAATGTCGGAGAGGTGATGATCCCCTCCAGAACTTATCTATCTGTTCCGCAATCAATCAGGCATGCCGGCGGTACTGTAAAATTTGAAGATATATGCTGGAAAGGGATATATCAATTGAAGCCGTACCCAATATATGATGCTGCCAAGCGCCTTACAAGTGATATGTATATCCCAGGAAGCTTTATGTGCCTTTCCTTCCACATTAAAAAACATTTGAAGATAGGGAAGGGGGGCATGATTTTAACTGATGACGAAGAGGCAGCCAAGTGGTTTAGAAAGTGCCGCTATGAAGGCCGCAGCGAAGCTATGTATCACGAAGATAATATTCAGATTAATGGCTGGAATGCGTATATGAGCCCAGAGTCTGCCGCGCGCGGTCTAATGTTAATGCAAAATTATCCTGAGCACAATGAAGATCTACCAGAAGAGCCATTTTATAGAGATCTCAGAGAATTTGATTTGTTTAAAGATGTGGAGATGAAATAATGGAGGCACCTAAAGTTATTCCTGCTGAACTATATGATAGATATTCTATGGATGGTAAAATAAGCATGGGATATAGCTATAGAAATGACTGCAGCGAAGAAGTCCAGAAGGAAATAAATTCTAAATTTACTCAAGAAGAGTTTGATAAGTGTATTAAAAAAATTGAAAAAAGAAAATGTAATTATTACATGGATACTGATTATTGGCTTTACGATGCCTTAGAACAATATCCGATAGAGGGAAAGCATGTATGTATTATAGGCTCTACATATCCCTGGTATGAAGCCATGGCGACTGTATTTGGTGCAGAAAGATGCACAGTTATAGAGTATTCTGATAGAAAAAGCTTTCACCCAAAGATAGAATATATAAAACCGTCCGAAACAGGAGAGCAATTATATGATGCTTGTTTCTCTATTTCTTCCTTTGAGCATGATGGTTTAGGACGATATGGCGATCCATTAAATCCAGATGGTGATTTAGAGGCTATGAAGAGTACAAAAAAGATTCTTAAAAAGGATGCGCTGATGTATTTGTCTGTTCCTGTGGGCCAGGATTGTGTTTATTTTAATGTACACAGGGTTTATGGTGCACATAGATACCCAATGCTGATTGAAGGTTGGGAGGGCTTGGCGATGTTTGGAGTTATTGATGATATATTTACTAACTCACATAATACTGCATACGAATCACCATATCAGCCTGTTGGCGTACTGAGGAATTCATAAAATGATTACATTTTCAGAACTAGGACGCTTGGGGCGCTTAGGAAATCAATTTTTTCAATATAGCGCCCTTAGATCATTGGCGCTATATCGTGATTATAATATGGTAATTCCTAATCCTAATGATAGAAATTGGCATGGACAAAGTTGCTTATTAAATGAATTTAATGTTGAGTGTCAATACTTAAATTCAGAAAACTCAAGTAATATAACCAAGCTATATCGAGAACCAAGCCATATGAGTTTTGATTCTAGTTTTTTTAATATTGAAGATAATACAAATCTTTATGGATTTTTTCAAAGTACTTTATATTTTAAACATTGCGAAGAGCAAATTAAAAAAGAACTGACTCCAAAGCAACATCATCTTGAAAATGCTAAAAAAGCCATTAAGCATATAAAAGAAAAATATCCTGATTATGAAGTTGTGTCTCTTCATCTGCGACGAGGTGATAATACTGATGGTTCAAATCCAAGCCGCGAGCTTAATGAGATGTATGGAAAAACCAATGAACTTGATCCTGATAGTTTTTATGGAAAATATATTAATGCTGCCTTTAAACAATTTGAAGATAAAAAGATAAAATATTTGGTTTTTTCTGGTGGTGCTAGATTTGCTGGTGCCGATAACATATCTGATATTGAATGGTGTCGACAAAACTTTAAGGGAGATGACTTTATCTTTTCAAAAGGAAATACGGCTATAAATGATTTTTCATTGATAATGTCGTGTGATCATAATATTTTAAGCCATATTAGTTCCTTTGGTTGGTGGGCAGCATATTTGAATCAAAATCCCAACAAAATTGTAATAGCACCAGAAAAATATCATCCAGATATGCCAGAATATACCCATAGAGAGGGTTTTTACCCCGATAGTTGGAGATTAGTATGAGTTTTTGGAGCGACAAAACTGTCCTTATAACCGGCGGAGCCGGCTTTATAGGTTCAAATTTATGTAAAAATTTGGCTTCAGAAGGCTCTAATATCGTTATAGTTGATAATTTCGAAAGAGGAAAGATAGAATATATCCAAGAAATCCTGAATTCTTGCAAATTAATAGAAGGAGATCTAAGAGATCTGAGTTTTTGCGAGAAAATATTTACTCCAGAGGTTGATATTGTCATTCATATGGCATCTAAAGTGGGCGGAATTGGTCTTTATACTTCACAACCATACACGGTGATGAGCGAAAACATACTTATCGACTCTAATGTTCTAAAATCTGTTCTGAAGAATAGCATTAATAGGTATTTTTACGCCTCTAGCGCCCATGTTTATCCGAAAGATCTACAAGGTACATCCGACTCTATCGCAATTAAAGAGCATCATGCATATCCAGCAGACCCAGAATTGTCATATGGATGGGCAAAATTAATTTCAGAGAAAGAAATTGAATATGCATTAATAGAAAACCCACACTTACACGTAGCAATTGCAAGATATGTTGGGATTTATGGCGAAAATCAAGATTTTAATTTAGAAACAGGCTCTTGTATTCCTGTATTTACGAATCGCGCAATAAATTACCCACAAATTCCGTTTAGTGTCTGGGGTACCGGAAGAGAAACTAGATCATATTGCTTTATTGATGATGCAATTGAGTGTACAAAGTTGATGATCGAAAAAATGGAAGAGAAAAATCAAGTTGGTCCTTATAATGTTGGCAAACAAGAGCGCATTTCAATTGAAGATTTGGCTAAAGCAGTCGTAAAAACATCTGGTAAAGAAATTAATATTGAATTTGATTTAACAAAAGAAACTCTTATATGGGGACAATGGTGTGACTGTAGTAAAGCAAAAGAACAAATAGGATTCGAAGCCAAAACAAGCCTACAAGAAGGGCTTAAAAGAGTTTATAATGATATACAAGGAAGGATAAAATGAGGATTCTTATCACCGGTGGCGCCGGATATATCGGCAGCGATCTGATTAGTTATTTAATAGATGATCATAAAGTAATAGCATACGATAATTTGATGTATGACTCTACTTCTTTATTAAGGTATGGCCAACATAGAAATTTTGATTTTGTTAAGGCAGATGTTAGAGATATAAGAACTCTAGAAAAGCACATGTCAAAGGCAGATGTGATTATTCCACTGGCAGCTTTGGTTGGTTTTCCGCTTTGCGATAAGGATCCAAGGGCTGCAAAAGAAATTAATCATGGTGTTAATACATGGATAGCTAAAAGTAAATCAAGAGATCAGATGGTTGTTTATCCTTGTACAAATTCTGGCTATGGAGTCAGTTTAGATGGCTCCGTCTGCACAGAAGAGTCCCCATTAAATCCAGTATCTCTTTATGGAAAAACTAAAGTAGCCGCAGAGAAAGAATATAAAGCTGTTGACAACCACGTTACATTTAGATTGGCTACTGTTTTTGGTCCTTCAAGTCGCATGCGAACCGATTTGCTTGTTAATAATTTTGTTTTGCGTGCATTAAGAGATAGAATTCTTGTATTATATGAATGTGAGTTTATGAGAAACTATGTTCACTTAACAGATGTCTCTAGAGCTTTTAAGTTTGTTCTTGATAATTGGGATAATTGTAAAAATGAAACGTACAATGTTGGAAACGATTCACTTAATATGAATAAGTTACAATTATCACAAAAGATTCAAGAACACTTGCCCTTAGAAATTATCAAAGCAGAATTTAATTCTGATCCCGATGTTCGTGATTATATTGTTAGTAGCGATAAGTTTTATGATAAAGGATTTGAATGTGTTGCGGATCTAGATGATGGCATTAGACAGCTTATAAATGTTTATAAGATTATTGATGCTCCGTGGTTTGCAAATTATTAGGAAATAAAATGTCATTTTGGAAAGATAAAACAGTTTTAGTAACTGGTGGCTATGGTTTTGTTGGCGTGCACGTCGTTAAAATGCTAAAGCAAAAAAAGTGTAAAGTCGTGCATGTACCATCTAAATACGATTACAATTGTACAATCGAAAGAGAAGTAGATTTAATGTTTCAACATTTAAAGCCAGATGTTGTAATACATTTAGCAGGTAAAGTAGGCGGTATAGCTGCGAACAAATCAGAACCTGGAACATTTTTCTATGATAATATTATGATGGGCACTCTTGTTTTAGAATATGCACGCAGGTATAATGTTAGTAAAATAGTTGCTTTAGCAGCCGGCTGCGGATATCCTCTTGATTTAGATGTGCCCTATAGCGAAAATGATTTTTGGAGCGGCCTGCCACAAGAAGAGTCGATGGGATATTCGATGGCAAAGAAAATGTTAATAATTCAGTCTTGGACATACCGCGCGCAATATGGATTTAATTCATCGATATTGTTGCCGGCAAATCTTTATGGACCTAATGATAATTTTGATTTAGAGAAAAGCCATGTAGTGCCAGCATTAATAAGAAAGTTTTTGGACGCTAAACAAAACAACATACCATTGGTAGAAGTTTGGGGTACTGGTACCGCGACGAGAGAATTTTTATATGTAGAAGATACTGCGCAAGCTATTCTTGATGTTGCTGAAAAATTCGATCATAGTGGCCCGTTAAACTTGGGTACTGGCGTTGAGACATCCATTAAAGAGCTTGTTGAAACAATTGTAGATCTTATTGGATATGAAGGACAAGTAGTGTGGAACACCGATCGTCCTGACGGCCAGCCTAGAAGGTTTTATTGCATGGAAAGATTTAGAAAACATATGGGATATGTCCCAAGTACATCATTGAGAGAAGGCTTACAAAAGACAATTGATTGGTACTTAAATTCAACAGATAAAAAGAGGCTATAAATGAAAGTTGTATATGATTTAGCGGGTGGATATCCAGATGATATTGATCATTATTTGAAATATCACGAAATGGGTGATGATAGTGAAACTAATATAATGTTTTTTGGATATAATGCGATAAATAATGATGGATTAAGAGAAAAATATAAACATTATGATAGAAAGATAGCCGTTACTGGAGAGCAGCCCTGTGCATTTTTGTCAGGACAGCAAAAGATAATAGATTTGAGTGCAGATAGAGACGATTATTTTGATAAGATTTATACTATCTGTCCATATACCGCCGAATGGTTAAACAAAGTACATGGTAAAGAAAAGTTTGAATCAGCCATAATTCCATATAATATAAACGACATTCCTAAAAAAGAATATGAGAAAGAATTTGACGTAATATATTGGGGCAACATTCATTCGGAAGATCATATCGCAATAATGGATACAATGCGATCATTTAAATCCAACCTGTTTACTGTACATCCGGTCCATTGGTCAGCCGCAGCATTTGCTCCTGGGGGTCGTTATGATAATGGAGAGATGCACCCATCTGGCAAAGCTTTTGATCGGTATATTCCTCCTCAGTATTACGAACAAATTACCAAAATTAGTGCCCCTAGAACAGAAATGTGGGAAGTTTTAAGAAAAACAAAAATTTTTGTGGTTACGAATATTCTGTACCTTTCAAAAGATCACATTAATAGCATTAAGGCAATCCCGCCTTACAAGCTTAACAAGGCCTTCTCTCATGTGGATCACATGTTCGCGCCCCAAATGAAAACAAGAGTTGTAGAGGCAGCATTTAATAAAACTCTTTCGCTTGTTAAGAAAGATCCGTGGAATGTGGTTGAGAATTGGTTTGTGCCAGGGGAAGATTTTATTTATTATGAAAAGAACAAGGATCTACCTTTGCTTGTAAAAGAAGTTTCTGACAATTGGGAAAAGTATAAGCACATTACAGAGAACGCTTATAAGAAAGCAATAGAAAATTATACTGCCAAAAAATTATTTAAGAGGTTTAGCGGAGAATAAATGACAAGAAAGTATTTGCCTACTTTATCAGAATTAATAGATAGATTATCGATCGCACAGCTAAAAGAAGTGTTTATTACAGAGCATAAAGATGAATATGCTCAAGAAATTTCGGACATTCTTCATGATATTAACTTGACTTTAAAAGAAAAAGAGGTTATATTAGATGCTGACGCTGTTAGAGCGATTGTTGTTTTGTCTCAAATGAATTTGCATATTTGGCATAATGAATCCAATTATCGCAAAGGCGTCAAAGACGGCAACAACCTAGAGCTTACGCATGGTTTAAATGGTATCCGCAACACTGCTAAAAACAAGATACAAGAACTTGCTGGTGGTAGAAAAGACTACAAGATTGATTGTCTCGCAGCAGAATTTAAGGATTGGGAAATAAGTTGGGAACAAGAAGATTAGATATCTTATTTGTACATACAAACTCTTCAAAAAAGATATATCAAGATTTAGCAAAAGATCATTCAGCCATTGAGCCGCCTATCTGGGCGGCCATGTTGGCTAATCATTGTCGAGCCAATGGCTTCGGAGCAAATATTTTAGATTGTGAAGCAGAACGCCTAGACGATGAAACATCAGCCAATCTGATTAACGAAATGAATCCTAGAGTGGCTTGTTTTGTGGTATATGGGCAGCAACCTAGTGCATCTACACAAAATATGCAGGGTGCCGTAGATACTGCAAATGTATTAAAAAAGGTAAATCCTTCCATTCCTGTTCTGTTTGTTGGCGGCCACGTAGCGGCATTGCCGAGAGAAGTCTTACACAATGAATCATCTATTGATTATATTTGTCAGAATGAAGGTGTTTATACCATTAGTAATTTATTAGCTGGTATGCAAAGTTCTAATTTTGATCCAAGCAAGATTCGTGGATTGGGATTTAGAGATGAATCTGGAAACCCCATTTTAAATAAAACGGAATCTATTGTCGAAAAGAAAAACTTATCACATGATTTGCCGGGAATGGCATGGGATCTCTTACCCGATATTGGCAAATATAGAACTGCTGGTTGGCACTCTTGGTCAAATAATACTGAAAAAGAGCCATTTGCTGCTTTGTATACAAGCCTGGGGTGTCCCTACCGGTGTTCATTTTGTATGATTAATATTATTAATCGAACCAATTCTAATCCTAATATTGCTAGCGCCGACAGTAATGTATTTAGATGGTGGGAGCCGGAATTTATTATTGGACAATTTGATGAAATTGCCAAGATGGGAATTAAAAATGTTAAGATTGCTGATGAATTGTTTGTGTTAAATCCACGACATTTTATAAAAGTTTGTGATTTATTAATTGAGAGAGATTATGGATTTAATATTTGGGCATATTCTAGAATCGA
>Ga0209434_1001324_pt1 | contig 11270 bp, 20 predicted proteins | sample ETNvirnome_2_300_FD_184068 | JGI IMG/M metagenome (GOLD analysis project Ga0209434, IMG submission 184068) | Marine viral communities from the Pacific Ocean - ETNP_2_300 (SPAdes) (version 2) | ecosystem: Environmental > Aquatic > Marine > Oceanic | place: Pacific Ocean | collected 2013-06-22 | reverse complement strand
AAGGACTGGAAATAATGACTGAGAAAGAAACACGAGAAGAATTCAAGAAACCAGTTTTTTTAATGGGAGATTGTACCGAACCTGAACTGTTGGAGGAGAAATAACAATGAATAAAGAAGAAGTAAGTAAAAGAGTACTAAAAGACGGTAAACCTTTACCTATAGATAAGTTTACTTGGGATGAAACTACTAATACTTTTAGTAGTATAGAAGATGGTCTTGTCCTAGATTTTAATGAGGTTAATAACTGTACGTTTGATACAAGGTCTGACTGCACGTTTAAGACAGGGTATGGCTGTACGTTTAATACAAGGACTAACTGTACGTTTGATACAAGGTCTGACTGCACGTTTAAGACAGGGTATGGCTGTACGTTTAATACAAGGACTAACTGTACGTTTAAGACAGGGTCTGACTGTACGTTTGATACGGAGTCTGACTGTACGTTTAAGACAGGGCACTACTGTACGTTTAAGACAGGGTCTGACTGTACGTTTAAGACAGGGCACTACTGTACGTTTGATACAGGGTCTAAATGTACGTTTAATACATTGTCTGACTGTACGTTTAATACATTGTCTGACTGTACGTTTGATACAGGGCCCTACTGTACGTTTGATGCAGGGTCTGACTGTATGTTTGATACAGGGTCTAACTGTATGTTTGATACAGGAGAAGAATGTGTAGTAGTTAGACGAGATGTCTATGAAGTTGTTGAGCTTAAAAAAGGTGAGAAAATTAAACTTAATGGATATGAGGTAAAAGGTTTCACAGTAATAGATTCTTCTAAACGATGTGAGAAATGTAATCATTTACTAGAGGATGGAATAAATGAATAAATCAGAGTCAATAACAGAATTAGCAAAAGCATTACATAAAGCTCAGTCTGATATGAGAGGAGCAAAAAAGACATCGAGGAACCCCTTTTTCAATTCTAAATACGCAGATCTAAGTGAAATAATTGATGTCGCCAAAGATGGACTAAAAAATAACGGACTTAGCTTTAGCCAGTTTCCCTTATCAGAGGATGGTAAATGTGGAGTAGAAACCATTCTAATGCACACATCAGGTGAATGGATTAGCCAAACACTTATGTTAGCTTGCTCAAAACAAGACCCACAAGCCTATGGATCAGCAATAACCTACGCTAGAAGATATTCTCTACAAGCAATACTAGGTATACCAAGTGAAGATGATGACGCAAACGAAGCAACTTTTGACAAAGCAAATACACAATCAGAAAGTCTATGCTCGTGTGGAAATACGATAAAAGGAAACTATTCAAGTTGCTATTCTTGCAATAATGCTAAAAAGGAATTTAAAGATTTTCAATAATATTAATTACAAAACAACAGGAGGAAAAATAATGAATAAAGAAGAAGTAAGTAAAAGAGTACTAAAATACGGTAAGCCTTTACCGATAGATAAGTTTACTTGGGATGAAGATACTAATACTTTTAGTAGTATAGAAGATAATCTTGTCCTAGATTTTAATGAGATTAACAGCTGTACGTTTAATGTAGGGGCCTACTGTACGTTTAATACAGCGTATAACTGTACGTTTAAGACAGCGTATAACTGTACGTTTAATACAGGGTCTAAATGTACGTTTGATACAGGGTCTGACTGTACCTTTAAGACAGAGGACACCTGTACCTTTAAGACAAGGTCTAACTGTACGTTTAATACATTGTCTAACTGTACGTTTGATACAAGGTCTGACTGTACGTTTAATACATTGTCTAACTGTACGTTTGATACGGAGTCTAGATGTACATTTAAGACAAGGTCTAACTGTACGTTTGATACAAGGTCTGACTGTACGTTTAAGACAAGGTCTAACTGTACGTTTAATACAGGGTATAGCTGTACGTTTAATACAGGGGAAGACTGTACGTTTAAGACATTGTCTGAATGTACGTTTAATACAAGGTCTAGATGTACGTTTGATACATTGTCTGACTGTACGTTTAAGACAGGGGAAGACTGTACGTTTGATACATTGTCTGAATGTACGTTTAAGACAGAGTCTAACTGTACGTTTAAGACAGGGCCTGACTGTACGTTTAAGACAGGGCCCTACTGTACGTTTGATACAGAAGAAGAATGTGTAGTAGTTAGAAGGGATGTCTATGAAATTATTGAGCTTAAAAAAGGTGAGAAAATTAAACTTAATGAATATAAAGAAACCGGATATACCGTAATACAGGAGTGTGAAAAATTCCCTGAGTGTCATCAAGTTTTGAAGGAGGAAAATAACAATGAATAAAAAAGAAGTAAGTCAAAGAGTACTAAAAGACGGTAAACCATTACCGATAGATAAGTTTATTTGGGATGAAACTACTAATACTTTTAGTAGTATAGAGCCTGATCTTGTCCTAGATTTTAATGAGGTTAATAACTGTACGTTTAATACAAGGTCTAACTGTACGTTTAATACAAGGTCTAACTGTACGTTTAAGACAGGGCACTACTGTACGTTTAAGACAGGGCCCTACTGTACGTTTGATACAGGGTATAGCTGTACGTTTGATACAGGGCCCTACTGTACGTTTGATACAGGAGAAGAATGTGTAGTAGTTAGACGAGATGTCTATGAAATTATTGAGCTAGACGGATCAATCGTGATTAAACTTAATGAATATGAGGTAAAAGGTTTCACAGTAATAAATGAATAAATTAAAATGTAAAAGGTGCAACCATTTACTAGAGGATGGAATAAATGAATAAATTAAACTGTAAAAGGTGTAACCATAGATGGTATCAAAGAAGAGAAAAATTACCCAAGGTTTGCCCTAATTGTAATAGCCCATATTGGAATAAAAAAAGAAGTAAGGAGAAATAAAAAATGGATAGATATGAAACTGCTTGGGCAGGGAATCACGGTAAAGACTATGCTGAAAGGTGTAAAGTTGAAGCGAAAGATAGAATAGATATTTTTAATAAACTTCTAAATAAAATTCAGATAAAGAATTATCCTTCTTCATCTATACTAGAAATAGGATGTAATAAAGGTCATAACCTAGAAGCAATTAAAACAGCTTTAGACAAAATTCAAATAATAAATAACTATATTATCCAAGGAATAGACATAAATAGAAGATTATGTACAAAACCGAATATCATTAATGGATCTATCTATGAATTACCTTGGGTAGATAATACATTTGAAGTAACGCTAACCTCAGGGGTTCTAATTCATATCCCTCCACCTAGACTAAAAGAAGCATTATTTCAAATGAGGTCAGTATCAAATAGATATACTATTATGATTGAATATAATGCAGAAAAAGAAGTAGGAACTAAATATGGTATAGACTTCAATTATATGGATGGTGTTTGGGCTAGACCTTACGGGAAAATATACAAAAAGAAATTCCCTAAAGACAAATTAATTTCTACTGGAAAAATATCGGATTTAGGTAGCGATGGTTGGGGATTTTCAAAATGCGATTACTGGATATTTGAAAAACAACAGGAGAAATAATAATGAACAAAGAAGAAGTAAGTCAAAGAGTATTACAAAATGGGGAACCATTACCGATAGATAAGTTTATTTGGGATGAAACTACTAATACTTTTAGTAGTATAGAAGATGATCTTGTCCTAGATTTTAATGAGATTCATCACTGTACGTTTAATACAGGGCCCTACTGTACGTTTGATACAGGGTATAGCTGTACGTTTGATACAGGGCCCTACTGTACGTTTGATACAGAAGAAGACTGTACGTTTAAGACAGAGTCTGACTGTACCTTTAAGACAGAGGACACCTGTACATTTAATACAAGGTCTAAATGTACGTTTGATACAAGGTCTGACTGTACGTTTAATACAGGGTCATTCTGTACGTTTAATACATTGTCTGAATGTACGTTTAATACATTGTCTTGCTGTACGTTTGATACAGGAGAAGAATGTGTAGTAGTTAGACGAGATGTATATGAAGTTGTTGAGCTAGACGGATCAATCGTGATTAAACTTAATGAATATGAGGTAAAAGGATATACCGTAATAGAGGGGTGTGAAAAATGCCGTGAGTGTCATCAAGTTTTGAAGGAGAAGAAATAATGAATAAAAAAGAAGTAAGCAAATTAGTTTCCCATTATGGGAAACCTTTAGGGATAAACGATTTCTACTGGGATCAAGAAAGTAGCACTTTTAGTAGTCAAAAAAACTCCATAGTTATTAACTTTTCTGGAGAATCAAATTGCAGATTCTTAGTAGGTAGTCACTGTGCTATTAGATCAGGCCACAATTGTATGTTTTCTACTTTAGATAACTGCCGATTTTATACTGGAAGCGACTGCTTATTTGATACAAATGAAAACTGCGTATTTGCAACAGATGAGAAATGCATATTTGTAACAGGAGATTCTTGTACGTTTGATACAGAAAGTGACTGTACATTTAAAACAGGAAAAGAATGCGTTGTTGTAAGACGGGATATATATGAGGTCATTAAACCTGAAAAAGGAAAAACGATTAGATTAAATGACTATAAAATAAAAGGATATAAAGAAATTGATAGGGTTGAAATTTGTAATAAATGCACATATCCCCTTTTAAGAAAAAGAGATCCAAATGAATAAAGGAATGTTCAGAAACTTTAACGGAATACTAACACACCTTATTCCACTATATGAAAAGACAGATAACTTGCTGTTATCAGATTTCTTTTTAACTTGGAACGATCTAGTATCGCCAAACAAGGAAAACGTAAGACTGGCTCAAAAACATAATATACCAGCGATTATAATAGAGCACGGGATGAAGGCCGTTAGCGACTACGAAAAAGGTCTAAAAGACACATCCCTTAATATGGGAGGATGTAAGCTAATAGCCGATCACATAATGACCTGGGGAGACAAATCTAAAGAGATAATGATAGAGTCAGGAGCAAGCCCAGATAAAGTAACTACAGTAGGATCACCTATAATATTTGACTATCAATATAATTATATCTCTTTAGATGGGGAAAAAAAGAAAGTTCCCTTTAATGCAGGATTAAAAGTTATTGATCCCGAAACTAAAAATGAATGGACATTAGTAGATGGAGAAAGAAGCTTACCCACATCAGACAAAAACGGTAATTTAATCCTATTTATGCCATATCATGACTGGACTAAAAAAGGTATCGAAAAAACAACTCTTATATGGGAAAAGATAAAACATATCCCGAATATATTTGTTGCTGCTAGCTCTGCCTATCAAAACGAGTTGCCAGAAAACCCATTCTTAGAACTACTGAAGGAAAAAAACTACAACAAAAGAATACAAAAAATAATAACATCTGATATTAGGAAACCTACAAATGTAGATTTAGTGAAAAATCTTTTTAAAAGAGCCAAGCTAGTGATAACGGCAATCCCTGGTACAGTAAACGGTATAGCGTGGGCAATGGATGTCCCAACACTTGTTCCTGAGATTGAGTGGGGATGGGTAAAAAATGGAAAAAGGATACTTGATATATGGCCAGCAGACTATTCTTGCAAACTAGACAATATTGATAGAAAGGTAGAGGATATCTTAAAAGATGATACAAAAGAAAAAGATAGACTTCACTATGCAAAATATTTTATGGGAATTGACAAAGGCAACCCAATAGAAAATATGAAAAAATGCATTGACAACCAACTTAAAATAAAAGGAAAAAAATGAGAAAGCATAAATATAAAAAATATGGGAAGAGTAGGAAAAGATAGTGGAAGATGTTAAAAAAAAAGAAAAATTAGTATTAATTGTCGATGATGAGCCGGCTATTATAGAAATAGTAGAACTTTTATTAAAAACAGAAGGCCACCAAGTCATCTGCGCTATGAATGGAGAAGATGGGCTAGAGCTAGCAAAAAAACATCAACCCGATGCTATGATACTCGATGTCATGATGCCAAAAATGTCGGGATATATGGTAACTTCTTTAATTTCAAGAGAGAAGCCCTTAAAAAAATTACCAATTATGCTGTTAACTGCAACAGCACAAATAGCTGGGAATGTAATGTTACAACTTCCTACAAAATACAAATTATCAAAACCGTTTAAACCAGAAGAATTATTGAGTATGTTGGAAAAAATGTTAAAAGAATCCACGGAGCAATAATAAAGAAAATGATATCTAAAGCAACACAAACATCACCTTTAATATACGGAGGTATGCCAGATATAAAGCAACAAAGAAGTCTATCTCCTAAAGAAGTTCTATCTGTCATATCAGGTGTCGATATATACATGGACTCTATGTCCTGTAAAACCGCCCATGAAATACAAGAAAGGATAACGGAACCATCACAGAAAATAACAAGAAAACTAATTAAACATATACAGCCACAAATATATCCTTTTGTATGGAGTATTTACACTGCCTATAAACAAGAAAAAAATCTTACATCAAAATACAACCCAAAAGAAATATTTCTAGTGGCTTTCTGTTTATTCGAAAAAAAACATAACGACACATATTTCTCAAATAAAGTCTATGCAAATATAGGAGGGATATCCTTAAAAGACTTTAATCAGTGTGAACAAGAACTATTGATAAACCTAAAATGGGAAGTTACCCCTTCTAACGATAGCCTTGAGTTTGGAATTAGACAGTTGTCTAAAGTAGGAGAACGCTACTTATAATTCTTTTGCCAGTCTGTAAGTTCATATCGACTTAGGGCATCAGCATACTTGATTGGGTCAACACACTTACACCAATCAACAAAAATATAATCTTGCTCACTCTCCAGTCCTATAAGCTTCATTTCAATATAACCATAGCCATCACAGATTCCATAATTACAACTACGTTCAGGATTAAGATCTTCACGACTAGGCAAAGAACATAAAAACCTATTCACATCAGAATAAGAAGGGAATCGACCATTATAATTATCCTTTTTTAACCAATGCAAACAAAAAGACTTTATCTCTTCTTCCTTTGGCTTAGGACTGATACTATTAAAGATCCTTATCAACCCCTTAACATAACGAGCATCTTTATATAATGCCTCCGCTAATTCACTAACGGCTTCCTCACCAGGAGACACAAATTCCTTTTGTCCATATCCCATATTAAACCAGTCCTTTACTTAATGATAACTTCATTATAATATAAGTTATAACAAAGTTTCAAGGAAAGGATACAACAATGGAAAAAGAATTTAAGTTAAAAAGGTTTGTTTGTAAGAGATGTGATCACAAGTGGATTCCAAGGAAGGAAAAAGCCCCTAAAGTATGCCCAGGATGCAACAATGCATACTACGATAGAAACCGTATTTACAAGAAAAGGAAGAACAAATGAAGCAAATACCACCAACAAAAGCACAAGAAAACATACTACTTAAAAATGGATATAAAAAATCAGATATAATAAAAATGACCTCAAATGAAGCAAGACCAATAATAAAAGATATCTATGATCGTAATGGTAAACGCACAACTAACTTCTACTAGAAAAAAGGAAATCAAAATGGACTGCAAAACAAAAAAAATAAAAAGAATCAATCAAACTCTTTGTTTATTAGAAATATATAAAGAATACGCAAATGAACTCATAAAAGAGTTAAGGACCTCAAAGTATTACCACGGTGGAACAAATATGGCTGGCATCAAAAGAATCTCTCTAGAGTTCAGTAAACTCACAGCAAAAATTAGAAGACCATAACAAATGGAATGGTTTAAAGTAAAAACACAAGAGGTAATCTTTAGTACATTATCTCTGTCGGAAAAAGGAATATTACTATCAATACAAGCTCTTACAGCACAGCTTGAACGAGTGCCATCAGAAAAAGAAATATTAATGCTACATGGGATCGGGAAAAAAGCCTACATAGCATTAACGGATAAGCTATGCTCATTGAATGCTCCACTGTCGGAACGCCTTCGCTCCACTGTCGAAGACGCAATGCACGTCACCCGTAACCGAGAAACCGCAAAAGAAAGAATGAAAAATTTAAGGTCAAAACAGTCAAATGTTACGCCGAACAATAACAGAACAAACTCCGAACGTTCAGGACTAGATAAGATAAGAGTAAGAATAGATAAGAAAAAAGAAAAAGAAAAAGATTTTTTTTATACGGAAAATAATACTTTGCCAATAAAAAAGATGTTCCCAGGAAATTTCAATGAAGCAAAAACTTTCTCTGAAAGAGTAATGAAAACAATATGGGAATACTGGAGAAAAGATTTAAGAGGAGACTATTTCGATTTCCAAAAAGAAGTATGGGGAAAAGAAGAAATAAACACAGATTCAAACTATGACTTACTTAAACTTATGAAAGCATTTAACAGCTACATTATAAGCGACAAGGTAACGAAAGATGGCATGTATATGAGAATAACGAAATGGCTAAGAGAGTGGGTAAACTATATACCCGATGGGATTGAATTTAGTGAAGAGGCATTTACAAATGAAATAGAGTCATTTGAAAAAGCCTTTAAGATAAAATGATACTAATCAACACAGACTTTCCAAAAGAGTTACTCCACACTACAAATAAAATATATTCTGGTATTCATTGGTCAGAAAGAAAAAGAATAAAAAATGATTTTTATTGGTGGGTTAAAAGCCTGAATATAAAAGTCTGTATAGACAACACGAAATCTCAAGCGTTAGGAATATACTTTACTTTTAAAAAAAATGCTTTCGACTGTGACAACTGTTCCTTTATGGGAAAAATGATAATTGATTCTCTTGTAACGATAGGCATATTCAAAGATGATTCACCTAAATACATAAGCTCAATAACATATTCAAGTAGGAAAGGTTCCAGGAACAACTTGATTTTCCAAATATTATAATTGATTATTTTATAATATATATGTTAATATTATTCTTAATGAAGAACACAACCATATCAATAGTCATACCAGAGAGCTTGAAAGAAGCGATAAAAGTAGAAGCAAAAAATCAAAAAAGAACCTTCTCAAATTTAATTAGAAAAATACTTTTAGAGTCAGTAAACTAATATGAAGATAAGAAGTGAATTTTTTAATTTCGATTACACATATAAATGACTACAAACATTTTAATCACTGGTGGAACTGGTTTTTTAGGAAGAGAATTAATTTCTCATCTAATCAAAAATAAGAAAAACAATATAATCGCATTCGGAAGAACAGAATCTAAACTATCGGAACTTCCACGACACCCACAAATAAAACCTGTGTGCGGAGACATTAGAGACTATGAGGCATTATACTTTGCCTGTAAAGAGAACAATGTCGACAAAATAATTCATGCTGCTGCGATGAAAAGAATTGACACCTGCCAAGATTTTCCTATAGAAGCATGTAAGACAAATATAGACGGAACTATAAACTGTATAAAAGTCTGTAAAGAGTTCGGGACAAGCCTATTCTTTATATCCACAGATAAAGCGTGTGAGCCTTGCACTACATACGGAGCCACCAAGTATTTAGCCGAGCAACTTGTAAGAAGAGAGTCACAATCTCATGATTTTTTAGGATGTATTATAAGATATGGTAATGTATTAAATTCAACTGGATCAGTTTTAAACATATGGGTGAAACAATACAAAGAAACTAGGAAAGTAAAAGTAAGAGATAAATCTATGACCAGATTCTTTTGGTATGTTGAGGATTCAGTAACATTTATAGAAAACTGTCTAGATAAAATTATCATAGAAAAAGGGCAGGTCTTTATACCTAAAATAAAAGCTCTAAACATATATGAAATGGCTTGCTATCTATATCGAGAAGAAAATGTAGAAGTTACGACCTGCTCTCATACTGAAAAAATACACGAATCTCTGAATGGAGACTATTGTAGTAAGGATCATGTGGTTCACCCAAGACAACTACTTCGAAACAAGACAGCTACTTAAATGTCAACAATAATACTTGATTATTCTGCAAATACGCATATGAACAAAAAGCCTCTAATAAATAGACCTATAAGTGAAATAAAAATAATAGCTACAAATAACTACTTGACACAAATTATATTATGGAATAATATTATCTCATATAACCAACTTAAATAAAGGAGACAAAAATGACAAAAGAAATCGATACAGATACAGAAATTGACAACATTATTAGTAGAAGCTTGAAAGAAGCAGGTGTATCAGCAAAAAATGATTACATAGAGGATTTTAAGGAATACATAAAAACACGTCACAAACAACTAATAAGCATAAAGCTAGCAGCAGGCGAAATATCAAAAGATATCGGCAATAAAACGGAAAGTCTAAAGAGGCAGTTAAAGCTTATTGGAGATAGTAGAGTTGGATAATTATATTGATCAAGATATTGATGAAAAGGTTATTGATCGTGCTATTTTAAGTTTAAAAAGTTTGAAACTCGTTGGCACCGAAGAAAATCCATCAGGAATGACTCAAGGCGAATGGGCAGAGAACTTTGAGGCTTGGAGATCTTTCGTCAAAGGTGGGTCTTCTGCGACCAATAAAAATGGATTTCGATTTCCTTACAGTAAATGGTTCTTTGAGTCCTCTGAGTCTTTTTCATCACGATACAATGTCTCTAAACCACTTTTCTTTTCCTGGTTATGCGTTGGTTTGTCGCTCGGATGGATGGCAATTCTTTTTATTAGGGCCATTTTGTAAGGAGTTCTTATGAAGTCTAAAATAAACAAAAAAGTCATAAAGAACGCTATAGTAGCTTTAGATGATGTAATCTCAAGTGAATCTGATAGTGACTTAATTGATCCTCCAGCGGGTAGGGTGGGGGGTAGGAATGCTACGGAAACGTTCCGATGTTGCCGCAACTGTAGATACAGTGGATTTGATGACCCTGAGCACGGACGTGCATATCTTTGCAATATAAGGTCGTCTACTGAGTTTAAACGTCGATTTATAAACAAGTTTTCTGGAAGCTACGAGAATACACAAGAGTATAGAAGGGCTTCTAACTGGTCAAAACATAAAAATAAGAACGGTGACTGTCCTTATTATGATTCTGGTGCAGCTGACACCAACTATAAGACTAGAAAGGTTAGAAGATCTTTGTCTTCCATAATTGAGTCGTTTACCCCCACTCTTTATATGGATTGGGGCACGGATATATCTAGCGATATTCGGAAGATGTCGGTTTTCCATACCTGGTTTACAATTATTTGTTTGGGTTCTTGTTTAATTTCCTTTATTACGGCTATGGTTCTTAACGTAGTCATGCCGAATGGAACTGCACTCTGAGTAATCGTCATAAAACTTATGTCCAATTACTTTATATTGTTCATTTTGTTTTTTAGCTACTTCAGTTCAAGACGGACAACTCCATTTGTAGACCTAATAGCCCTTATTATCT
>Ga0209434_1001321_pt1 | contig 11275 bp, 17 predicted proteins | sample ETNvirnome_2_300_FD_184068 | JGI IMG/M metagenome (GOLD analysis project Ga0209434, IMG submission 184068) | Marine viral communities from the Pacific Ocean - ETNP_2_300 (SPAdes) (version 2) | ecosystem: Environmental > Aquatic > Marine > Oceanic | place: Pacific Ocean | collected 2013-06-22 | reverse complement strand
ACCGCTAGTTACTACCGTAATAGATTTAGTAATAGTGGGAAATTCTATCTTTAATTCAGTTCCAGCGGCGATAACGCCGCCCGTCAGAAACGGTCGACCGGGAACGCCATACGCTTCCCATTTATTAAATCCATTTTGGTATGCAAAGTGGCTGATGCTACCGGGGTTTGAATCGTGCGTCATAAAAATCTCCTCTCTATAAATAGTCTAATACTATCTATTTTCCTTTTCCATTTGTTTTTTGTGTTGGGCAATTTGTCTCTTTTTCTCCAAACGTTTTTTTACGGAAGGTTTCACATAATATCGCTTATCTAACACTGCTTGTATGATGCCCAATTTCTTTACCTTTTTCAAGAACCTCTTAATAAGTTTCTCATCACTATCATTTTTCCCTCGTCGAACCATTACCATTAAACTAATTTACTCCAATTGCTATTAAATAATCCGGTGATATCTACGCCGGCGTCATTAGGATCACTGTCTTTAAGCGGTCCATGAGAATTTTGTTGTGCACTGGAAGGCGCTGGCTTCGTGCCTTCAAAAAGATTGACTCCCCCATAAGCATCCTTACCGATGGCTGCCATCATTTGTTTCTTCGTTTGCTCTAACTTGTGCGAAATTGGTGCAGGTTGTTGTTGGGGAGGTGGCGCCGATACAGGGGGGGAGGGTTGCTCCACCATCAATTGAGTGTTCATGCCCTTTACCACTTCGCTGATGACGGTAGATAAAATTCCCTCTTCAAGTAATGATTCTTTAATGCACTCCGCGACCATTGGTTTGATAATTTGTTTAAGTTCGGTTTTTGTCATTTTTTACCTCGTGAACCTTAAGTTGGCGTTCTAGGGCGCCTTGCAACTTCGCAATGGCGTTGTCAACCAAGGAAGAATTGAGTTTGCCCACCATGTATTCTAAATCTTCAGCATCCAACGCATACTCTTTCTTTATCATATTGCGAAGCATGTCTCGCGCTTCGGCAATTCCTTCATAAATTTTCTCTATATCTTCTGCGGCGCTGTGCAGAATGGCGGCCGGATGTTCGCCGTACGTTCCCAATCCCTGAGCGTGGAAGATGGGGCCTTCTTTGCTCATCTTTTCGTGTTCTTCTTTAATGATTTCTTTTATTCTTTCTACAGTAATTTTCACTTCTCTTCCCTTGTAATCTCGTTTAGCATGCGATTAATCCTGTCTGCCTTCGTAAGTCCATCTTCTTTGCCCTCATACATGCGAGGCACCATATAGGCATCAGGAGTGGAGGGTTCCGAAACGAAATCAAAACATATTAATTGAAAATCATCTTCGACGACAGTATCCCCTTTGTGCTCCTTGACGCTCCCAAGTCCACGAGAAGAAATGCCCAGCTTACATCCACTGTCTATGAGAGATTTTAATATATTGCCGCTAGGAGTAGTTAGTAACTTCACCTTTCCCATAACCGTGTTGTCGTCCCACCAAATGTCTGTGACCATGTGAGAGGCATTTTTCAAATTAATGACGCTATCATCAGGATGGTCCAATTCTCCAATTGCACGATTTTCCTTCACTAGTTTCTCATAATTATTCATTTCGCGCCTTAAGACCGATTCGGGATAGACACGACCGTTCCCATTCTTAGTATCTGCCTTTTGCAAAATGCCCGTCAAATAAGTTGCACCTTCCTGGACCTCGCGTTTCTCTGCTTCTGTCAAATAATCTTGACAGATGCCCCCCTCGCATAATTCGTAATACTCTCTTAATAGACGCTTGGACATCTTATTTGTCTTTCCGCTTTTTGGACATCTTGCGAAATGTCTTTGCTAGATTGTAACGCTTTGATCCGGGTGGGCATGAGTCGCTCCCGAACTTATCGCCCGTACAGACGCCTTCGGTGCCTCGGCGCTCGATATCTTTTTCAGCGTCTTGGATCCAATCCTTATCTTCTTCATTCAATTCTTCCTCTCCCATTAGTCGAGCAATCTCTTCCTGAATAATTTTTGTTAATTGTGCTTGTGAAATCTTCACTTCTTTCTCCTCCATTAAATCCTTTTCTCCATATTGAACTTTTAAAACATCTTCTAACGAGTCGTGATGTAAGTCCTCTATAAAATTCTCTACGACGCCCTTAAGAACATCTATGACCAGATTGCGCGCCTCTTCTTTGGTGGCGCCTTCGGGTTCTTTATTTTGGTAGTAAATGACCGTTTCCTGCGCGGTGTCGTACAGCATCTGTCGTAGTTCGTCCAATTCCTCATCAAAAGGTTTGTAAGTTTCGTCGCCTTGGATGTCCCTCTCTTCTTTATCGCGGTCGATTTCTTTGGCGCGCTCTATTTCTGACGCGACCGACTTCTCCGACCATGGAATATTTTCTTCGTCAAACACCTTATCGCGCTCTTCTTTAATAATCTTTTTTAAATACTTCTGATTGATTTTAATCATGCTTCTACCCCTTTTAGGATTATTGTGCAGGCGCTACCTGCGCGAGTTAGCTTCCTTTACAACAGCGACGGACAGTGGGTAAAAACCATTTAGTTGTTACGAGTGACATCATCTTCGACCTCCGATTTGTTGAGCGCTAACTGAAATCCGTTATCGCATACCAACATGTTCATTATATAACTAGTTCCTGAACTCAGGCATCCTAAGAAAAAACCCGTTATAATATTATAATCAAATGTAAATAGTTCCGTAGAACAACTTAACGCCCATACAAAAATACCTACCCAAAATCCCACACACATAGGACAATGAAAGAAATGATGTTTGGGTCTGATTGATTTAAATATTGTGCCGAAACATAAGATTTGAGTCATGCCGGCGCTCACTAAGGCAAAATACATTAAATCCATTAGGAATACCCGGCGAGATATCGCCTTGTATCATACGGCTGAATGCTTCCCTTCTTAACGGCTTGAGGAACTTTGCCTAGAGGCGTCGAATCTTCGTCTGTGGGATCAATGTACATGTCTTCAACTTCTTTCTCGTAAGCATTCGCAAAGAGATAGTCTGGCTTCTCTTTCTCGATGAATTTCCCCACAGACAGAACAACCAAGTCAGCAACTGGAAATTTAGAATTTTTAGGAGGAAGAATGACTGCGCCCATGGCGCCATGCACATTCCCTCCCTCTACAGTCCCGGGAGTTATAACGCCTGACTTGAATAAAAAATCAAATAATCTATTTTGTGCGGAATACACCTCATCATTATACGATTTTTTAGGAAAAGTAACCACCTTGCTCGTGCTAGGGACTACTACGATATCCATCTCTGGATGATCGAAGATCATCAAACTTCCGTCAACTGCTTTGCGGATATCTAATTTCATTGTAAGAGGAAGATGTTCAACCTTTTCGGGTGCAGGTACCTCTGGCTCTTCGCTTCCAACCGTTATCGTAATAGGCATTAAAGTTCCATCTCCTTCGCCAGACTTTGGATCTCCAAAATTTGAGCAATAATATCTTCATTAAACTCTCGTTCTTCTTTGTAAGATTCCATCATCGCCAACACTTCTTGCATCTTGGACAGCATGTTTTCGTCTTCTTTGATCATCTGAATGTCTAATGATTCTCCCAAAGCACCTTTTAACCTACCCAACTCCTCATTTAAATAGCACTTAAGAGACAGCCCATTATCACTAAACGAAGTTGCGTATCTTGTAACTACCTCTCTCTGCTCTGGAAGCAAATGTTTTTCGTATTTTTTATTATAGTTCTTAATAAATGTTTTGTAAACCAAATTATCGGTCGGCTCCAATTCGGATAATACTTGTGCAGGCTTTTTTGCTGCCTCTAAGAAATTATTCTCAAGTACCAATCGTTTTTTAATAGGCATTTCTTGACTAAGAATTTGAGAGATCGTCGCAAGAGTCTTATAGCTACTCACAAAATTGCTGAAAACACCAGGAGATAGCTGTCGGTTTACTTGGTCGATCATTCGAGTCTGTGTGTTAAATATTTCTTTCTTGTCCAGAGATGCGTATGCCTTTTTAACTTCGGATAACAACCTATCTATCAAAGAGGAATCTAGCTCGTGCGCTTCGGAAAGTGCCACATATAACTCCCTCTCTTTATATAGAACAGAATTCTTCCCAAAATACTTCTTACATATATTCACGGCCTGTTCTTTACGTTTATGATCCTGGTTCATTACACTTTTTGTAATATCTTGAATCAGCACTTCGTAAAGAAAAGCGGTATTTCTTTTCTTATTGTGTCTACTTTTGTGCGTCTTTTTCATTTTTCTTTTTCTCCAACTGCTCAATGAGCATTTTTATCTCGCGTTGAGACTCCTTCATTTTAAAAACTTTCTCTTCTTCCTTATCATAATTATTACTCACACCCTCCGCAATGCCATTTCCAGTCGTAATTAATTCATCCATTCCTGGAAATAAATTTGTGGCGCCTTGCCACACGTTACGTTTGGTATTCTTTCCTTTCTCCGTGCTTCCCTTCGCCAGCATACTGCGATGGCGTGCGCCATGGCGCCTACGATCATTTTTAGTGGGCTTATACATCCCCTTTTCATAATAATGAACATCATCTCTTTTGCCGGGAGGCTCGGCCAGCAATGGGCCCTCTTCAGGAATGGGCTCTTCGGGGGTGGCAACTCCGCCTTCGTCACCGCCTCCTTCTTCACCAGTGGGAAATTCTTCCATTCCCATGTCGCCCTCTAGATCGGGCATCATTGGCTCACCACCCATTCCACCTTCCAGTCCTCCCATTTCAGAGGCGGCTGCACTTGCTCCAGCGCCACCCATCTCGGCCGCGATATCCATAAGGGCTTGGATCTTGCGATCTGTAAACATCTCTCTCTGATTGCGTAGAAATTCTTCGTCTGTCATACCAAAAACTTTCTGGGCGATCCAGCGTTTGGAAAAATATCCCTCGGTCGCGGCAGATGCCACTCCAAATTTGGTATTCCATGTCTCTAGCTCTTGAAGCTCGGCAATCTTTGAGGGATTGTTTAGAAACAAATCAAAGGATATCAAATCATCTCCTCGAAAACCTAATGTATATAAGTGTACAATACCTATTTTCTCTAACTCTGCTAGGACGGCGCGTTGGAGACGCTGAACTGTTCTGGAGAATCGAATATCTTTTTGGGCCAATGTGGTCTTATCATCTTCGGCTCCCTCTTGGCGTGAAAGATACGCAGGCGGAATTTTAATGGCGGAAAATAGTTTGTCTCTCAAATATTTAACATCATCTATATCGCCGGTATAAGTTCCACCCGGCAAAGCGTCTATTTTAGTATTACTATTACCGCCCCTTACCGGCAAAAAGTAATCTTCTTCGATGCTCATAGGATTGTATCTCAAATCAACACGGCCTGTTTCTTGATCTATCACCTGGTTCCTCTTCATGTTAGTAATGATTTTTTGCATATACTGCTCTACATCTTCTGGGGCTATAGCTCCTACATCAATATAGAACACGCGCCTTTCAGGTGATCGCACTATGCGATATGCCATCATCGCATCTTCCAAGAGAACGAGTTGGCGCCAAATTCTTCGAGCAGGTTCCAAAATAGAAGATCCATAGGGCGTATATTTGTCATTACCAAGAATTCGAAAGTGCGCCATCTGCCAGTTCTCGAACGTAATGCCACCACTATTCCATTGAAACTGTACATAATTAGGATTGGTAGGATCTTCTCCCTCCAACCTTTCTATTTCGTTGGTCGGCAATGCGACAACACCTTTGATACCCACTCCCTCATCGATGTCCAGATATAAAAACATATCGCCATATTTACACATTGTGCGACACCATCCAAACATATTGAAATCTACATTTAAAACCTGACGAAAAAGAGTATCTAGCACGGACTTGATTTCATCATTAGGACACTTAATTCTCAACATCTCCTCGAAAGAGGTAGAGGTGGTCATTTCATCCGCATAAATATCTAAAGCAGATGCTAGCTCAGGCATATATTCCATTTGATCAAAATCTATATACCTTTCGGCGCGTTGCTGGTTGGCAATTGCAGTAGAATTAATACTTTCAAAAGGATTATAAGTAGTTTTCTTAAAATTCTGCCCGCTAGCTGATTTAAACCTAAATTTATCTAAATCTTGTCTCCGCTGGTTACGGATCATTTGAGTTTTTCTAGTGACAATGGGCCCTGAAAAGAGTCTAGTTAGTCTTCTAAATAACGTTGACTCTGAATTCGCCGGGTTTTGGTTGTTGTTTGCCATATTATTTATCCTTTATATAACCAATCATATTCTAAGTATTGCTTCTTATGATCATCTAATTGATCTAACATTCCGTCTCTCTTATAGCCATGCATTCCCTTAATGGTAGTGTTCATCTGTGTGTTTGCGCATATCATACTATTTAGTAAGGCTTTAGTATATTTTATATCTTTTTTAGAAGAAGTAATTACAGTATCTCTTATCCAACAAGCAATTGCTAGACTCATAATCAAATCATCATTATAACTGCGCATTGCTTCGGGCTTCCCATTATTCCATATAAAAGTTTTAAACTCACTTATGGTGCGAGCAGAATAAACAGTGATCGCACTGTTTCTTATAAATTCTTCCATCTTAGCTACAATAAGCGGCCTTGTCTTAGACGAAGTAGTAAATCCGGGCACCGCGTTACTCGTACTTTCCGCAGTAATTTGGTCAATGTATTGATGGGTTGACTTAATTGAGTAATAAATATTCGGATATTCCATATCGATTAGTTTTTCCAGCACACTAAATCCAATATTGTTGTTCTCCACCACCAGCATAGACTCGCCGTACTCGCGGCCCGAAGAATTAAGTAAATTAGCAAACATATCTAAGCTTGGCTTACCTTGATATTCGGCCACAATTTCCATTGTGTTTAGCTTAATAACGTGAAAAACAGAATAATCTCGTCCGTCGCCGCGGGCAACATCTGCGACTAGCAGGTATTCTGCTCCGGGCTGGTATTCCTCCCAAATATGGTAGTTTCTATCGAATCCGGTTCGATATTTAGGATCTCGCACGGCCTTCATCATCCTCTGTATATCTGCGGGATGAATAACAGTCTCGCCAGACATATTAAAGTTGCATTCCAATTCTTGAGCGATATCACGCTTCGACATATTTCTAGTTTCTTTCTCATACCAGTCCTTGTCGCGATCAGGATGCACATCCCATGGTAATTTGGTGGTAAAAAAACTATTTCTTCCCTCGTCTGCATCCACATACGTTTGGTGAAACCAATTGCCTACTCCATTAGGAGTCGAAAGGGCGATGCACCTACCTCCCGTTGAAAGAGTGGGATAAAGTGCTTTCCACATTTCCTCAAGCTCGGGAACATGGGCGGCTTCGTCTACAACAAGCAAAGATAGTGCTTCCGAACGGCCTGCATCTGTAGAGGTTGTAGACGCTTTAATTTGCGACCCGTTGGTAAGTTCAAACGCCGTTCTATTATCTACATTAATATCTGAGATTTTAATCCAATCGGGCATATTTTTGATAAGGGCCTTAACTTTTTTCACTAAGTTGGCAGCAGTTGAAAATTTGGTGGCCACCACTAAAATATTCTTCTCACGCCGGAACAGCATTAGCCACGCAACGTAGCCAGCAGTAATAGTTGAAATTCCTAGTTGGCGCGCCTTTAGAATAACATTAAATCGATGATCATTGTAGCTTTTTAAAAGTTCTGTTTGAAAATCGTATGTCTTGAAAGGAATCAGACCCTTCTCAGGATGGGAGATTTTAGCATAATTATTTAAAAAGTAAGCCGGGTCTTTACCGCACTTAGTGATCTCTTTTTTAACTTCGCTTTTTGAAATATGATATGCCATAACATTTTACTTACTTCTTATCTTATCTCTTCGCCGTTCTTATAATCAAGAATGGTTTGTAGCATTGCGGCCGCCACTGCAATTTTCTCCTGAACCCATTCGGGCACATCCCCGTCGTCTTCGAAAAGAGGATCTAGTTTTTCAGCAAGACCATTTATTCTGTGAAGGTGTCTCCTCATGCGCGCACCTTCTTTGTCGTCTTGCTGATGGTGGCCGTGAGCGTGAGCATGTGACACCTCTTCTTTGATAATCTGCTTTATGCGCTCAGGCGAAATTTTCATGAAGACTTCTCCTCTTTTCGAGTAACATTCTTAGGCTTTTTAGAGTTTCCACCTAGCGCCAACCAGTCTCTAATCGATTTATCGCATAATTCTTCGCCACTAGGGTTCCTCATCTCGACACCTTCCATGCCCTGAATTTCATAGTGCATGTGGGCTTCCACCCACGTATGTACTCGGCTTGTAGTTTGAACGCTTATGCTGACTTCTCCATCTGGCTTGCACTTAAGTGTGTCGCCTGTCACTTTTTTGTAGTGTTTTTTCACGAACTTAAGAACATCCGCTAAAGTCTGCTCAACGTCCTTTTCGAAGTTTTTATCTTTAAGTTCTTTCATGGAAACTTCTCCCTCATAATTAACGATAAGGCGATTACCACTCAACGATAATCCAAATCCGTCATTAACACGAGGATCTTTAAGTTTCACGTCGTAGACGCCTCTTTTCAATCCCATATCTAAAGGCTTTCCCGCTTCGTCGGCGGCGCCATCATACGAATCTGCCATGACTTGTGATATACCTCTTGCAATTTCTTCCGCAGTTGCCATTATAATTTCTCCTTTCGTTGTTCCAAAACAGATTGGCGAATATCTTTCATCACCTTAATTAAGTTCATCAAATCTTTCCTCACCCTTGTAGCAGCAGATGCATTCCCGCTATCACACTTTTCGGCATCTCTTTTTAAAAGAGAAACCATCTTCATCAGCTCATCTACCTTCTGACTTATCACCATCATCCTCTATATCTGGTCGCCATCCCTGTGTCCAACGCTCTTCTCTCCCTTCCACCCACCGTATAAAACATCCGTAACAACAATCCCATTTATTAAAATAAACATCATCGCGGACACTAAAAGAGTATTCGTCACAGACAGGACAAACAGATTTATTATCTTTAGTAAGTAGTTTTTTATCCATTAAAAAACCATTGTATTCTTCCTTCTCGCTCTTAGTCTTGCTTTTCTCGATCTTAGAAACGGCTTTGATCTGACTAATGTATTCTTTTTCTTTATTCTGATCCCAACTCGAAAGAGGATTTTGAATCGCCTCGTCCCCATATTTCTTCTTAATCGCTTGTTCCATCTTAGCAATCTTGTCATAATCTTTGGTCACTCAGGCGTCGCTCCATTTACCGTCTGTATAGATAAGTAAAATATAGTTAAGGACATCGCAATTCCTACCACTGTTCCTGCACCAAACCATAGCGATGTCCAATCAGTACCCGCCTTGTCTAATTTCTCGTTGAGACGATCTATTTCCTGATTTTTGAGAATGATAAGTTTTTTATTCGTTTCGCGCTCAATACGTAAAGAAGATTCAGCAATATCTTTCTTCAATACGCAAGAGTTAGTTGCCTTAGATACTGCATAATCAGTTTTATTATCGCAGTCCTCTTTACTTACTTCATCTTTAGAAATGATTTCGGAGGCGGCCGCCTTATCTAACAGGACGCCATCGAAAGGTGCTTTGGAGCCCTTATCAATGGGAACAATTTCTTGAGAAAAAGAAGCAAAAGAAAAAAACACGACCGTGCATAGTGCTATAAACTTCATTTTTTCCTCCGGCTCACCATCTTTCTTAACTCCTTGGCGAGCACTTCGTTATCCATCTTTCTTAACTCTTCGGTGCGCTCATCAGTTCTCTTAGATATGTCTTCGCTTCTAGTATTAAATCTCTTTTCTGCTTCTTTGGCGCGCTCTAAATGGACATCAATTTTTTCTGTAATGTTTTTTACTTCTTCCTCTTTGGCTTTATTAATAATATCAACCTCTTTCTTGTGTGCCTTGCGAGTTTCATGAAGATTGTCTATCATCATTGATGCCTTCTGCCTAAAGAAGAACCACGTTATAAGGGCATACAAGAGGCTGAGAGGGACATACCAATACGTCTTCACCCAGATGTAGGACTTCTTTAAAAGCGCTTTAAGTGCTATCCACTGAACCATTACGACCCCTTGTAGGCGGACACTATATCTACTGCCGCTTGCGAACCAATATAGAGAAGGCAGATCTCTACCCACTGCTCTGCTGGTACTGCTCCGCTAAATAATGCCACTGTCGCGGTTCCCCATACGAGCAACTTGCGACTCACCAACTTGGCCACTCCTTTGTCTAACATCCCTTTAGGATCTCGCTTTTCTTGTCCCGCAGGAAACGAATATTCGTCTTCTCTTTCTTTTACCATAATTTTCTCCTATATTTCAACGTGGGCGAACCCATTCTTTTTATCGATAACAATCTCGCTATCCACACACTCTTTTAAAGTATCCAGGTGAGATATTAGTATAACAGTTTTAAATTGATTTTTTAACATTTCTAGTATAGAAATAAATCCATCCATATTTTCTGAGTCTAATGCGGTTGCAGGTTCATCTAATATAAATATATCACTGGTTGGTAAATTTCCTATCTTCGTAAGCGCGAGACGAATTGCCATGGCCGCAATAGTCTTCTCAGCACCACTGGCCATCTCTATTAATCTGGGCTCGTGCTTGGGATGACGAATATATATTTCCAACTTCCTTTCTTCAATTTCAAAGAAGATCTCGAAGGGAACAATATCCACCAAAATCTTAGCGACTTCCTCATTAATGAGAGGAAGGCACTTTTTAATAATATCTGAACCAATGCCATTGTTATCCATACATACTTTAAATAGATCATAAGCCGTATACTGATTGCGCAACCTCTTACGATCTTCAATACGCTCGCTCAAAAAGATGATGCGCTGTTCGCAACTTCCCCTACTTTCCATAAGTTCATACATCTTGCCTTCACATGCCTTCAAGCTCTTTTTGGAAGTAGATAAATCTTTTTCAAATGCTCTACGCTTCTTTTCAAGTTTTCCAATTTCCTCTGCCATCTTCTCGTTCTCGTAATACTTCTGCTTCTTATCTTCTAGCAACGAAATCTTGCCGTTAATATCTTTAAGTGTAGAACTGCTTCTCTCTTTTTCCACAATTAGATTAGAAAGGGCGCGCTCATATGTATTCTTCTTTTCCATCAATGATCTAAAGTTTTTAATACGATCCACTATCGCCTTCTCGTCCATATCTCCCAACGAAGAATTCACCTTCTCAATCTTTTTATTAATCTCCACCAAACCACTTTCTGCGGTAGGCACCAATTCTCTCGAACTCATAGCATCCTGAAGAAATCGGCAAGTAGGGTATTGATCCCCGCACGGAACAGTAGATAAGAGAGCAATTTTATCTTTTAAGAATGTACTCTCTCGTTC
>Ga0209434_1001320_pt1 | contig 11278 bp, 1 predicted proteins | sample ETNvirnome_2_300_FD_184068 | JGI IMG/M metagenome (GOLD analysis project Ga0209434, IMG submission 184068) | Marine viral communities from the Pacific Ocean - ETNP_2_300 (SPAdes) (version 2) | ecosystem: Environmental > Aquatic > Marine > Oceanic | place: Pacific Ocean | collected 2013-06-22 | reverse complement strand
CGTCCACGGTCTGCGTGCCAGACAGTGTAATAGCGGCTGTCGTTGCAGCATCCACCGGGGCCTTGATGGCCAGGGCTGCGTCGAGCCCGTCAATTCTGTCTATTTCTACCATGGCTTATCTCTCTTCTCTGTCCACGCCGAATATGAGTTCCCTGACGGGATTGTTGAGATCTCCCTCGCCGGCTCGTTCTGCATACTTGATGCCCTTCCACAGCGCATTGATAGGCAGTTTGGTGAGGACGCCGAAGGAGGTGACCAGGGCCTTCCACTGCGCCTCGGTCATCTCGTTCTCCTCGAGATACTTCTCTATCCCGCCGGCGGCCTGAACCATCTTCCTGAACGCCGAGCCGACGGGCGACACGTTGTAGCCGTAGTCGCCCAGCGCGCCCGAGGCGATGTCGCGAAGGATAGGGATGGTGGTGACGCCGTAGAGCGCCACCCTCTTGCCGGCCCACTCATACCATTCCTCGTCGTCGTCCGGTTCGCCGCCGCGCATCCACTCTTCCATCATCACCGACATGACCAGCATGACCGACAGCCGCGCCGTGACTTCGGGCACCGACTTCTTGGAGATGCCCGAAACCCTGACCACATCCTGAAGCCGGTTGTACAGCACGTTGAAGAAGGTGCCGAACATGTAGAAGATCTGCTGTGTCGGGCCTCCCCTCTGAACCACTGCCATGTCCTTGGTGCCGCCGCCGGCTTGTGCCTGCCTGACGATGGCATCTGCATAATTGACGGCATGTTCTTCGCTCTTGCCCTGATCAAGGGCCTGTTCATAGGCGCCGTGCCATGTGGACTGGTTGACGATCTTCTGGACATAGGCGATGGGCAGAAAGGCCTTCTGTCTGGTACGGGCCAGCCGGCCCTTGAGGCCGGTCTTGCCGAAGGCTTGGTTCTCCATGTTCCTGATGTCGCGATCAAACACGGAGGTCAGGTGACGCATCTCACCGGACTTCTCGTTGGCGAACTTCCAGTGCTCACCGACCCTGCGCCAGTTATAGGTCAACGGCGCGTAGGATTTCATTAGCCCGATCATCCAGTACTTGGGCCCGATGGCGTCGATGGTCGTAAACGTACCGAACAACTGCATCATCGAGGTGCCCAGGTTCAGGCCCATGGCAACAATCGAGACCCCGTCCCTGACGTGCTTCATGGTGCCGTCGATCATGCTCTGCTCTTGCAGCGCGATGGCGTCATTGGCCACGGTCTTCAACCATGGGCGCAGGGTATTGTACATGTCGTTGCCGAACTTCTCTTTGACCAGCCTCTCGAAGTCAGGATGCTGAATGATCTTGTCGGCGTTGTAGACGGCCTCGGCGTGCGTGATGAAGTGTATGGTCTCGTAGAGGTGCTGGCCGATACCGTCCAGGCGGAACAATAACGGGCGGCCGCCGACACCCTGGCGCATTTCACTGGCCGATGCGGTGGCCTCGGGCTTGATGTAGTTGTTCTCGAAGATGGCTGTCTTGTTCTGCTGATGCTCTTGCGATATGCGGCTCTTGTCAGGATCGTAGATGGCGGGATAGTAGCCGCCGTCATACCAGCCGTGCTTGGTCTCGAATGGCAGGGCCTCGACCTTAGGAGGACGGATGCCGGTGAGCCTCTGCTTCACATCGGACAGCGGCTTGTAGAGGACGTTGATCTCGTTCCAGATCGTCTGCACCGCGTCCCAGTCTGCCTTGTCCATCCAGTCATCGAGGAACTCCATAACCTTCTCTTCCGTCCAGCCGAACTCGGCCTCGCCGTTGACGACACGATCTATGTTGCCCTGGTTGCCCATATTGAGGGCAATAGCGATGATGTCCCGGCCCCTGAACGTCTGGCCCAGCATCTCCACCTTCTGGTTCCACTTCGCCTTCTGCTTCCTGGGCAGTTCGTCGAGCATCTTGAAGATCTTCTCGTGCATTTCCTTCCGCAGGTCATAGGCGGCGTTCTGTGCATCGACGAAGGGCTGGAACAGCCACTGGTGGAGCGTGCCGGCAACCTCTCCATCAAGCCACTTGCACAGAAATTCTGGCTTGGTCAGGGTGGAGTTCGCCCAAGTCGCTTTCCTCATCCACTTCTGGAACCCCTCCAGGTTCCGCATCTTCTGCGGCGTCTTGTCCTTCAGGTGAACGTCGGCGGTGTCCTTGACCTGATCGATCACCTTCTGGAGGTCGCGCTGTTCCTTGGCCCTCATCAGCTTGTTCTTCTTCATGGCCAGATGGTCGAGGTTCTTGACCGCGTCCCTCAGTTCCCGCAACTCGGTGATGGTCATGGTGCGGTAGTTCTGTAGTTCGGCCTCGTTCCTCAGCTTGTCGGGGATGGCAATGGGTTCGCCGGCCAATTCCTGTTTGGTGATGAAGGCGCCGAGAGCATCCATCTTCTCGATGGACTTCAGAGATCTCTTTCGGAAGGACGTGCCCTCGAGAAGCTGGTCGATGGCGTGCAGGTACTGCTCCTCGCCGGCCTTGCCTAACTGGATGCGTTTGTTCTTCTGGCCGAACTTGATCAGGTAGTTGCGGATCTTCAGTTCCTCTTCCCTGACCCTGTGGGCCTCGCGATATAGTTCGTGGTTCAGGATCCGACGTTGCTGTGCCTGCGCCGCGGCCGCGAAGTCATTGTTAGCTACCGCCTCAGCGGCCTCTCTGGCGGCTCTGGCTTCCGCCTGACGGTACTTCTCTGGCCTGACCTTGATGATCTCTATGGCCTCAATGCGCTCCCTGGCGGCGTCCTTGAGGATCCTGGCGGGGGTTCTGAGCGGCTTTACCCCTGCGCGCCTGTTCATAACCTTCAATTCAGTCAGCAGGAACGCCGCCTTCTTGTCTGAATTAAGGCTCTTGGCAGCCTCGGGGCCCAAGGATCCATCGTTCAGCATGTCACCGAAGATGGCGCCCATGCGCCTGTCGGTCTCTTCCTTGATCGTCGTCTTGATCGGCTTCGATTCCGCCAGGGCCTCGACCATCTCCTGGCCTGAGGCGAACCCGAAGTAGGGCGCGATGTCGTCGGGCGGCAAGCCGTCCTTCCTGGTCAGGTTGCCCAGCGGCACATCGGTCAGCAGCTTAACGCCGGCGGTGGACATCTTATGCCCACGGATGTCCTCGGGCACCTCAGAGCCGTCGAGCATCTCGCCGGTGGACAGGAAGTGGCGCGCACGGTAAACGTCCCTCGCCTCGACCTCGGCCTTAACGTCGGCCTCGATCTTCTCCCGGGCCTCCTTCATTTCCTTCTTCTTCTCGCGCTTCAGTTCGGCGAGGGCCTTCTGCTCGAGGTCATCCCGGGATGCCTGCACGGACACCTTGTAGCTTTCCAGGTATTCCTGGTAGGCCTCCTCGCTCTCAAAGTTCTCCCTGTCCATGACCTCGAAGACCGGGGCATATTCTTGGTTCTCTTTGGCCTGCAAGATGGCCTCGTCTGATGCCAGCATACGATCGAATACGCCCCTGATCTCGTCGTCCAGTTCGACGTTCAGTTGGGTCAGGGTCTTGTAGATATCCTTGAGCCACGCCTTGAACGAAGCGAAGGCGCCCCGCAGTTCCTCGGACGGCGCCTTGCCCTCGAACAGGTAGGCCTCAAACGCCCGGGCGAACTTCTCGTGCTGCTCGGTGGTGATCTCTGCCCCAGGCTCGACGCCCAGGAAACGACGGACGGCCTCATAGTCGGCCTTCATGCGTTCCGTGGCGTTGGGATCCTGCACGAACTTCGTCATCATCTCGAGGAAGAAGTGACCACTCTCGTGCATGAACGTCGAGCGGTTGGCCTTGCCCGTCAGGGTGATCTTGAAATATTTCCTGTCGGGCGTGAACTGGATTAAGCCGCGGGTCTCTTCGTGGGCGAGGGCGGTAATGCCGACCTCTGCATTCGTGAGGTGCTTGCCATCGGCGTCAATGATCCTACCATCAGCAGTAAGCGCCCACCCCTTTCTGTCCTCGGCCACGACGGTTGCTTGATGGTCGTTCTTCCTGGCCGCGAAGGACCCGCTGCCGCGGATCCCCTCGCTCACCTTCTTCCTGAACTTGACGTTGAATGGATGGATGCCGGCGCCGACCATCGCGTCCATGAACTGCTGAGGTGTCACGCCTGCGGTGAGGTCGCCACCAGCTTGCTTCAGCGTGGTGGTCTCGGCCGCCAGCTTCCGCACGACGGCGTCATACTCATCGACATCAATGCCAGGGGTGTCTCGAGTGATGGCTCCTGAACGCACGTCGTTCTCAAAGAGTATGGTCTGGAGGCGCATGCTTTCCCTGGAGCGCCGCTCCTTGCGTTGCGCCGTGGTCTCCTCAAGCGCGAGGCCCTCACTACTCGGCAGTTCGCCAAGGGCTGCATCAATGTCGGCATCGCCGGTCATAACAAACTCAAGCGGCAGCAGGTCAACCTTCTGTTCCGAGTATCCCCTCTCGGCCAGCGTCTTGCCGGCGGCTCCCTCGCGGAAGTTAACCCAACTGTTCTGCCCACGGGTCTCCGTGGTAATTGCCCAGCGCGCCCACGGGTCTACCGTCATTTCCATATGCGTGCGCCACGCCGCCTCTTCCCCTCTCGGGCCGAAGGTCGCCGTCGTCATCGTATGTGCGTAGTAGTCGTGGACGGCACGGAGCAGGTCATTGATCAGCAGCGGGGCACCGTTCATATCAACACGGCCTGACGGCTCAAGGAACGGGTGCCCCTCAAAGGTCTCGCCCGGGGGCCCAAATGTTTCCGCCTCGGTGCCATAGATGTACAGGTGGTTGTTGAGGATCACATCCTGGCGCATCTTCTTCGATGACACCTTGCCCTTGGAATCCTGATACGGCTGACCCTTGCCCTTCCATACCTCAACCTTGATCGGCAGGGCCTCGTACTGGCGCAGCAACTCAGCCGCCGCCGCCTCATAGGCGCGCAGCACGACAGGGTCGTCCATGGCGTTAAGGCGCAGGCCTTCAAACGCATCGGCTATCCGCGTCTGTATTTCCTTCTGATCTTTGGTGGTTGTGGTTGCCGGCTTGGCGCCCTTGACGGCGCGGCCGGCGAGGCTGGAGGCTACCCTTTGGCTTGATGCGGAGGCTTGGTCTTTCGCTGCGGGACGGATGTCGCGACGTATGTCCCCGTAGGAATGGGTTGCTCCATCTCCACTTCCGTAAGCCCAGATTCGGTCAACTCCTGGCGTATGATTTGTTGAGCGATTTCCAAGGGATTTCCTGGCCCTTCTTGAAGCTTCGATAAAATCTGCGATCGATTCAAGGTCATTTGGGTCTCCAAGATAATAGGTCTCAAGATAACCGTCGGTAATTGTCAAGCCGAAGAGCCCAGAATCATCGATGACCTTCTGAACTTCCCCCCGAGACATTGGTTTAGTGAGGTGGAAACGTACCACAGATGTATTGTAACTTCCATCCTTATATTGATGGCCGACCTTAGTGCGGTTCGCTTTGCCCGTCCTGACGTGCATCTGTTCTTGTGTATAGTTGTCGGCAAACCGAGCAATGGCGGCTAGCGCAGCCTCACGATCTCGCTCCGTAAACGAAAGCGTTACGCCCAATGACGGCTCGATTTCGCCACCGTATAGGCCGGTGGCCGGCGTTACCTCGACCTTCGCCGACTTAATACGTTCGGTCAGAACACGCAGGGTATCGGCGGCTATCTCTTGCAGCAGGAGCGCCGCGGCTTGATCCCCGCCCCGCGCCCGGGCGGTGAGTTCGGCGACACCGGGGAGCGCCAGGGCGTTGTCAGTCGCCGCCGACAGATTAAGCATAACCTCGCTTCGCACCGCGGCGGCGGCTCTCTCTGTTCTCAGCTTCTCCAGGCGCCGCGCTGCACGGTTCAGATGGGGCGCTTGTTTGCTGTCTGGATCATAAGAGGATCCGGTCAGTCGCTCGGCGCCGGCATCGATAGGAGCCCCGCCAAGCAAGGTGTTAAAGTCAGGAACGCTGTCGATCTCTTCATGCGACAGATCCCCATCTTGCAGGATCTTGAGCGCGCCGCGGGTCTCCCCAGCCTCGTCGGCCTTCTCATATAGCGCCTTCGTCCAAGACCAGATGGTCTCCTGCACCTCGGCCGGCGTCCAGTTCTCCCCCGTTGACTTCGTCAGTGACTTGGCCGCCGCCCTGGCCCGGGCTGACATGGCTAGGTAACCTGAACTCTTGTGCGGCATCGGCGCCGAATAATTAGAGGCGAACACTTCCTGGTCAACCCCAGAATAGTTTGCCATCCAGGCATCGTTGGTCACCTCGTTAAAGAACCCCAGAAGGTTCAGCATGAACGAATTGACCTTCGGCCCTGATATCGAAACATCCAAGTCAATGGCCGTTTGATCTTCGGCCTGGAGGGCACGCAACGAATTGCCAAGCCACGCCTCCATGACGCTGGCCTCGCCCTTATCGCCCTGGACGTTCTCGCCTATGATCCGACTGATCATAGCCGTATCCGTCGGGCGCCCTGCGGCAACCCACCCATTCCATACATTTACAGCGTTCTCGATATTACTTTCGACAGACTGCTGCGGCGACAGAGCGGCAAGCAACGCCGCGAACCTTGGCGCGTCCTCACCGTAGATCCGACGAAGAGCGGCCACGCTCCTCAGATACCAGCCGCGTTTGGCCCTGCCGGCTATAGCGACGGCCGCCATCTCCTGAACCGACGGCATCTTGTCATACAATTCCACGATCTTCTTGGCGCGTGCGAGGTTAAGCTGGGCGACCTCATCGTCCTGCAAATACGGCAGCACCTTGGACAACCCCGGCACCCTGGCCTTCAGCTTCTTAACCCGCGCCTTGTCCTTCTTGGTCAGCTTGTACTTGTGCGCCGGCACCGGCTTGGCGTCCTCTATGCTGACACCGGGAACCTCACTCTGAAAGAGGATGCGCTGCTGGAAGTAATGCTCCGATTCTATGTGCTGCAATTCCTCGGACGTGTAAAACCCGTACTCTTTCAGAACCTCATCTTTCGTCCAGAACCTGCCCTCTCCATCGATAAAGCCCTCTTCTGGATCTTCATCTAAGAACCCCTCTTCGTCAGCAATGTTGAGATAAGCCTCTCCGTGGTTTGCCCCGTCAACGGTGGCTCCTGTCTCCCTGTCCCTAAGAGCCGGGATAAAGTCTGCTTCAACGACCCGTGCGTTTCTCTGGAACAGGTCGTTGGCCGGGAACGGCTGGCCTGATCGCAGAACATCGAGAACACGCTGGGTGTACTCGACGGTCTCCTCGGGCGTAATCTGTTCGCTGAGAAACTTGGCCTTCATCTCAGCCCTAAGGGCTTCGACATCTCGCGCCGATATCTCGCCGGCCAGCAACTGTTCCTTGATTGCCTCTAGCCTAGCACCGGCTTCCTTAGCGGCTTCGCCTCTCTTGGTGATCTCGGCGTTTAACTTCTGAAGTTCCTCAGTAGCCCTGTCGAAGAAGGGGTCACCGGGACGGCCGGTTTTGAGGATAGCGCCGACTTCTTCTATGAGGCCAGCCAGCGCGGCCTCGTTTTCCGACGGCGTTCTCTCGCCGGCGAACTGGATGATGTTGTCGCCCCCCTGCTGCAAGACCCTCAATGTGAGGGGCCACTCCTTCTCTCGGGTCTTAGCGGCGTTCCGCACGTCCAATTCGGTAGCTATAGAGTCGTGCCACACCTTCTCTGCCGCCTTGGTCGCTTCTTTGGCGGCGACGAGGGCGGCGCCCAACTCATCCCGGCGTTTCGACTCTTCAGCAGTGATGGGCCTCAACTCTTCCGCCGACAAAGGTTCATTGAAGGCATCCCAGGCTTCCTTGGCTTCTGCTTGTCTGGCCTTCGCTTCGTTGTGGGCAATCTTGGCCTTATAGACTTCGGTCTGTTCCGGTGAGTCCCCCGGGCGGCTTAACGGCGTGGCAAGTTGTTCCCCTTCACGCTGCACGTCCAGAGTCTGGCGCGCATACAATTCCTCAGGCGTGGTGCCTAGTTCGCCGGCGATCTTGCGGAAGAAGGCGGCGTGTACCCTGCCCTGCTGGTCGGCGACCTCGGCGGTCTCGCCGGCCTCCATGGCCGCGGTAGAAATGTCCACATAGACCTGATCCTCGGTGAGGTCGATGCCCTCGGCGGCGGCATCCTCGACCAGCGCCCGGGCCTCTTCCATGGCGACCTGAGCCTGTCTTGCGGTCATCTCGTCGGGGTGGAACCTGATGTCCTGGCTCAGTTCGGCGAAGCCCTCAGACGGCGCCAGTTCCGTGGCCAAGTCCTCGATGGAGATCTCCACATCGGCACCGTCCTGTGCCTCTTCGATGGCCTGCAAGATGGTCTCTGACGGCGCGGCGCCGGCGGTCTGGTAGTAGGTGATCAGCACGTCCTTATCGATATACACCTCCTCGATGGTGCCGTAGTGCTCCTTGATCGAGGTGACGAACTTCTTCATCTGGTCGGGCAGGCGCTCCATGGTCTTGCTGTTCACGGCGGTCTCGCTCAGGGCCATCATGGCCTCTTGCCGCTGGACGGCGCGCTTGGCCGCCTGGATCCTCTGATAGGTCTGGATAGACCCGCCGGTAGCGGCGAAGGAGGTGCCGACCTTGGCGCCCATGACAAACGAGTGCCCGACCTGCTTGGTGTTCTCCCACCAGTTGGTGTCCTTCCCGAGGGCTACGGAGCCGGTGATCAGGGCTATTTCCTGAACGGCCTCGACGAAACCTTCCGTCGTGCCGGTCCTGATCATGTTGCGCCCAAGCCTGGTGAGCGCCGCACGGACAGTCGGGACCTTCAACATCTCCTTGATGCCCTTGCGGGTCATCATGGATTTCAACTGGTGGAAGCCCGGGATCATCCGGCCCATGACCTTCAGGGTTGCCACCTCAACCGCACCATTGAAGGTGCCGACCATGAGAGCAATGCCACGGGCCGTGTCCACGTCGACCTTCTTGCCGTTCTCGTCGGTGAGGTTGCGGTACTCGGCGAAGGCCAGACCAGCCTCCAGCTTGCCTGTCTCGAGTGCGGCGCCTGTCAGCATGCCGGCACCGAAACCACCAATGGCGCCGGCGGTGACGGTGATCGGTGCGAGAGGACCGCCGGCAAGACCTGCCGCGGCGCCCATGGCCGTGCCTGTGGCGACCTCATCCCATGTCCGTCCCATGATTGTCATCATCAAGGGAAGCTGTTCCGAAATATCCCCCGGCCAGGAGCCGAAGAAGCCGAGGTCGTGTTCCTGATCGACGCCGGCCGATGCGGCCGCTTCGCGCTGAAGCTGTTCAAGGCGCTCTTCGTCGCCGTGCCTAGCGGTGCCCCAGATAAGCCGGTTGCCGATGTCGGACATCTCGACGTTTCTCTCGCCGGTAGCCCATCGCCTGGACAGGGAACTGAGGATCTTCTCGAATGTGCCGAGGGCGTCGACATCGTCGTGGATGACCTGCGATGTGTCTATGTTGGACACCGCCTCCCGAAGCATCGGCAGGTCGAGGGCCTTCTGCTTGATGTCCCTCGCCTTGGCCTTGTTGGCGAAGGCCTCGGATTCCTGCTCGACGATATTGGCAGGAATACCCAATTTCTGACCCGTCTTGATGTCCGTGGCGCGCTTGTCGGGGTTAGTCTTGAGAGCGTTCTCCAGCACCACATCCTTATCGCTGTTACCAACCTCAGTGGCCGCTTCGCGCAAGACATCAGGGTCGAAAGTCTTCGGCGTGACGGTCTGACCGAGTCCTATGTCACTCCTATCATCTATTTCCCTGACAGATTCTCGCAGTACGTTTAAATCTAAGGGCCCTCCCATTATTGTTTCCCCGCCTTCTTTTCCGCCAGTAGACGAAGATAAGTCGCCCGGATGTTGAGCAGGGTTCTCAATGTCATGGGCCGTTTCTGCTTCTCAGCCTCCTTGAAATATGCTGAAAGTTCGGTCTGTGGGATACCTGTGGCATCTGAGATTTCTTCCCAGTTCTCTTCGTCCAGGTCGAGACGGAACTTCTCTTCCTGGGCGGTGCCCAGGAACTGGATGCGGCGGCCCGTCTTCTGCATCACAGCTATGCGCCTGATGCCATGAACCTTGACGCCGGCACCCGTGCCTTCGATATAGCCTTCGAGGAGCAGGCCGGCCGCGAACTTGTCGGCCTCGGGGCCTGTCACGGCATGGCCCTCGCCAATCTGCTGTTCGATATATCTACGCATTCGTTTCCCAAGGGAGCCGATGATTTCCTTGTCTGCATTCTTCTTCAGGCCCTGGCTCTTGATGATCGATGTCACCGCCCTGTTCCCATTAGCCTCGGATTCAGTGCCGCGCTGAATGCGGCGCAGTTCCTTCTGGTCAGCACCCTTCAGACCCGAAATAAACCGCTCTGCCCGAGCGTAGTCGTCTTCTGGCAGGAGGTTGAAATACTTCCTCCTGAACTGCAAGCCAGTCATATTTGAAAGTTTCTCTTGCTCTGCCGGGGTAGACATTAGGATATCGTTTATGGCCGCCTCGGATTCGGGCGTCGGCTTCGGACGCTTGCCACTGCGGAGCCGTTTTGCCATCTCATCGATGAGCGCCATGCCATCGGCGCCGATGCGCTGGCGGAGTTCCAGTTTAAGGTCTATGGCGCTTTTCGTTCCCTTGAACCGCCTGACGATCTCCTCGGCCTCCTTCATGGCCTTGTCCTCGGCCTGCTGTTCGTGCCTCAGAACCCTGAGGGTTTCCTTCTCGACATTATCGTAGTGACCTATAACGCGCTGGCGCAGGTCATGGCGGTACTTGGGAGGCGCCTTGCCGGCCTCCTCGAGGGCGCGGGTTCTCGTCCACCCCTTGTCCTTGGCCTTGTCCATGATGCCGTCTTCGCGGGTCACCAGATCGACCTCATACTGCTCGGCCTTGTTTCGACCCTCCAGGGTGCGGATCATCTTCGAGCGTTCAGCGTCCTCGATAAAGTCGGCAGGGTTCGGGTTCTCAGGATCCTTGGTGTAGCTGTAGCGTCCGGTCTTCGGATCCGTGGTGCGTCCACGCTTGAGCATCTCCAGGGCGCGCTCTGTCTCCATGTTGGACACCACGCCGACCCCGAAGTCCTGAATGAACTTCTCGCCCATCAGCAGGCCCTGGCGGGGCGTGATGTCGCCGTTGTTGACGGCCTGGGTGATCCAACTTTGAACGGTATTAAACACATGCCCCTGGAGGAGCGGGTCGTCCATGGCGATGGCGGCGGTCAGGTTGTTGCGCACGTTCCGTATCAGGTTGGCGGCGTTGATCTCATGGCCGCGGGACTTGGCCTTCAGCCGCGTGCGCTCACTGCCCCTGGCCAGCAGGTCGGAGTACTTGGCATCGGACATGACGCGGTTCTCTGGATTGGAGATACCTGCCCCGATCTTGCCCCACGCAGCACCCATGCGCTTCTCATATTCGCCCTGCATCTCGCCG
>Ga0209434_1001318_pt1 | contig 11299 bp, 13 predicted proteins | sample ETNvirnome_2_300_FD_184068 | JGI IMG/M metagenome (GOLD analysis project Ga0209434, IMG submission 184068) | Marine viral communities from the Pacific Ocean - ETNP_2_300 (SPAdes) (version 2) | ecosystem: Environmental > Aquatic > Marine > Oceanic | place: Pacific Ocean | collected 2013-06-22 | reverse complement strand
AACTTCTCCAGTCCTAGGGTGTTCATGAACTCCTTGTCTGCTACCTCTTCTATACCCCAGGTTCCTTTCGCTCGGAACCCAAGGAGGTTGAGTACGACCAGAATATGCTTGTCATCGCCCTTCTTTTCCCAGATCCTGTCGGTAGAAGGGTAGCCTCCTATCAACATCCTCGAGGGCGCCATGGAGTGCTGGGTCTTGTATACTTCGTAGTCCAGCTCTCCGTAGCAGAAGATGTAGTCGTAGAGATCAAGGCTAGAGGCTGGCACGTGGGGAGAGTTCCCGTTAGCATGGGGGGTGCCGAAGAGTGTAACCCCGTACTTCTTGCACTTCTGTGCCATCGTGTAGAACCCCAAGTGAGCTTCGATCCTGTTGTCATCAACGATAACTATGTCGTAGTTCTCGAAGTCGATCTCTTTGAAGGCGTCCTTTCCTACCTGGAGGTCTCCCCACTTAGGGTAGCCTGGTCCATGGATGATACGGAAGAGGTTGTCTCGGTTCCGGTTGATGAACACAGAGCGGATGTCGTGGTCTCCATACCACTCGGTCTTGGGGCTCATCTCTCCCAGCATGTACACGTCCACTGACCCCTTTGCAGCTAGGCGAGGGACCAGAGGCTGTAGCTTCTCAGCACACCTAGGAACTGTGAGTACTAAGAGTGTTCTCATACAGCCATCTAGCGTAGCTCAGGTCCCTAGGGGTGTCGATGTTCACGTAGGTGTCTGAGGACATGATGTAGGGGCGGGGAGCTAGTCCCCACTTACTAGCACTACGGAACAGTGCCTCTGTGGTCATGCCGTAGAGAGCACCGTTACGTATGAACGCTTGAGGCTGAAGGTCCTGTCTTCTTGCCTCGATAGCCTCGGGAAAAAAAGGAAGCAGTTTGTTGTCTTGGATGTATTTGAGCCTTGATGGGTGGTAATGGCCTGCCAGGACCACGGAGACAATATGCTCACACTTCTCACGCAGCATGATTCCTATGAACTCGTCGATGTTCTTCGTGGTAGTGAAGGGAGCAGTGCACATGCACTCGATGATGATGTCTGGCTTGTACTTGTTAGCCATGACTATTAGCACCTCAGCAGAGGTGGTATGGTCCTGTGCTAGGTCAGGGTCACGATGGTGCACTTTGACTCCCTGCTCCTCACAGAGACTGGCAATCTCTCTGTCCTCAGTGGAGACTATGTAGTCTGTCAGGAGATTACTCTTGGACATTGCATCGATAGACCACTGTAGGAGGGGCTTGCTCCCTACCTTCTGGAGGTTCTTCCTGCGGATCCCCTTGGAGCCTCCACGTGCTAGTGTGACACCTAGAATCTCCATCAGTAGACTCTCAAGGGACCTAGAGTTAGGTCATGGTCACGGAACTGCTCCATGAGGGTGCCAGCGTACTTCCTAGACACCGCATTGTAGTCGTCCTTCTTATCGTAGCTCCACCCCCACCGTTTTGTCCACACAGTAGAGTGGTCAGCGTTTCCGATGATCCTCTCAGCTGCCTTGTTCCCTGCTCGTGCTGCTTTTAGAGCAGTGGGTGAGTGGTGCATCATACCGAAGGACTTCTTAAGCAGAGGGACATGACCTCCGTGGATGAAGGGGATGCACACGTTCATGATACCCAGCTGGAGGAACTGCATGCAGATGTCATCCCACGCATGGATCATGTGGTACTCATCAGTGGGAATGATAGAGCTGGTCCGGTACTTTTCGAGGTTCAGTGCGACGGCCATCCAGTTGGGGATCTCGACTGCAAAGGGACGTTGTGGGTCCCACCTTGACATGTTTACACAGCTAGGTCGGTACCAGTGAGCAGGAGGGCTCTTGACCAGGGGACTTCGGCCTACGACCATCAGCTTGTCTACGCCTGACGTGTAGTCCCTCTGGGCATCACCTATGTTGAACCCCAGATCTTCAGCAGCTATGTTAAATCCCACGGTGCCAAAGTCATTAAAATTTCCCGACAGAAGCTTATCTCCGAGGTCCTCATGACATCCTTGGAAGAGGAAGCAGTCAGTCTGGAAGATGACCAGCCACTTGCAGTCAGGGAAGTACTGCTCCAGCCAGTCGCTTGCCTTCTGTATACTCCATTGTAGTCCTCGAGTGTCGTTCTCTAGGAAGTTGATGCCCTTTTCAGTACAGATCTCCTGACCTTGGGCTACGTCCTTCTCATCAGAGAAGTCATCCACGGTGAGCTTGATCCACCTGTCTCCAAACTTGTCCAAACATATAGGAACAAAGAACTCTCCGAAGAGGTCGTAGTTGTTCCTACTAAACGCGCCACATGCTAGCTTTCCGTTCATCTTCGATCATCTCCTCTATCAGTGACTCAAAGGAGATCTCAGGCTCCCAGTCTATCAGTGTCTTAGCCTTGGAGGCGTCGCCTTGGAGGTATGGAAGTTCCTCTCTCCGAGTATACCTAGCATCAAAAACAATATAGTCCTTGTAGTCCATGTGTAGGCTGCTGAACACTAGCTTACAGAGGTCTCGGACTGAGTGTGTCTTGCCAGTAGCAAGTACTAGGTCCAAAGGTTGGTCCTGTTGAGCTATCATCCACATCCCTCGAACGTAGTCCTTAGCGTGGCCCCAGTCCCTAACTGCATCAAGGTTGCCAAGGGCAAGAGTCTTCTGTTTACCTTCGGAGATAGCTACTGCTGCCTTGACTACCTTGGCAGTGACGAAGTTGCTGCCCCGTCTAGGACTCTCGTGATTGAAGAGGATGCCGTTGCTACAGTGCATGCTGTAGGATATTCGGTAGTTACGGACAAGGTTGTACGCATACACCTTGGCACAACCGTAGGGTGACACGGGTACCATGGAGGTGGTCTCCCGCTGCTTGTTGTCCTCATCTACCCCTAGTCCAAACTGCTCTGAGGAGCCAGCGTTGTAGTACCTGGCGTCTGGACAGAGGGCGAGCATCGCCTCTAGCATGTTCAGGGTGCCTAAGGCAATGGTGTTGGTGGTGTAGATAGGCTGGTCGAAGCTGATACGAACGTGCGACTGGGCTGCCAGATTGTAGATCTCTAGGGGACGAGATTGTTGAAGGGCCCTTGTGAGAGAGGCCATGTCTGTGACATCAGCATGGACCAGGTTCAGGTCATCAATTATGTGATTGATTCTGGACGTCTGGTTCTCTGCTACTGAGTTCCTCTTGACTGTGCCCCATACCTCGTATCCCTTGTCTAGTAGAAGCTCAGCTAGATAGCTGCCATCCTGTCCACTAATGCCTGTAATCAGTGCTCTCTTAGGTCTCACTTTATACCTCTTCTATTCGCATCGTCCTATCATCGATCAGTACGTCGTATTGGGGCTTCTTGTGCTTCGTCTCTAGACGATGGTACTTCACTCCCCAGTCTGTCAGTTGGGTGAGGGTGAGCTCTTCGTAGTCTGTGGCAGTGGTGTTGCCTCGAGCTGTCCAGTAGACGATGGTGTGCCCCTCGTCATGGAGTCTGTTGATCTTTGCTATCTGTGATCTCCTAGGGATAGCCTCGCTATAGTCCCTAGATGCAGGTGTGATACAGATAGTCTCGTCGATGTCTACGTAGATGATCACCAGACTGACTTGCCTCCATCAATGACGATATTTTCACCAGTCATGTAGGAACTGGCATCAGAGCACATGAAGGCCACGGCCCCCTTGTACTCTCCTACCTTGGCCATTCTGGCCATGGGAATGAGGTTGGTGAGTCTCTTCACGAAGTCATCAGGGATGTCCTCTCTGTAGACTCCAGTAGGACTGAGACAGTTGACTCGAATACCATTCTCTGCGAAGTAGACAGCCATGTACTTAGTCATTCCTATGACTGCCCACTTGGCAGCAGAGTAGGTGATGGGCTTTACTGGCTGCTTGTCGTCAGCCAGACCATCTTTCCTATAGATCCTCTGGTCTGGTGCGATGACACCTAGATCCGAGGAGATGTTGAGGATCACTCCCTTTCCATTGCTCAGCATCCTATTGACTACTGCCTGTGACATAAAGAAGGTTCCATTCAGTGCAGCGTCCAAGTTCTGGTGCCAGTACATAGCAGTCATGGTTTCGAATCGTGCCTCGTCCAGTCTGGTTCCTCCCTTCTTGACCTTGGGATCTCGAGCTGCATTGTTGATCAGGATGTCGATCTTCCCATGGTACTCATAGATCTTGGAGACGATTCTCCGTACTTCGGATGGGTCTGTGATATCCAGGGTATCCCAGAAGACTCGTGGGCCGTGTGCCTCCATCAGAGACTCGCCGTTCGCTTTGACACGGTCAGCATGGTGGTCCAAGAGAACTACATTACACCCTTGTTCGAGGAGAGCCTCAGCATGCTGCGGCCCAAGGAACCCTCCACCTCCAGTGATGACAGCTACCTTGTCAGTCAGGTCAAACAAATTTTTCATGTAGGTCCTCGAAGTAGTCCATGTGCTTGATGATGGTTTCCATTTCTTTTCCGGTCTCGCCTCGAGCTGTCTGTAAAGTGTACAGTACGTCAGACAGGTCTCTAGTTGAGAGCCACTTGAAGATCTCCTTGAAGGGGGCTCGGCCTTCACCTGGGGTGACATTCACTCCGCCGTAGTTCTTGTCCTTCAGGTGGATGCAGTCTATCTTGCCTGCATAGTACAGGGTCTCTAGGAACTCCCTGTGTGGTCTCCACCAGTCAAAGGTAACCCCTTCAGCAGTGACACCTGTTAGGTTCCCTATGTCATAAGTCACAAACAGTCTGTCGTGATCTACCAGGTCTAGGATATCCTCGGCCCAGAAGAGGTCTAGTTCCAGGGACACCTCTAATGTAGGGTACCTTCTTAGTAGGTTGTGTAGATAGGCTCGAATCTGTTTTCGGCCTCCGAACCTCATGCTACTAGCTTCCAATAGGGGAAGGCTAAGCTTGTTGTAGCCCTGACCAAGTACTGCTTCAGCAATAGGGAACATGTGGTCTTGAAAGAACTTACCCTCGGCAATCCCCGAGTTGTTCATGACGTCCAGACCAAAGGCAGCTATAGGCAGATCTCTAATGTCCTTGGTAAACAGAGGATTGTCTTCGAAGCGCTCTTCAGTGACTAGCCACTCTATGTGAGTTAGACCCATGTCCTCTAGAAGCTCAAACTCATTTCTCCAGTCACCTTCTGGGAACTTCTGGATGAAGTTGTTGACAGGAGGTAGCAGCCTTCCCTGGATGATGCCCATGTTCATGGCGCTTGTACCAGTTCAATGTGATTACCATCAGGGTCTTGACAGAAGACCATTTTGAACCCGTTGGGGAACGTCTGGGGTACACAGTTGTATAGTACCTCTTCCTTAGTTTCTTCGTAGAAGGTGTCTAGGTTAGAGACGGTGAAGGCTACATGAGTGATCCCAAAGTCGTTGATCTTGTTGCTCCTCTTGCGTCCTCTAGGGAACTCCCAGTTCAGGAGCTCTATGATCCCACCTTCGCTGTCTTCTAGTTTGACTACCTCTATTCGAGCACCTCGGTGTCCCAGGGCATCGTCCAGTTGTTCTCCAGATTCTGTCTGCCAGTACACGAGTCGCAGTTCCAATAGGTCCCGGTAGAACCTGACGGCTTTAGTCATGTCAGTGACTACGATACCTGTGTGTCTGACCCTCATAGCTTCTTGGTGCCTGTGGCTAGTAGCATGGGCTCCTTGGAGAAGCGCAGCAGCTTGTTGATCTTGCTCGAGACTTTCCAGGGAGCTTTCTTGTTGGGTGCGTAGGGTAGTGGCAGAAGAGAGATCGCCTGAGCTAGGATCTTCAGGGCTGGAGTCTTCCAGACGAATGGGAGCTGGTAGAAGTAGTCCACCGTGACATCCTGGAAGCCTGCTATCTCAAGCACTCCCTGTAGGGAGATGGGAGTGAAGGGGGTGACATGTGTGTGGTCTACATAGAAGGCACTCTTGTAGGTGTGCTCCCAGCTAGGTGTCATGATGACTATCCTACCACCATACTCAAGCACTCTGTACGCCTCCCCAAGCAGGACCGTCGGGTCCTGGAGGTGCTCCACTACTGACTTGGAGAAGATGTACTCTATCAACTCGTCTTCATGAGGGAAGACGTCCTTCTCAAGATCGATCTCTGCAACATTCTCCCAGTTATCTGACAAGACATACTTATCGAGACCGTAGGTGGTGTAGCCTAGTTGGTCAAATGCTTCTAGAAAGTCTCCTCTTCCACAGCCAACGTCAAGTAGTTTGCCCGGCGGCCGGAAGTACTTCTTCTCTAGGTACTCAGCCAGCTGAAGAGGATACCCCCCCTTGGGGGCTCTCTTGTCAGAGTAGGTCACGTCTAGGTAGTCAGGCATAGTGTTGCTCCATTTCTAATGGTTCCTAGTGCTGCGTCAATAGCTGGCTTGGGGATAGTCAGAGGGGGGCCCAGCTTGATGGACGTGGTCCCCGTGTGCACAGGCAGCACCTTGTTCTCGTGGCAGTGCTTCACTACTTGGTCAGCAGTGTCAGAGTCATGGAAGATGACAGCTGCTATCATACCACGTGCGTTGACCTGGCGCACGTTCTCTAGCTTCTCTAATTTCCTGACAGCTTGTTCGAAGTAGGCTGCCCTCTTCTGGTAGTCTTTTTGGAAGGTGGGGTCAGTCAAGAACTCGATGTTTGCCAAGGCTGCTGCACAGCACAGTGTGTTCCCTCCATGGGTACCACCACTACCTATGGGGTCCAGGTTTCCTTTAGTCAGGAGAGCAGACATGGGTAAGGAGGAGGTCAGCCCCTTACCCAGGCATAGCAGGTCTGGCTTGAGGTAGTCACCGTAGGACTGGTAGCCGAAGAGGGTACCACATCGGTAGAAACCTGCTTGGATGTCGTCCACGCATATCATGATATCATGATCTTGTGCCCACTGGCACAGATCCTTGAGGTAGGTCTCTGGATAGAACCCAGCGCACCAGCCTTGGTAAGTCTCTATTATGACACCTGCGATCTCATCAGGATCTACTCTGGTGTCTAAAGGGTTGAATAACTCCTCCTCGCCACAGGGAAAGTAAAGCCACCGAACCCACTCGTCTATGGTGGCGTTCCTCTCTGTAGAGCCAGAGACCAGAGAGGATCCTAGGGTGCGCCCATGGTAGCTCCTATGGAAGGAGAGAATGTACTCTCGATCCTTCTTGGCTCCCTTCTTCAGCATCAGCTGAACTGCGGTGTCAGTGGCCTCAGACCCTGAGCTCATCAGGCAGACCTGATCGAACCCAGGGGCTAGCTCGAGTAGCTTCTCCTCTAACTCTTGCTTCTCGTCTGTAGGGTAGTGATAGGCGAACAGTAGGTCTTTACAAAGGTGCTTCTGAAGAGCCTCGACTATCTTGGGGTTACTGTGACCAGCGTTAGCCACAAAGATCCCCGAGGTCATGTCGATGTAGGCGTTGTCCTCCTGGTCATAGACCAGGTAGTCCTTAGCTCTCTTCCACGGGAAGGGAGTACTTAGCTCTGAGGATGTCAAGTGTTCTGTCTCCGTATAGTTTGAGGTAGCACTGTAGCATCATCATCTGATGATGGGTGTCGATTTCTATGACTGGGTCAGTAACGAAGGGCAGAGCTCTGAGACCGAAGTCAGTGCCCAGCTCTTCTACTATGTATCGTAGTGCTATGTCAATGTACCCGTTAGGGAGATAGGAGGTAGGGAACGTCTGGCGGGGAAGGTTGGTGTAGTCTCTCTCCCCTTGGAAGTCTGGGAAGAACCCCTCACACAGGCCATCCTTCCCCATCTTCATCATCTTGTATGGTCCCTCAGCTGCTTCATGCATGGACCGTAGTCCAGTTATGTCCTCATCCCACTTTTCTATCTTCTCAATAGCTCGAGCGATAGTCAGAGGAGTTCGCAGAGGAGTGGTCGGCCTCATGTAGGCCACCATGTCATGCCTAGGGTGAACTGCAAAGAAGTGCTTCAGGACATCGTAGTCAGTAGATCGGTCCTGTGCCAGATCACTGGGTCTGTGTATCGTGTTGCACCCGTACAATAGGGCTGTTGTCAGGATCTCTGGGCAGTCACTGGAGACGTAGATCTCACTGATCTCAGGACACTCCTGGCAAGCAACGATGCTGTAGGAGAGGAGAGGGTAGCCCTGAACTAGGGCTATATTCTTTCCCGGTATCCCCTTGCTCCCTCCCCTAGCGGGTATAAGAGCTGGGATCACTTGATTCTCCGGAGCTTCTCCCTGATAGGTATCTCACTGTTGTAGACAACCTTCTCTGGGGAGCCCATGGCCCTCTCGATGCCTCGGATATCTACGACAAGACGCTCGAGGTCCTCGAACTCTATAGAACTAGCTTGGTCTGACCCATACTGGGTGCGGTCAGTAGTCACGTGTCTCTCGATAGCACCGGCTCCCATAGCCACAGCTGCCAGTGATACGATACGTCCTACCTCATGACCACTGTATCCTACTGAGCAGTTGAACTTAGATGCCAAGGTAGCGATAACAAAGAGGTTGGCGTCCTCGTTCTTCATGGGGTAGGTACTGTTGCAGTGCATCAGTGTGAACGAGCAGTCCCTTTGTTGGAACAGTTCAACAGCAACAGCAACTTCCTTGAGAGTGCTCATACCAGTAGAGATGAAAGTGTGCTTCCCCTCGTCGGCAATCATTTTGAGCAGCTCTCGGTGAGTCAGCATTGCTGAGGCTACCTTGTTGAAGGACCGGTCCCACTGCCGTAGAAATTCCTGGCTATCCGTGTCCCAAGCAGAGGCAGTCCACTGGATACCAACTTCAGTGCAGTACCTGTCAATCTCGGAATACTCTTCCGTTCCAAACTCCAGACCCTCCTTCTGCTCTCGGTTGGTAGTACCCCAGGGACTTGTCCTTGGCTTGTCCAGTTCCCTGTCTGTGTAGACACTGCTGAGGGTCCGTTTCTGGAACTTCACAGCATGGGCCCCCGCTTCTCTTGCCCTTCGGATCATCTCCTTGGCCAGGTCTAGGTCACCGTTGTGGTTGATACCAATCTCTGCAATTATGAATGTCTTGTCCATTACATTTCGAGTACTCTCTCGAGTTCGTTGTTGTCCACGTGCTCTCTTGCCTCAAGAAATGTCTTGGTAGGCATAGCACCGAAGTTCAAGGGTTCACCCTCTGTGTTGTAGAGCACCTTGGTTGCGTCGTCAAGCTCCAGTACGTATTGGTGAAGGCGGTTGTTGTAAACTGGGGTGCCCGCAGAGTCAAAGGAGAGACCGAAGTTCTTTGACATCAAATCCCTAGCCTTCTTGTTCTTGAACATGGCTGTCCCGGGGTAGGCAGTGGCCGTAAACATCTTTTGATTTACTGATCCCTCAGGGGCTCCCTCTGACTGCCATAGGATGAAGGCCACGCTGACCTTGAGGTCCTCGAGGGTCTCCTCTGGGTAGGCCATGATCCAGGTGCAGTTGGCGTGGATGCCTGCCTTACGACAGTTCTCCACAGCGGTCACCATACTGGTAGGGAACTTCCATGTTTTTCCGTTGACCTTTTTCTCGGTTAGCCCGTGCTTCAGGATGTGGCCGCCTTTGTTCATGCTGGTCAGGGTCTTCTCAGAGGCTGACTCAGCTCCGAATCCGATGTAGATGCACCCAGCTTCCGCCATCAGGAAGGCTCTCTCATCTGCCTCATCCATACGAGTGTGAGTACCCCACCGGACGTGGTCCATCCCGTAGTCCCTGAAGACTTGTGGCATTTTCTTGATGCGCCTTTTGTCTACGGCAAAGTTGTCGTCGGGGAAGCCCATGAAGTCTAGGTTATATCGGTCCACATATTGTTTGATCTGGATAGCCAGGTGCTCACAGGACCGCATCCCGTAGTTTCTTTCTCCCTGAGCTCCTCGGTAGCAGAAGGCACAGGCGTAGGGGCACCCACGGCTGCTCACAGTGGTCAGGCTGCGCTTCATGGAGAATGGGGTGGCCGAGCTATTGTTGGCTGCCAGGCCCCACACAGGGATGTTGATGTAGTCCTCTAGGATGTTGTGGCCGTACGGGTCAGATTCCAGGAGGTCCCAGGCAGCATAGGGGATGGCGTCCAGGTTTTTAGGTCTATCACCTTCGTAGATGGCCCTGGCTTTTCCAGCCTCCACGTCTCGAGCGATTTCACAGATGACATCGTCACCCTCTGACCTGGCTATAGCATCGATCTCGGGGATCCACTGGAACAGTCCCTCAGCTATCTCTGTTGCCAGACCGCCACCTGTGATCAAGAATGTGTCAGGCTGTAGCCACCTTATGATCTTGGCTACCTCTGTCTGCCACTTGAGAGTAGTGATCATGCCAGAGAAGGCGATGAGGTGCTGGTCTCCCTTCTGCTCCAGGTGCTTTCGGATCAGATCCTCGGTCTCATCCAAGTTCAGGTGTCTTGATCCTGTCTCCGAGGGTATTCGGTAGGCATTCAGGTCTAGGATAGATACCTCATGGCCCTTCTCACGTAGGATGGCAGCCAGGATACCTGGCCCCTCTGGTGGAGTGTTGGGTGCAGCTGACTCTCGGAGTGGCATATTGATGAAGGTGACTCTAAGCATAAAGGTCTCCCTTCTCGAACTCATCGAACCAGGCTTTCTTGTTGAGGTTGATGATTTGTCTGCCCATGGCTACTGCGGTATCGTTCAGAATCTTTAGGTCCGATAGAATCCCCTCAGTCTGTAGTTTCCAGGTGGTGCTTCCAGGCCTGGGCAAGACAACTCCTTTTCTAGTTTGTGCGTATCCGTTGAGCTCTCCCGGCTCGTCATAGTTCAGATCCATACCGTTGAGGTAGATAGGGTTACAGCCCATGATGAGAGCGAAGGCTATCATGTGGTAGGCTACAGTAACCCCTGTGGTGTAGTGCTGATCATGTTTAGCGAGAGTCTGGAGGAACTTCTGTATGGTTACTTGCATCTCCTCTCCCTCTCGGTGGAAGGCAGCCCAAGGACGCCCTCTTCTGAAGTCGGCCCCATCTCCTGCTATCCCTCCCTGCCGGTAGGCTAGACAGTCAACCTCTAGTTTTCTATCTACAAACTCTCTTGAAGTTCCGTCTAGACTAGAGGCCCAGAGGAAAGGTACCTTATGCTTGTTCAGTAATCCCAGTTGGCTGGTGACTGTGAGGATAGGGTTAGAGACTACCCAGTAGTTAGGCTTGGTGGCATGAGGAAAGTTGTACCACTCGTTACAGACGAACTTGATCAGCTTCTGGGCACTGTGGAGTTGATCTACCCTCTCTCGGTTGTTGTTACTACTCGGGCCTGAGCAATCTATGACGGCGGGTAACCCAAGGTGTCTATTGACTACGTCAGTCAGACTTAGGATGTTAGGCATTTTCGTATGACCACATCATAGTTTCCTTGATGCCCTCAGAGAAGGGGGTGAAGTGTACTCCACCATGAGCACTGAGCAGTATACGTAGTTGTG
>Ga0209434_1001316_pt1 | contig 11307 bp, 10 predicted proteins | sample ETNvirnome_2_300_FD_184068 | JGI IMG/M metagenome (GOLD analysis project Ga0209434, IMG submission 184068) | Marine viral communities from the Pacific Ocean - ETNP_2_300 (SPAdes) (version 2) | ecosystem: Environmental > Aquatic > Marine > Oceanic | place: Pacific Ocean | collected 2013-06-22 | reverse complement strand
TGTTTCTTTTTTTTCGTAAAAAGTTATTTCTACATTTTCCATAACATAAAGATTATACGACTTCTCTTCAAGTAAATAATCGCATTCTATAAGTAATTCTTCTAATTCTTTTTTAGTTATTTTAAGACTATTTTTAACTCTTACCTTTTCTGACAATCTGTATCCATCAAGATTTGAAGGATTTTCATTGTCTTTTATTCCAATTAAATTCATATAATTGGCATCAGTAGAAGATAGAACATAATAAGATTCTCTTTCGATCTTAATAAATTTTTGATAGATTATAGTACCTATAGGCATATATCTACGTTTTTTAAAGTAGTCTTCTAATCTTATCATTTTAAGTCCATCATTTCAAATCTTGAGATTTGAGGTTTATTTTTATCTTTAAAATACCCTTCAGAAACCTTTGTTTTAGGATTTTCTACAATAAGAAAATCAACTACAGGATAAAATGGTTTAGTAAATAATTCTATTTCTTTTTTAGTTATTTTATCAATATTTTCAACTTTTATTTTCCATGTCCATATTTCTCCAATTTTCTCATCGTTTACATTACTTATATTAATAAAATTTAGTTTTTTTGAAGTATCGACAATAGATAAGACATAGACATTTTCAATAATATTTTCTTCTATAGGTTCAGTGATATATAAAACAGTTCCTGAAGGCATATATTTACGTTTTTTAAAATATTCTTCTATAGTTAGCATTTAAATATCCATTATTTCAAATCTTGAGATTTTAGTTTCAGGTTTTCTTTTTCCATATATTTTTTTTCCTCGAAAAACTACTTGGAATGATTTATTACATTCAGAACATAAAAATTTCGTTTCTATTTCTATATTAGCATCTATCCATCCGTCTGTACAAATTCTATTTGTTTTTATTAAATATTCATAAAAATATTCTTCTGGAGAAATTTCTGTATCACAATGAAAACAAATATAAGACAAAATTAAAATCCCTCAAATTCTTTTAATTTATTTACTTCATATAATGTCATTTCTACACATTTTATATAATATTTATCTCCATGTTCCATTGCTCTGATATCATTTAAAAGTTCTTGAGGATAAATACTAGTTGCTTTAATTCCTTTTTCTGTTACTTTAGATATATAAACTTTTCTTTTTACTTTGTAATACTCATCTAAAATTACTTGTTTAGTTTCTTCTTCAGTTATTTCAGTATAATCATCAGCCCATTTATATTGGTTATTTTCAGCATAATGAGAATTTTTTTGAGTATAAACTTTATTATTATAAAGAATATAGGTTATTTGATTTAAGGGGCTACTAGCTTCTTTAAATATTTTGTAGGCAGGAACAGTGATTAAAGTCCCTTTTTTTAACATTCTTTCTTTTATTTTTTCATCTACTTTTTTTGCCATTTTTCTTTCCTTCTTCTTTTACTTTTCCATCTGGAAATATGATATAGATTTTTCTTTTTTTAGTTCTGGCATATCTAATGGTTGACCAAGTTCCAGACCTTAATTTCTCTTTACCTTGAGGAGTGGCAATAAGAACTTCAGTAGCATTGACAATATCTCTATTCCTGGTAAGATAATCCTCTGGTTTTAGAACAACATCAGCTTTACAATTAGCCCGATATCCGTTATATTTAGGAGGATGAGAAATGATAAGAGGGATTTTTTCATAAGGATCTCTATTGCTATCTATCATTTCATTAGCTTGTTTGTCAGAGCCGATACAATCTCCGTGATGAAATTGTTCTGTTCTTAGTTTTTTTATTAGGGACAGGAATTTCTTTCTTTGTTCTATTGTCATTCCGTCTCTGGTTCCAGTAAATCCTATATTTGACATTTTAATATCTCCTTAATATAAAATAGGTATACAAAAGAAAAAATAAGATATAATAAAAAGAACGATGGCATATACAAAGAGAGAATATCTTTTTCCTTTTTCTTCTGTAGCCAATGATCCTACGAATAAAGTAATTCCTATAAAACTTAAAAAAACGTTTATCAACCACCAAACTGCTATCATACAACTACTCCAAAATATAATTTTACTTATTATAACTTATTTACTTTCACTTTCAATAATTAAAAGGGAAAAGGGTCGAAAAATAGAATAAATAAATGTCTATTTATGAAAAGTGAAAATAAATGATTTAAGAAGTGAAAAATTAATGAAACTAAAGAAAAGTGTAAATCCTAAAAATAATAAGGCTTTTTACTATATAGAGGGGAATAGTTATCCTATTCGTCAACAATTAGGAAGACAAGGTTTAGGGTTCCTTTGGGATAGATTTAAGAAAAAATGGTGGAGTTATACTGATTATGTTGGTCCTGAAAAGGTAGCAGCACTTGGTAGACTAGGGGTTGATACCTCTGAAGCCGGAGGACAAGCACCAGTTGCTGAACCTTCTCCAACAGGAACTGTAGAACCTGTACAAGAAGAAAGAACTCCTGAATTAACTAATAAAAGTGATTCTGATTCCGGCAAATATTTAAAAGATGTTTACCCAGAAGCTGGCTATAGTTATGATAAAGTTCCTGGTAGATATGGCTTTAATATTAAAAGTAATATTTATTCTACTGATGTGGAAGTGGATTTAGAAGGACAAAAAATTCCTTTGAGAATACAAATGGATCGTTGGTATCAAAAGGGCAGAAGAAGAATTCCTAAATATATTTATACTGCTTATTTTAATGATAAAATAATTTGGAATATTGCCCATAAACCTCCGGGAGAATGGGGATCCTATAATGAAGATGAACTAGCTGCTCAAATACCAGAAAAAATTCAAGAGTTTATAGGGCAAAAAGGAAAATTATATAAATCTATAGTTAATCAACTTGATTTAGGAAAAAGAGATCCTGAATTTGCTAAATTTTTAGAAGATTGGGATAAATTGTTTAAAAAGGATGAACAAAAGCAATTTTTAAGTAGATATCTAACTCCTAAAACTATTAAATTAGATGAACCCGGATATGAAGGAGAATATAATATATCTATGGAGATGTTAGGTGGAACTCCTTATCTTTCTACAGATGTAGAACATCCTTTAGCTCCTTATGCTAAAAATTTAGGTGGAGTCGATATTCCCTCTACTGTAAGTAATTTAGAACAATTTAATTTACTTATTGATAACTATATTTCAGCAAATCAGGAGAAAATAAAAGAAGTTTATCTTAAATATCTAAAATCATTTCCATTTAGAAAAGAGGAAGAAGAAACTAGTCGTGCTGATATGGAAAAAGTTGTTAATATGATAGGAAATACTTTTGATATTAATTTATTTAAAAATAAATTGGCAGAACTAGGATATATTAGACCTAGTAAAAAAGTGAAAAAAGAAGAGAGAACTCCAGGATTTATTCCTCAAGAAAAAATAAAATGGGTTTTAGAAAGTAAAAAAATAGTTAATGATGCCTATAGTTATGGTCAAAATCCTGATTCATTTTATTCTACTATTGCCTATTGGCTTCATAGAAAAGTAAAAAATATATCTTCTTGGTCAGATATGATGTTAAATGATGCTATAAATCATTGGCATAAATTATCTAAACAATATGGACATGAACTAGATTATAAAGTTATTTATGAATATTTTGATAAAGTAAGTAGTGATTTATATAGAGAACTCTTTTATAAAGAACCTCCTACTTCTACTTATGATAACTGGCAAAACTTTTACAGTGGACAAAGAGGAAGAGAACAAGGAGTTTCAACTTCCCCTCAAGGTTCTTTACCTGAATTTGTTAATTTTGTAGTTTCTTTAGGAGCAACTGCTGAAGAAGCTAATAATGATCCTAAAGGAGTTTATAGAAGATTGTCTTTGAAATATCATCCAGACGTTAATCCTAATTTACCAGAAGAAGAAAAGAAAATATTTAATCAATTAGCTATTTTATATAATAACTTGCCATTAGAAGTTAGAAGAGCTTCCAATTGGTATATGAGGATTTTTAAATGAACTGGTTTAAATTTTCCCAACAAGAACCATTAATAATATCAGGTCCTGGTGTAGACAGTATGATAAATACCATTCACCAAATGTTATCTCTAGGAGCACCTGTAGAATTAGATTACCAAGGAGGAAGTGGAGTTAGTTATCCTGTCTTCCAGAACTTTGCCAATATTCCTGTAGGAACTCCTTTAGAATGGGAAGTAGTAATTAGGGGTATGAATGCTCTAAAGATTCATAAAAATACTCAACTTCCTTCTATTGGAGTAGATTATGAAACCTTAAAACAACAAGTAGTAGAAGATTATAATAGAGTTAAAAATATATCTGGAGAGCAACAACCAGAAACTCAACCAAACTATGTAAAATTCGTAGAAGAAACTCAAATGGGAAGATTTAAAAAACTTATTTTTAATATTCCTAATTTAGCCAGGTATCCTAGAGTAAAAGCTGCTATTAGAGATGAAATGAACAGAAGAGTTAGAGAGGAAGGTCAACAATTTTATCAGGTAAAAATGGACAATTATGGAAAAGAAGATAATCCTGTTTGGATGGCATTTAATAGAAGCAGAGAGCATTTAGATGGGTATGCAGTTGATCCAAGTTTTATTTTTGTTATTGAACCTCAGTTAAGAGAGATGGGATACGACACCACTGAAATGCAACAGTTTGTTCAAGAGCCAGAAGAAGTAGTTAGAAAAATTTCAGCAAGTTTAATTGGAACAACAGTTGTCATAGATTTTAATGGTTTTCCTGGTAGAGAAGTTATTGATACCGCTAAGGAAATAGGATTTAGAGGAAGAAAAGAAGGGCTAGATTGGAAATGGGCAAATCTCGAACCTAATCCTAAATTATTATCTGACTTTGCTGAATATATGGAGAATAATCATTATGATGTCTCTGAATTAAGAAATATTATAGAGCAGTTACCTCAAGTATCAGAAGAGGAAGAAATTCCTCAACAAGATATGGATAAAATTAATATTCAAATTAGAGACGTAACTGGAGAAACAGGTGGCAGATGGCATATGGCAGTTAAATTTATGAGAAGAGGAACATATGAAGGAGAAACTTTAAAAGAAATTTTAAAATACTCCTTTATAAATTGGGCTAAAACTTTAGATGACACAGAAGGGGATAGAACCATAAATAAGGACACCTGGGAATCTTATGTTGCTGGCAATATGCAGGAATATGTTAACTTCATTAATTCTCTTCATAATAGAGGGTTTAATGCTCAACCAGTTGCTGATATTTTAAAGAAATTGACCGAAGGAGGACTGGTTGCCCCTATGGATGGAATAGGATTTTTAGATGGTTATGAATCTCCAGAACAATTCGGAGAACAACTAAATCAATATCAATTGCCTTTTGAACTATATCCAGAACAAAAAGATGCTGTTGCTAGACTGTATTCTCATAAATCATACCTAAGAGGTGATGAGACAGGAGTAGGCAAGACAGTAGTGGGAGTATTGGCTGCTGATATGAGGATGAAACAATCCGGAGGAAGAGGAGTAGTTATTACTAAAAATGCTGTTCAAGATCAATTTGCTGAAGAAATTGCTAATTTTCTTCAATTAGATATAAATGATAAAACTCAAATTAGTTTTAATCCTTTAGATAATGCCAGATGGACAGTTTTAAGTTATACTAATTTTTCTGCTCCAGGAGTTAGAGGAGAAGCAGAACCTGGAACTTTAAGTGGAAGAAAACAAATAACAGATGAGTTAGTAAGACAAGGAGTAAATGGAGAGATACAGTGTCTTTTGTTAGATGAGGCTCATACTGTTAAAAATGGTAATCCTAGAAACAGAGATGAAACCGGAGAAAGAAAACATAGATCCAATCAAACAACTTTTAATGTGCAGGATTTTTCTGAGAATGTTCCTTTTGTTTGGGGATTATCTGCTACCGTTGTGGCTAATAAACCTATTGATGTTTATAATCAATTAAAAGCCATAAATCATCCTTTAGGAAAAATGTCCTGGAATAAATTTGCTGTAGAGTTTGGTGCTATGAGACCTGGTAGATATGGTTTAGAAGAAGGGACTATAGAAGAACAAATAGAGGCAGTTAACAAGTTGAAAGAATATCTATTTGATCAAAGTGCTTATGAAGCTTTAAGTAAAAAACAAATTAGAGAAGATATGCCAGATCAAATTGTTTCTCAAGTTCCTGTGCCAATAAATGCTCATAGATTATGGGGCAAAGTAAGAAATAGATTAGGAAATTATAAAAATCCTGATTTAGAAGTTTCGCAAATGCAAGCCTTTAGAAATGAAGCAGCAATAGAAAAAGTTCCTTCTACTTGTGAAAATGCCTTTAAGGTTTTAAATGACGGTAAAAAAGTAATGATATTTACTGACTATAAAGATTCTTTACAATCTATAACTGGTAATATACAACATTATTTAGATCAAAGAGGATTAGGAGAACAAGTTGTTACTATTGCTGGAGGTATGAGGAAAAAAACTAGAAAAGCAGCTAAAGATAGTTTTAAAGATATGAATAGTAATGTTAAAGCTATTGTAATAAACATTATTGCTGGTGGAACTGGATTAGATTTCCCTAATGTTACTACTGATGTTTTTGTAAATGATTTTGATTGGTCTGTGGCTGCTGACGAACAAATGTTAGGAAGATCTTACCGAATTAATTCAGAACAAGATGTTAATGTGACTTACAGTATCGCCGAAGATACTCCTGATGAAGAGTATTATGAAAGATTGTCTCATAAGAAAAAAGTTGCTGATATTATTCATAAAATGAGTATAGAACAGGACTCTTTGATGCAATCAGGACATAGAAGGAAAAAGAGTCCTCAATTAGATCAATTAGAAAAGCAATTAAATAAATATAAGAAAGAATATGTGGAAATGGAAGAAGGAGATAAGGATTTTAATAAAAGAGTTACTAGAGAAATAGTTAGAAATGTAAGACAGGCTTCTCAAGGAAATTGGTTTAAAAGAGTATATAGTTAATGAACTGGTTTAAATTAACAAAATTATCTCAAATCTGGGAAAGTGATAATATAGAAGACGACTTTGAAGGAAGTTTATATAGGTTATATGAGTTTGAATATAAATTATCTATGTTAAAAAATAGACCTTTTAGTGGAATGGAGAAAAGACAACAAAATATAATGAGCAAATTAGAAGAATCTTTAGAATATGAACTTTCAGAAATCAAAACAACTTTAATTGGGTCTTTTCATAATTGGCTGGAATTTCATGCTATATTAACTCCTCAAACATGGGCTAATAAAAGAGTTGAACTAAATGAGGAAATTTATGGAGGGGGAATGGGATATGAAGAAACAATGGTCTATAAAGAAAGTTTACAAAGTATAATAGATGAATATATGAGGTATAAAAAAGGAGGGCCAAATGAGAGGTGGTATAATGCTTATCAAAGTCCTAATTGGGAATCAGCTTTTTCAACTATGTTGGCTGAAGCATTACAAAATATAGATAAATTTCCTACCTTGCAAAGAATGCATAATATTTTTCTACAGGGAGAAAAGGAATATCTGGAAAATGAACTATATGATATGGGGTTTGAAGAGTTTGGAAGAAATTATGGACAGGAATTTACTAATGAAGTGGAAGCAGAAAATTTTATAGAAAATTATGAAATTGATTTATCAGATCTTATGCATAATTATGGAACAGAAGAATTTATGAATATGGCTAATCAGCATATTAATGTTAGTGGTTTCTTTATAGAACTTTATCAAAATTTAGTTTTCCCTCTTTGGTTTGATCATTGGAAATCTCAAGGAATAGAAGGAACCAGAGAAAATGTAGAAGAAGTTTATAAAAAATTACAAACTCAAGGAGATATAAATCAGGAAATAGTGAATGTTCAATTAGCACTCAATACTACTCATCAAACAGGAGATATGATAGAATATATAGAAAGTGATACTGGTTCAAGCAATTTAGCAGATCTTTTTAGTGATTTATCTAATGGAAAATATATCTCTGAATGGAATGAACAATTAAAAGCTATTGGAATTCAAATTTAAAAGGAGAGAAAATGTATAAATGGTCAGATAATAAGAGAAGATATAGATCGTTAGATCTAAAAAAAGATCCTAAAGATGATAGAGATTTTAAATTTAAGTTGCTTCATAAAAAAAGAATGATAGAAGCAATTCCTTCTAAAGTAGATTATACTAGTGAAATGTCTCCAGTTAAATCACAGGGGCAATTAGGAAGCTGTGTTGCATTTGCAATTGCTGCCTTAAAAGAATGGCAGGAACAAAAAGAACATCAAAAAGAAGTAGAAGAAGGCAAGAAGTATCATAGAGATGAAAAATATTATGATTTGTCTGAGTCCTGGATATATTGGATGGCTAAGAAAATAGATTGTTGGCCTCATGAAGAAGGGACTTCTCTTGTTTATGCTATGAAAGTTTTAAATAAGATAGGAGTTCCAGTAGAGAAAGCTTGGCCTTATAATGATACAGTTTATGGAGAACCGAAAAAATGGGCGCATTTAGTAGCTAGATGGTCTTTAGTTGGTTCTTATGAAAGAGTAGAAAATTTAGAAGAATTAAAAGTAGTTTTAGCTAAAAGTCCAGTTCCTATAGGAATAGGTTGTTTTGCTGAAATAGATTCAGTAGGAGAAGATGGAATAGTTCCTTATCCAGAACATCCAGAATATATGTATGGAGGTCATGCCATAACATGTGTAGGGTTTGATGATCAAACTCAGTTAGTTAAGATTAAGAATTCCTGGGGCAAGAATTGGGGGCAACAGGGTTATGGATATCTACCTTATCAATATATAAATGACTTTATGTGGGATGCCTGGACTTGTGAAGATATTAGTGTAACTAAAGAGATGCTTAAAGGAGCCAGAAGTTTAATAGAATGAACTGGTTTAAAAAATTATTAAAACTTTGTCAACAGGTATTAGAGAAACCTACTTATTTTGATATAGGTCATTCTGAATTAGAAGAACGATATAACTCTAATAATATAATGTGGGTATATTATGATGGACAAATTCTTACAGAGCAGGAAAATGAAGATAAGGTTTCTCATTCAAATGCTTTTCCTAATGTTTTTGGATGGAGTAAAATGTATTATGGAAGATTTGAACCTTCTACGGGCAATTTAAGTATTATATCTCCTAGAGCAGGAGTCAATGCTCATAGAGATGTTCCTATGACAATAGTAAATAAACTATATAAGACATTTCCTGGTATAACTCAAATTCATGGATTTAACTAGATGAACTGGTTTAAAATAGCTGAATACGAACATTATAATGAGATTGAAAACTTATCGAAGGCTAATCCATATCCATTTAAAGAATGGTTTAATGAGAACGGAAGAGCATTTATTCCATTTTCTCCTCAAGGAGATCAAGTTCAAGAAGGAGTGGATAATGAGGTAGCTAAGGAATTAACAGAAAATAATTGCCAAATTACAGATTATAGAAAAGGATACTGTGCTTCTGGCAATAGAGTAATAAGGATTGGTAAGTTTCTTAATAATTTAAAACAAAGAAAATTAACTGAGATTCAAAATAAGTATCAGAATGTAAATCAAGAACAAGATCCTATTAAATATCAAATTCTTTCTAATCAATTACAACAGGAGTTAGAAGAAACAGATAAATATTATAATGGATTAATAGAAACATTTGTTAATTCTAGTTATAGAACTCATCAATCGTCTCAAAAAACATCTGAATTTTATGTTGTTTTTTCTCAAAATCCTCATGATATTGCTCAAATGTCTACTGGTAGACAATGGACTTCTTGTATGAATTTAGGAGGAGGAGGAACAGCACCTGGATCTCATCATGAAGATGTTTTTTGTGAAGTTCAAAAAGGAGGTCTTATTGCATATCTCATTCGTGCTAATGATATGAACATAGAAAATCCTTTAGCCAGAATACTTATTAGGCGTTTTGATAATAGATCAGGAAAATCTGTTGCTATTCCTGAACAATCTGTTCATGGTAATGAAATAAAAGAATTCCAAGAATCAGTTCAATCTTGGTTAAATGAAAAACAAGGAGATATTAATCCAGGATCATATGAAAGACAAGGAGGAGAATATTCTGATACGTTTGGAGAGAATATGCTCATAGCTCCAAGCAATATAGAAGGTGTTCTCAAATGGTTAAGAGGAGAAGGAGGAGATGCCCAATACTCAACATGGTCAGTAAATGATCATCTGTTTTTAGATTATGATGTAGAAGAACATAGTAGAGAAGATTATGGAGGAGATTATTACGAACCAGAGAGATCTATTAGTGATAATTCTCGAACATTTAATACAAAAGAAGAAGCGGAAAAATATTTAGCAAAGAAAACAAAAGAAGATATTCAATATGGAGAATACGAGAGACAGTCTTTATTGGATGAGGTAAATCCTGAGTCTGAATGGATGGATAAAGATGAAGAAACAGGAGAGTGGAATGAACAAAGATTTTGGTTACAGGAAAACAAAACGGATCATCGAGCTTCGATGACCAATGAGGCTATAAAAACTATATTAAAAGCTCCTAAAGGAACTTATCCTATGGAAGTTATTGAAGAAGTAAAACAAATGGTTTTTCATAGTGATACTCACAATGACTTACGCAAAAAAGAGTTTCTTAAAGCATATCCTGAACTATTTTCTAGTGAAGAAATATCTGAAATGAAAGATACAGACCAATTAGATATTTTCAAAAAATTATCTCCTGAAAAACAAGAACAACAACGACAAAAATGGACGGAATATGTAAATGATTCTCTTGATAATCCTCAAATGTTTGTAAATGAAATGGTTCAACAAACTATGAGGGAAAGGGACAGATCAACTGATACTAATACAAGAGTTAGAGCGGAAGATTCTGTTGGACTACATTATTCAATAACCTTAAACGATTGGTTATTTGAGCCTCTAAAAGCAGTTTTCAAACCTATCCCAGAGCCTATTATTCAAAAACTTACAAATTTTGGTATGAATTTTATGAAAGAGGACAATCCTATTGCTCCCTATAAAAATTTGCCAAAATATGATGAACAGATATTAAGTAATATAGTTCATGTTCTTTCTATGACAAAATCCGATACTCCTACTGTTCAAAGATTTTATAAACAGTTATTACCATTGTGGAAAGACAATAGAGAAACATATTATGACAATTATTCTGGTATTAGTGTTGAAAGTTTAGGTCGTGCTATTGGAGATTTAGGTGAAAACGGTAGAGACTTTTTACCTTTTATTGAGAAAAAAATTGTAGAAGAAAAAGAAGTGATAAATAAACTAGAAACATCTATTACTCCAGAAAAGAGAGAATGGAACACCACTAAGGATCTTCTTAAAAGAGCTTATAAAAAAATGGAACGTCTTTATTCTA